>Ga0316197_10000774_pt1 | contig 22455 bp, 17 predicted proteins | sample OudBiesiAoxic_MG_FD_204939 | JGI IMG/M metagenome (GOLD analysis project Ga0316197, IMG submission 204939) | Coastal sediment microbial communities from Oude Bieten Haven, Netherlands - site A oxic | ecosystem: Environmental > Aquatic > Marine > Coastal > Sediment | place: Netherlands... | reverse complement strand
GATTTTTCAATGGAAACGGCGGCAGTATCTTGGTTTTCATGCCGCTAACTCCGGCGAGCAATTGTATTTGCGATAATCGAGAGCAGCAGGCCAAGAGTAAAATAACCCAAGACCACTTCGCTAATGACTAGAATTTCCCCGTAAACATTCTCCGCTGTTACGTCGCCGTATCCCAGTGTCGTGTATGTAACCAACGAGACGTAGAAGGGTGTAAACCAGCTTTGCGCGGAGTTGGAATAATCCATCATCCCCCACCCCAGCCACATATCAAACGAATAAATGATCCCGTACAGCGTTGCGAGAAATAGCGCGTAAGCTCCCACTTTTAGAAGGCTGCGGCCGTGATCAAATAGTCCCCAAGCCTTGAACAAAATTTGCTCAACGGACTTCGCAAAACCGGCAGGCATATTTGAAATAGAAGCTTCCAAGGTGTCTATGTAGTCCTGATCTCTAGCGTCTCGTACAAAAAGCGCGTTTCCGTAAACTGAGTCTATGCCGCGAATTCCAAGGTAGCGCCCGCTCATATCTTTTAAGGTGCCGTAGACGACGCCGGTCACATTGGCCCCTTCAACCCGAGCTGTGCAGAACGACGCGCGCGAGATATTTGCGTTTTCCAGGCAAGTATCACGAAGGTCGGCGTTTGTTAGGTTTGCATCACGGAGGTCAGCGCCAGTGAGATCCGCGCCGTCAAGATTTGCTCCACGCAGATCTGCGCCAGAGAGATCAGCCTCCGTTAGGTCGGCGTTCTGCAGGTTTGCGGCCGTCAGTGTGGCAGCGCTCAGCGTCGCCTTGTATAGTCCGGCATTGGAAAGATCCGCACCTGACAGTTCCGTGCGATCCATCTTGGCGTGCTTTAAGTTTGCAGATGACAGTCTGGCTTCGAAAAGGTCTGCGCCGGTGAGGTCAAGTCCTGAAAGGTTGCGTTCCGTTAGGTCCGCTTCGGAAAGGTCAGCCCCGGCGAAGACAGCAGAAATATCGTGGTAACTTGAGAGGAAACGATCCCAATCCGTCACCTCACCTTTAAGTGCCTGTAATGCCTCATTAAACTCTGGAGATTTTTTGCCAGCCATTTCTTTCAAATCAAAAATTCCTCACGCTCTATCGATGAACCATCGACAGTATTTCTTCCAATACGCCCTCCACATCTCCGCCAGATTTTTGCACGACATCGCTAACACTGGTCTGAAGGCGTTTTCGGTCTTCGGTGTTCAGTTCCATCGCTGTAACAATAATTATTGGAGTGTTGGCTGATGGATGGTCGCTTGATCTGAGCCTTTCCAGAAACTCAAACCCATCCATGACCGGCATCATGAGATCAAGCAGAATAAGTTCGAATTCATGATGTTCTGTTTTCCCAAGCGCAATCTTTCCATTCTCCGCTTCGTCGACCTCCCATCCGTCGCCTTGAAGCGTGCGTACCATCGTTTCGCGAGCAGCCGGATCGTCTTCAACGACAAGTGCCATCTTTCGTCCGCTCGACGCATACTTTTTAACAAGGCTGGACAGCTTGCCGCGATCAACAGGTTTTTGAAGGGATTCAACGGCACCAAGTGAGTAACTCATGGCCTTGTTTCCAACCATCGAAATCATCACAACCGGAATATCTTTCATTGTGTTGTCAGCCTTAAGTCGGCGGAGGACCGTCCAGCCGTCCATCCCTGGCATCATCACATCCAGCGTTATTAGGGCGGGCATGTGTTCCGCTGCGAGTGCCAGACCTTCCGCCCCGGACTTTGCCAATAACACAGAACAGCCTTCCGCTTCCAAGCGCTTCTTTAGAAGCTCCCGGGCCGAGGCCTCATCATCAATGACAAGGACCATTTTTCGAGCAGAAGCGTTTTCGATCACCTGACTTGAAGCCGTTTCTGTATCTAAGTCCGATGAATCAGGCTCGGGCGTTGCGTCCGAAATGCGCGCTTCTTCTTCAAGACCGGAATGCTGTTTCACAATTTGCTGCGGCAGCGTGACGATAAAACTCGAACCTTGCCCAATCGTACTTTCAACATGAATGCTACCGCCCATCATTTCACAAAATCTCTTCACGAGCGCGAGCCCCAGACCAGTTCCGCCATAATCCCGCGTGGTGGATTCATCCGCCTGAGAAAATTCAGCAAATATATGCTCGATTTTATCTTCAGGGATGCCAATTCCGGTGTCGGTGACAGCGAAGCGAATGGCAGGTTTATTTGATATGGAAGCAGCGTTTGCAGAAAGCGTAATCTTTCCTTCCTTTGTAAACTTCGCCGCGTTGGAGATCAGATTGAAAAGGATCTGGCGAACTTTCGTTACATCGCCGTGCATGGAGCCTAGTTCCTGATCAATATCCAGAACGAGCTCATTGGCATTCTTTTCGATAAGACTAAGTGCTGTACTGGACACGTCTTCGGCAATGTCCTTGACGGCGAAGTCTTCAAGGAACAGATCCATTTTTCCAGCTTCAATCTTGGAGAGATCCAGCACGTCGTTAATCAGGGACAGAAGATGCTTACCAGCGTTGGTAATCTTGTTCAGATCGCCGAGCATGTCTTCTAGCCCGTCATCTTCAGCATCCTCCGCCAACATCTCTGAATAACCAATGATCGCATTCATCGGTGTGCGAAGTTCATGGCTCATATTTGCAAGGAACGCGCTCTTCGCTTCATTCGCACGTTCGGCCTGCTCGCGCGCTGCTTCGGCTTGTCGTTCCAGTTCCAAGCGTTCCGTTATGTCTTCGACGAGCCCGATATAGAAGATTTCATCTCCGACTTGAACTTCCTCAACCCGCGCCTCCAGTTTAAATACCGATCCATCTTTTCGAACGGCGTTGACGATCCGACTCTTACCAACGACCGTTGACGGCGCACCATCAATCCGGCGTTCAAGATAAAGGTCGTGCTCAACGGCGACGTGTGTTTCCATCAGGATCTTGATGTTCTTTCCCACAACGTCCGACGCGTAGTAACCAAAAATTTCTTCAGCAGCGGAACTGAATGTCTCGATCGTCCCTTTTCTGTTGATCGAAAGGATACCAATGGGACTGGCTTCGATAATCTTTGATATTCTCTTCTCACTGAACTCGAGTTCGCTTTGGATTTCCTTCAGATTTTCATTCTGCGTAAGAAGCTCAGCCTCATTACGCTTGATCGTTGTGATATCGGTAACGACCCCGACCAGTCCTCCGCCGCTGATTGGCGTCGTTCTGATTTCAATCGTTCGGCCCGCCGTCGTATTGAGGACAACGTTCGACGAGTGACCCTCGGCAAGAGCTTCCAACCGCTCACGGATTAGCTGTTCAGTATCTCCGAGCCCGTAGTCACCTTTTTCGGCGTGCCAGCGAATGACCTCCTCTTCCGGCTGCCCTGGTTCGACCAGCCTTGAGGGCATTGCAAGCATCTCGGTGTAGCGCTCATTTGCCAGGACATAATTCATGTCGGCATCAAGCATATAGATGCCGTTCGACATCTTCGACAACGCAAGCTGAAGCTGGGCCGATGCCTCGTTCAGTTCGGTCGTCCGTGCAGCCACGGTTGATTCCAACATCGACTTTTGGTTTTCAACTTGCTCAAGAGACTGAATGATCGACAGGCGTAGCGCTTCGAAATTTTGCGCTAGCTCGCCGATCTCGTCGCTTGTCTGCACTTTGACCGGCTCATCCAATTCGCCGGCAGTTAGTCTAGCTGCGCTGCCAGACAGCAATCTAAGAGGTCGCGTAAGCGAAATTGAAAATAGATAGGAAGCATAGATTGCGATGGCCAGAACTATAGAGGCAACCAAGATCAGTCGGTCAATCAATTGGTCCGCATCGCGCAGGGCTTCTGCGCGGTCGATCTCGCTCATTATGACCCAGTCCAGTCCCGACAGCTCAAGTGGGCGATAAGAGGACAAGACCTCGACATCTCTGTAGTCGGGAAAGATTTCTGTACCTGTGTTTCCTGAGAGAGCTGCGCGCGTGCCCACGGTGTCGACCTCTTGCAGCCCGACCGAACTGTTGGTGCGCTCAATCTGGTCTATGATCGAGCTTGAAAGGCCAACCTGACCGATCAATTTGAGATACTCTTCGCGATCTTCGATCAAGAATCTTGACTGATTGCGCAAAAGCTTATCGCGGCCAACAAGATATGCTTCGCCGGATTCACCCAAACCAACGTCTCCCCATGCCTCGTTGGAGGTCATGATCGCGTTGATCCCGCTGAGAGGAAGTTGTACGGCAAGCACCCCAATCGGTATTGGTCCATCGTAAACGGGCAGAGCGGCGAAAGCCGCCGGTGAATCGAAAGAGGGAACATACGGTTCGAAATCGGCGAAGATGACTTGACCAGGACCGGCAGCCATCGCTGCCGTTACTGCTCGTGCGAGGTTCGTGTTTGAATGCGGGCCATCGAATAGGCTCGTGCCAAAATCGATTTCTCGTTCAACGGAGTACACGATGCGGCCGTCATAGGGTTCGATCAGGAATACGTCGTAGAAGCCGAAACGGTTCTGAAATTCGCTTAGTGGTTGATCCAATTTTGAAAATGCAGACCCAAAATATGTTTCAAAGAGCGCCTCATTCACAAGTCGTGGATCGACGATGTACTGGTTCTGCAGAAAAATCGCCAATGGGTCCTGGGGTAGCAGTCCGTCAATCAGAGTATCATCTGCAGTGGAACCAGATCCCATCTGATAGCGTTGTAGAAAATCCTGAAAGTAGTATTTCGTTAGGTTTTCTTGAGATTGCGATGTTATGAGTTCATCGGACGTCTTTAGATAAACGACACCCCTTCGAAGTTGTTGCAGGTGCTCTTTCAGAGATGCGCTTTCCGCAATGAAGTTAAGCTCATTCTCGACTTGCGAGAAATAGTCCTCGATTTGCTGCGCCTTGAGCTCACGAACGGCTGTCAGCCTTTCGAAGGCAGCGCGCTTTAGGGCCTCGTTCGACGAGTATCCAGCCAATACAGCCGCGATGCTGACAGCTGCCATGGATATGACGATGCTAATCGCCGCCAGCTTGGTTCCGATCGTCAATCCAAATCTTTGGTTTTGGCCTTCAGTCGTCATATCTGAGCTCCCTTCATGCGGCGGCCTCTTCGTAGAGCAGGACGATTGTGTTCATCCTCTTGAGAAGATCTTCTGCTTTTGCGTCGACAGTCTGAACATCATTGACAAACTGATTTCCTGCAAACGATGCGGTCGTTGAAACAAACTGCTTGAGCGCTTCCCAGTACCCCTGAGCCTCGCTCAGACGCTCAAGGATTGGCTGTGATTTTGAAGCTGGGAGCGCTCCGGGCGTTACCCGGTTCAGAATATTCAGCGATAGGCTAAACCTGTTCATGGTTCTGAAGAGTTCCTGGCGGGCGTCACCTGATGTCGCGCCGTGCCGCGTCAGGCACAACAGCAGGACCAATCTTTGAGTGAACATTCGCTGTCGACCCGAGATATTGATAAGCATGGCCATTTGCTCGGAAAGATCTGCGCTTTTGTAAACTCGCTCGATCAGGTTGACCGCGGCATGCATTTGGGCAAGCGCGGGTCCGTTAAGGTTTGAAATTTTCTGAATGTGTTCGTCTTCGACACCGCGGCGTTCGATTGCATCACGGATTGTCTGACCGTAAGGGGCAAAGGCGTTGTTCGCTCGTGTCAGCGTTTTTAAAATCGAGGCATTGGATTCAGGTTCAAATCCGAGTTCATCATCCCCGTTCCTTAGCCCTGCTTCAGTTTTTTGATGCAGCGTCAGTGCCTCTGCTGCAGCCGTAAGAAGTGGACCTGGATTGGGGTTCTGATAGGCAAGGCAGACAAACTTTCCGGCACGTTGGATCAGCATTCTCTGGCGGCCTGAGAAGTTAATTTTACGAGCCCCGTCAGAATGTTCTGTTTGTGCGACAGCAAACGTCGGACTCATAGCTAAAACCGAGGTCAATACTCCTGCGCCTATGAGTAATTCCCTACGTTTCAAGGGCTGCTGGCGAGATTTCATTCCACCGAGTTTCGTTTTAGAAGAAATAGGGCCCTTGGTCATGAAAGCGTTCCGTCTTGTATTGGTTTTGAAGCTTGCAGCTCACTTTCCTGATGCATCCCAAGCTCTGAGATGTTGAGGCCTGCCAACTCTTCCTCTTCGCTCACTCTGAACCGGAAAACGGCGTTGCCAGCAGAGAACACTAGAAAGGCCATTCCGAAGGTCCAGATGCCGTAGACAAGCACGCCCAGACCTTGAACACCGACCTGCTCGAGGCGGCTCAGCCCTGTGCCAAGGGTTTCGAGGTCGCCGAACATTCCTGTGGCCAGCGTGCCCCATATTCCCGCCCCCAGGTGCACGGGGATCGCGCCGACCGCATCATCGATCTTCAAAGCCTCGAGGAGCTGGCTGACAAAGACGACGATCATGCCGCCAACCAGGCCAATCAGGGCGGCGGACCCTGTCGAGACGGCGAAACAGTTTGCAGTGACCGCAACGAGTCCGCCCAGTGCACCATTAATAAACTGATCGACGTCGAGTCGCTGGTTGACCGCATAGCGAAGCCCCCCGGCCGAGATAGCGCCGACGCATCCCCCGACGACCGTGTTGATCAGGATAGACGGCACGGTGTCATCCAGCACCAATGTGCTTCCACCATTGAAGCCAAGCCAGCCGATGAAAAGCAAAAGAGCGCCAAGTGTGGCGGTGGGCATGTTTGACGGGGTGATGGCCTGGGCGCCCGAGCCGTCATCAAAGCGCCCCAAGCGCGGGCCGATAATCAAGACGAGCGCGAGACCAGCCCAGCCGCCAACGCTGTGAACCACCGTCGAACCGGCAAAATCCACAAACCCCAACTCCCCAAGCCAGCCTGAGTCCTCCAACGAGCGCCCAGCCCAGCTCCAGTGCCCAGCTATAGGATAGATAAGCCCGGACACTATCACAGCGGCAAAGAGATAGGCCCCGAACTTCATCCGCTCCGCGACAATTCCAGAGAGGATCGTGACCGATGTCACACATAACATCACTTGGAATAAGAAGAAGATAGCAAGAGATGGGGTGGCTTTAGCGAAATCGAGTGCGAACAGATCCAACCCAATCCAACCCTGATAGCTCGGACCATACATCAGCCCGAAGCCCAGAAGCCAGAAAGCCAGCACCGATACGCAGAAGTCGCAGAAGTTCTTGATGGCGACGTTGATATTATTCTTCGAGCGGGTCATTCCCGTTTCGAGGCAAAGAAAACCCGCTTGCATCAAGAACAACAAGGCACTGGCGATGACCACCCAAAGAAGATCAATGTCCTCCATCACCCGATCCTCCGCCGGAAGAAGCGGTGGCTTTGCAGTTGCCCTGCAGTCGCGACATATCGAGCGCGTAGAGGTTTCATCCGGCGCTCTCAAATGAATGTCGTTCTGCAGTCGTCATCTCACTTTCGTGCTGCATCCCATGTTCCGAGATATTGAGTCCGACGATCTCTTCCTCTTCACTGACCCTGAACCGGAAAACTGCGTTTCCGGCGGAGAATACGACAAAGGCCATTCCGAAGGTCCAGATGCCGTAGACAAGCACGCCCAGACCTTGAACACCGACCTGCTCGATGCGGCTCAGCCCTGTGCCAAGGGTTTCGAGATCCCCGTAGAAGCCAGTCGCCAGAGTGCCCCATATTCCCGCCCCCAGGTGCACGGGGATTGCGCCGACCGCATCATCGATCCTCAAAGCCTCGAGGAGCTGGCTGACAAAGACGACGATCATGCCGCCAACCAGGCCAATCAGGGCGGCGGACCCGGTCGAGACGGCAAAACAGTTTGCAGTGACCGCAACAAGTCCGCCCAGTGCGCCATTGATGAACTGATCGACGTCGAGCCGCTGGTTTACCGCATAGCGAAGCCCACCGGCCGAAATGGCGCCGACGCATCCCCCGACGACCGTGTTGATCAGGATAGACGGCACGGTGTCATCCAGCACCAATGTACTTCCACCATTGAAGCCAAGCCAGCCGATGAAGAGAAGAAGAGCGCCAAGTGTGGCGGTGGGCATGTTTGACGGGGTGATAGCCTGGGCGCCCGAGCTGTCATGAAAGCGCCCCAAACGCGGGCCGATAATCAAGACGAGCGCGAGCCCCGCCCAGCCGCCAACGCTGTGAACAACTGTCGACCCGGCAAAATCCACAAACCCCAACTCCGCAAGCCAGCCTGATCCACCAGCGCCGTCAAGGCTGGCCCAACTCCAGTGCCCGGCAATTGGATAGAGAACCCCCGATACGATCACCGCGACGAAGAGATAGGCCCCGAACTTCATCCGCTCGGCGACAATCCCAGAGAGGATCGTGACCGCGGCGCCGCAAAACATCACTTGGAATAGGAAAAACACCGCAAGAGACGGCGACGCCTTCGAAAAGTCGAGGGAAAACAGATCCAACCCAATCCAACCCTGATAACTCAACCCGAACATAAGCCCGAAACCGAGAGCCCAGAAGACCAGCGTAGACAGACAGAAATCCGCGAGGTTCTTGATCGCGACGTTGATGCTGTTTTTTGAGCGGGTCATCCCACTCTCAAGGCACAAAAAACCACCCTGCATCAGGAAGACCAGCGCACTGGCAAATATGACCCAGAGCAGATCAATATTCGCCATCAGATGAACTGCCAGAGATTGCGCATATGAGAAGCTTGCATCGTCACGCGTTCAGCCACCCTTCAATCTTTTCTAGAAGCCGCTTTATGTCGACCGGCTTGGTATCATAGTCGTCGCAGCCAGCACCCAGAGCCTTGTCTCTATCACCCGCCATAGCATGTGCAGTCAGCGCGATAATCGGAATGCTTTTTGTTTGGTCACTGGCTTTCAGGTGCCGTGCTGCGTCCCAGCCATCCATCACCGGAAGGCTCATATCGAGCAAAATTATGTCGGGGTTTTCCTCCGAGGCCATCTCGACACCGCGCTGGCCGTCAAATGCCATCACGACGTCGTAGCCCTTCTTCTTGAGCCTGCGAGACAGCATGTCTCGGTTCATCTCATTGTCTTCAACCAGAAGAATTTTTGCCATCTTGTCTTCCCTTCCTTTTCTTCCTCACCGGATCCTCGGTACGAAGCTTCAGGCTGCGTCCGTTTCCGTCGATGTATCCGCTGCCAGCCGAGCCTCAACGAGTTTCCGTAGATGCATCTCGAGCATCGTATCGAGTTGTTCCTCTGTTTCAAACATATGAAAAGCTCCGATATAGGAGCCGTCTTCGCCAATCAGCCAGCGATCGAGATACCGGGTGAGCTTGTCGATCTGGTCGAGCCTGTCGAGAACAACGTCACGATCCTCGAGCGACAACGTCGGCGCGCCCTGCTTTCGGTAGAGAAGCATTTCCGGAGATCCTTGTTGCTTGAAGCCGCCCAGTGCGTCCTCGAATTCGAATGCCGTACCGGACTCGTACCGTGTGCCGTCAGGTCTGAGGATCGTATCGGGTAGAGGTGAGCCGATGCGGGACCAAAGAATACCAACGTAGATTTCCGTCTCATGAGGTGGGTGGATCTGAGCCTGGAAGGTCTCAGAAGCCAGCATGGGCTCCTCTTCCCAGAGGATTGGGATGAGATAGGCACGCCCAAAGAACTCTTCGTTAAGACGCCCAATCACAGTTTTTGCCACTCGCCTCTCGGGAATGACGTCACCCGGTGAGGAGATAAAAATGCGGAACTGCTTTGAGATGTTCTGACGCAGACGAACCTTTTCAAGACACGCGCTGATCCGCGCTTGAAGCAGGATCGGATTGAACGGCTTGAAAATGTAGTCTTCGGCACCCTGAAGGATACAGTCGACCATCATTTCAATGTCGTCAGACGCAGATAGCATGATCACCGGGATCGTGCGCAGGCGAGAAGACGCCTTCATTCGCTGCAGTGTCTCAAGGCCAGTCAGGCCGGGCATCATGTAATCAAGCAGGACAAGATCAAATCGATCGGTCTCAAGCAGGGCAAGGGCTTCTTCACCGCTGGACACCGCCCGTGCCGAATAGCCCATTCGTTTCACACGCCGCCTGAGCAATTCACGGTTTGACGGGTCGTCGTCGACCAGCAAGAGTTCGCCTCCTTGCCCGATTTGGCTGTTGACTATCGAGATGTCTTGTCGCGGAGATCGTTTGCCTTGTTTCTTCGGGGCGGTTTTTTTATTGGTGTTTTTTTCGAGCAAACGTTGCGGAATGGCATCTACGAGACTTAGCGCCGCTCGCCCCGCTTCGGCGATATTTTCCAGGTCAGATATGAACTCAGCTTCGTCGAGGTCTGTCGCCTCCTCGAAGATCATTTCCGAATACCCGTTTATGTGGTTGAGTTGCATTCGAAACTGAAACTGAGCGTCACCTACATTGACCTCTTCAGGCGAGACCGTCGAAGCGCCCAAGAAATCTTCTATAAGGGCAAGCATTTTTTGACCTGCATTCTGGATTGCTTGCAGGTCTCCCGAAAATATCTTCAGGAGATCAGGTGGCAGATCCTCCTCAATCATCTCGGCGTAGCCGATGATATGGCCTACCGGTGTGCGAATGTCGTGGCGCAACTTTGAAAGTTGCGCCTTGAAATCGCTGCTATCTTCCTCTTCCTTGTTCATCCTGCAGATGGCGGTTCGTGTTCGCGGTGGTAGCGGTGTGTGCTCCACTGGACCACGTCCATGAGCGAACGTTCCGCCAAATCCGAAATCACATCCTGCGCATGGACGGGATCGGTAATGGCTGCGAGACGCCGCTCAGCAAGCTCGAACAGCTCTCCCTGGTTCGCGTATTGCCAAAGCAACTCACGCGTCGCCATTTTCGTTTGGTAGATTTCCCATATTGCAAGCCAAAGCGGCAACAGTCCCATGAGGAAGACAACAAGAGTCTTGCCATCAAGATCGCCGATATGGAAACCGTAGAGTGACTTCTTGAAGAGGAGCAGCGAGACGGCACCGAGAAACGCTGCAAGAAACAGGAATTTCTTTACTGTTTCGAGACGCTCGTGCTCACCATGTAACTGGTGATGCTTTCGCGAGAAGTAGGCCGCCTGATCCTTGACCCATCTTTCCGATACCGCCGCGACCCGTTCATTTGCGGGCACAGTGCTTTCGTAGGTCAATGGTTCTGTGCATCGGATTGCATCGCCAATCCATCCAAAGCCTTTGAAACGCTCAATACTGGTCAGTCGAAAAAGATGGCGTGTCTGGCCTGTTGCACCGCCTCCAGACAAGACAAGGAAGAATCGGATGCGGAGTGCTTCGGCCAGCGCGCGGAAAGCGAGGTGACGTCCAAACCACCCGCGTCTTGAACCGATGCCGAAAAGTATGAAACCTCCCGCGAACAGAGCCACATAAGCGATGAGAAACAGTTTCAGTGCGGCAATCTTCGCATAGAGCAGAAATGTCAGTCCCATCAGGGCAGCCATTAGGCCGAAGAGTTTAAAGAGACGATCTGATTGACGCTGATTTGCAATGGCAAGTTGATCCGCACGCACGAAATCCACGTCGATCGAGGAAGCGACTTCTGATATCTTGATATCATCGGGGGAAGAGATCGGATAGGCGGTCAGATCGGCGCCGGTTTCTGTGTCCCGTTCGATGGCATACTGGTCAAACTCGCGCCAACGCTCCTCCACGAAATCAGGGATATCGGGCAAGCGGCAGATAAGGCCCGTAGCACCCGCCTGTACCAGATAGCTTGTCTGCACGTCGCCCTGAGCAACTTCGCCCGCCTGCCTAGGTGCTTTGATCCAAATCGCGAGGTCGGACCGATCATCAGCCAACTCGGCGTCACCGACCGCTTCGAGTTTGCGAGCCTGCCGCGATTGTGGCTCTGAACCGGAGAGGTAGCGAACGACAACGTCGGATGATCCACCAGTAAGCCCCGTCACCTCTCCATCCCAAAGCGCGACAAGGACATTTGAACGCCGAACAAGGTAGTCCATCAGCCGCGCGTAAAGGGCATCACGAGACGCGCCATCTTTGCAATCGTCCTCCACAGTCCCAGAGGGAAGAGGCAGCTCCTGCACTTTGACGCGCGCGTCATTTAGGAGTCGAATTAAGTCTGAGTGGGCTGCCCCCTCAAAGTCAGCTTCGTAGAGAGCACGTGGCATTGGCAGAACCGCGCGCACGGGCAACCCTATCTCAAGTGCGACCTCAGTCGCGAGTGTGTCGGCGCCCTGAGCTAAACCGGTCACAAGCTCGACCGGAAGGGCAGCAAACCGCTCTCTCAGAGCCTCGAGTTCATTTCGTAGAGCCGCGCGTATGTCGGCGACAGCTTCAAGATGAATGTCACGGTGCCCTGTAAGACCAATGGTGAACACGAACCCTGACTTTGCCACTTCATCACCCATTCTGCTCTCCCTCGACTCCCAGTGCCCATTTTGGCGCTTCCAAGTCGAGTCGTTTCGAGATGTCCACAAGCGCCTCACATTCCTTCTGAGTAGGCGTTCCATGAACGCCAGTCATCCCAACGGCAATCGCGTGGGCGATTTGTGGTCCGCCTTTCATCTCGCTTGCCCGGTCGAGCATAGCGAAAACCCGACCATCTCGCTCCAAAACATCGTCTGAAGCCGCAAACTCGCGAAACAATTCCAACCCGTGATCAATATCCATGTGTCTGAGCAAGTCAGCCTCCGCCATAGTGCGTCTGAGAAACAGTTCCTCCTCCTCATCTACATCGCCCCGGCAGGCAGCGATGATTGTAGCGCCTGCCATTGTTGCTTTGACAATATCTTCATGGCGCACCTTGGATGACAGAAGGCTCATGAAATGGTGCAAGGCCGGACGCTCCAGTAATTCTCCCACGTTCTGTCGTATCTCTTCCGAAAGCTTTCGACGCTCTTCAGCATGCAGAGCCGCCAGAAGTTCTTTGTGAGCAACCTTGGCATCTTTTTCGCGTTGCGGAGCACGCTGCGCGAGTGCGTCTTGTAGTTTGAGTTGGATTTCAGGTCGGCCCGACATCAAGCTGCGCATCGCTTCCCCGGGAAGATGTGCGACCACTGAATATTGTTCCGCCTGTGCTAGGTAATTTCGGGGTGAGCCGTTCAGAAAGCTTTGCAGGCCGAATATCTCGCCGCTCGGGCAATTCTCGACTTTGACTTCGTTCACGCCATCATCATCTATGCGCTGATGAAGCGCGACATTTCCACTAAGGACGAAATAGAGCCCATCTGACGGCTCGCCCGGCTCATAAAAGCAAGCCGGTGGATTGAGCGATATAATCCTAGCCGCTTCGGCCAGCTGAGCCAGATTTTCCTCAGTGCATTCCGAGAAGATTTCTGATTTTCCGAGCTGGTCGGCGACCTTGTCTTTCCCGAAATCAGCGGCGCCTTCCCGGTCGAGTTTCTCCCACTCGTCGCCGGTACCCAGCCAATGTCGGTTGATCGCGATGCGCAGCTGATGCTTTCTCATCGCACTCCAGATGGCCATGACCATCTCATTCTGTGCATCCCACCAATGATCGTCATCATCGAAATGCCAACGAACCCTCACTTCAATGCCCTCACTGGTATATCCAAGCATATTGAAGTCAGGTTTCGGGTCACGGCGCACGAACCTCGAGTTCTCAAGCTCTTTTGCGATCGCACGAATGGCGAGTTCCGGAGGACAGGACAGTTCCAAAGTAAAAGTGAGGTAATAGCGAAACCGACTAGTGGGTTCGCTGAAGTTCAGGATGGTTCGATCAGCGACACCACTATTGGGAAAGATGTAAAGCGAGTTTGTATGGGGGTTTTTGACCGAGATCGAGCGCCAGTTGATCTCATGGACTTGACCATAAACTCCATCGATCTCGACATAGTCGCCGATGCGCAAGGCCTGCGTGGCATTGAGAGCAACGCCGGAGAAGACCTCTTTGAGTGTTGATTGCGCCGCGAAGCCGAGCACCAGCGCCGCCACGCCCGATGTAGCCAGCAGACCTCCAACCGGCTCATCGTAGACGAAGTGCATCACCAGCAAGATTGCTGCAAGATAGATCGCAACCCCGACACTTCCCGTAACAATGACTGGGACCTTCCTCTGGCCATGATCCGAGAGCAGTCCGTCCCAAAGAACGACGCGAACCAAACCGTTTAACAGAAAGGAAAAACCGATGGCCGTCGCAGCAATAACTGCTCTCTCTACAGGTGCGACAAGCGAATCTGCTCCTAAAAAACGAAGCCCGGGGCCGATTGTGAAATCGAGCAACACCAGCAAGCCAATGAGTTCCGCGGATGCTCGGATGCGGTGGACGCGCCCTGACACATACACGGTCGCAATGCGCACCAACAAAAGGGTGGCGCATGCCAGAAGCCCAAAAAGACCCAAGGCCGGTATAACTTGTTGTATGGCATCCATTTTATGCCGCTTCCCCCAAATATGTTGATTATTGAATGTTGGTATGTAACGGTTTCGTGAGCGGTGTCAATTTGCCGGGGTCTTTCGTATAGAGCGGGCAGATCGACCGAAAACAACATAAATAGGGAGAGGGATTTCGTGTTTAACTGGGATGACGAAGCCGAAACCAAGGCAGGATACACCGCCGCTATTGAGGCTGTGCTTGGCTTGGCCGCACAAAAGATGCCAGTCACAGAGAAGGCCGTCGAGGAGTGGCTTGATGTGTCGCTGAGCGGCATTGACGAACATAAGCACATCCGTCGCCATGCCATGGCGTACGCTATGAGGATGATCCGTGGGCCGATGCATCCGCCAAATTGAAATTGTATTCCGGACCATCATTATTCTTTTCTTATTTCAACTACCGGCTGCAAAGACTGCAGGACTTGAGGGGCTACACTAGATACTTGATCAATCAGTGCATGTCTTTAGTCACCAGTCGCAATCTGTTTGTCTGAGAGTCTCAAGGAGGCAAGGTCAAACCGCTCGATCAGGGTGTGATTTAAAAGCAAAGAACTCTAATTGATGAAATCTGCTGAGATCGCTTAGTCGGAGTACGGAATGGCTGCATCTTACTACGTCAATACTTTTGATTTGCCGCCAGATCAGGCGCGAGCAATTTGGCGTGAGATAACCGACGAAACATACGAACTAACTTCAGCAGCTTGTGCGGGGAGCGATTATAGATTTGCCACGCGTATGTGGTTTGCACCGGATATCTTATTTTTCAGGGTCCGAGCGAAAGCGAACACCATATTCAGACCGAGCAAGCTGGTCGAGGGGCGCCCCACTCGCCTCATAAAGGTTAAATTGTATCAGTATGGCGGAGAAACCATTCAGTTAGATGGTGAAAAACACCACTTGGATAGCAGTGCCCTCCACTTTATCGATCAAAATCGATCCAAAAGTGAAGCTCACACAGATCACGAACTGGTTTCGATCTTTTTGCCCTATACCGCACTTGGATATGACCCGTTGACCCATCCGCCCGTCTTGAGTTTCAGCCTGGAATCCGCCCTCGGACGTTTTCTTTCGGCGACCATTGACGCCGCATATCAAGAGCTTGACCATCTGAGCCAAAATGAGCTTTCGGTTCTTGCAGAAAGCCTCTCCGGGACGCTTAGAAGCGTTCTTACTCATGGAACGAAACATCAAAAAAATACAAATACCCGAAATGACCAAGTTAATGCCATCAAGGACTTCATTGAAAAGAATCTCAAATATTCTTGGCTTGGCGCGGACAGGATATCTCAAGAATTGAAACTGTCCCGAGCGACACTGTTCCGCCACCTGGAAGAATACGGAGGAGTGAACCGGTACATTCTTTCGCGCCGGTTGAGCAGAACATATCGGGATTTGTCTGAGGCACAGCCCGTGCGAGGCGTCGTTAAGGCCATTGCCGAACGTTGGGGATTTTCTTCACAAGCTCACTTCAGTCGGGTTTTTAAGGAAGAATTTGATGTAAGCCCTGTGTCTTTGGTTGGTCGGTGGGTTCAAAACCCTCATGATGCGGCAGCAACGGACAACGCTAATGAGCAAGGGAACATCTCTCAATATGCGCCCGACATCGCTGCGCTAAAGTGGGCGTACGAACGCTACAGATAGCCCATTGGCCGTTTGTTTGTCGACTTGAGACTTTCAGACAAGAAGATTGCGACTGACAACTAACGACAGCCAGCGAATGAAAGAGTAAAATTGTATCCGCTTGATATCGAACAGTTTATGGCACGAATAAGCAAATTGAACTAAAGGAAGAAAATCATGGGAAACGCTCGTCTCGACTACATCTGGCTGGACGGCTACGACATCGCAAACATCCGAACAAAAGCTCAGATCCATCCGGACAGTTCCTACAACGGGTCGGTTGAAGACACCCCGCAATGGGGCTTTGATGGCAGCTCGACTCAGCAAGCTGAGGGCCATGATTCTGACTGCATCCTGCAGCCGGTTCGCGTTTATCCGAACCCCTTCAGACAAAACGCTTATCTCGTTTTGTGCGAGGTGTTTCATCGGGATGGACGCCCCCACGAGACCAACACGCGAAATCTGATCGATCGGGACTCCGAAGCCGAATTCTGGTTTGGCTTCGAGCAGGAATACATTCTGATGACCTCGAATGGCCGCCCTGTTGGCTTTCCCGACGGTGGGTTTCCGGAGCCCCAGGGACCCTACTATTGCGCCGTCGGAGCGCACCGCGTCGAGGCAAGAGAATTGGTCGATGAACACTGGGACGCTTGCCTTGCCGCCGACCTGGGGGTGACCGGGATCAACGCTGAGGTCATGCTGGGGCAGTGGGAATTTCAGTGTTTTGGAAAAGGTGCCCTTCGTGCCGCCGACGACTTGATTGTAGCCAGGTTCCTCCTTCAACTCATCACAGAGAAATACGACCTGATTGCAACCCTCGATCCGAAACCAATCTCCGGGGATTGGAACGGCTCTGGCATGCACTCAAACTTCTCGTACGACTACCTGCGGGATGTCGGCGGAAAGGACTATATCGAAGCGCTCTGTGAAGGCTTCCGGCCGTTCCACCAGGATCACATCGATGTTTATGGTGCCGGAAACGAACGAAGATTGACTGGATCTCATGAAACGGCCTCTATCGATCAGTTCAGTTTTGGGGCATCGAACCGAGGTGCATCAATCCGCATCCCGCTCTACACCACCACACATGACTGGAAAGGGTACCTTGAGGATCGACGTCCGGCATCTGATGCTGACCCGTATCTCGTCGTTGACCGCATCATGCGTACGGTCAAAGTGGCTCACGAAAAAGCGCTAGAAGCCGTCTAGCTGCAAGGCTGGAGTGTGGGATGGTGAAAATTGCGGCTCAAAAGACGATGCTCGTAGGCGGGAAGGAGGTGCACGTTTCCAAACGTGCATCTGTCGCCGATGCGACACACTTGGCCCGGGGCGATATGAAGGCTCTCACTGATTAGCTCGGCTGGCGCATAGACTGGCAGTTCCACATTTCAGACGCATAGGGAACCACGCTCTGGAAACGAAGCTCGAGGTCTTCTGAAAGCCTCCCCCGCTCAGCGGGCCAAGAGAAATCAGCATCAACCAGGCGGCTCGACTTAGATTTAAGGCAGTCCTCGCAGCGCAGAAATTTCACCGATCCGCCGAATTCGGGTGCTTCAGCTTTATTGCTACGGGGCTAGGAACGCCAACTAAAGTAAGAAAGAGGGAACGGGATTTGCCCAAGTACGAAACTCAGCGGAACAGCCTACTCATAGGCCCAAAGTTTCTTACCATATTCGTTTTGTATTTCTTTGTCAGTTTGGTTCTGGGTATACTTAGCCTGACATTGGCGGCTAACTACGATGGTGTCGCGATCATCTGGTTGCCTGCCGGTTCTGCTCTTGTTGCGCTGGTCTTTATAGATACGCGGCTTTGGCCCAGCATTGCTTTGGCGTCCTTTGTTTCAAACCTGTATTTTGGATCAAACATCCAAGCCGCCGTTGGAATTGGCATCGGGAGTGCTCTGGGCGCAATTATAGCCACCTTGGCGCTGCGTGCTCTGGGCCCTTGGAATGAGCTTTCGATCCTTTTCAAAGCCCTAAAGCTGGGCACGATCGGGGCAGCAATAAGCGCAAGCATTAGTGCCGGATTTGGTGTTGCATCACTTTATTTTTCAGGCATTGTGCCAGCTTCAGATATGGCAAAAAATTGGACGCGGTGGGTATTGGGGGATTCAGTCGGGATCTTTTTGTTTAGCTCATTCATCCTAATCTATTACATGTTTGAAGACCGTGAAAACAACAATGCTGAGCCCTAACAGACGGTTAAGCGTGAGGTTTCTCGAACAAGTTGATGCGCGACTAACATCGGAGGCAATAGGTTCGAGAAACGGCCACCCTTTAAAATGTTCGACGATAATGCTGAGTGGGAATTAGGATTGATGCAGACTGGCTGGAAACAGGAACTCAAGGAAAACTTGCGTGGCCCCGTTGTTGTCCCAAGTATCACCGCTGGACTGGTTGCGGGTGTCCTGACGGTCACCTTCATGTTCTCCTATTCGGCCGTGATTTTTACTGGTGAACTCTCCGGCTACGTGCCACGAGCGACAGGGCAACTCCTCTTTGGTGGTGTTGTAATTGCGCTTGTCATTGGGCTCTTCAGCGAGCTTCGCGGCGTCGTGGCTTTGCCACAAGATAACCCAACGGCAATCATCGCTGTCATGATTGCAACTCTATCCCAACTTCCAGGGAGCGCGCTCTCTCCTGACATGCTATTTGCCCAGGCGGTCGTCATAATGGTGGTGTCGACTGCTCTTTCGGGGGTGATCTTCTACCTCGTCGGTCGGTGGCGGCTCGCAGCCTTTATCCAGCTGATACCGTATCCAGTAATTGCTGGTTTTCTGGCGGCAACGGGGTGGCTGCTTTTCAAGGGCTCCTTCAGTGTAATGGCGGATCAAACGTTTGATTTCACCGAGCTCAGAGCGCTCGGCGAAGTCATGCATCTATGGCTGCCTGGTGCCGCATTCGCTCTCATTACGCTATTCGTGTCTCTCAAATACTCCAATGTTTTCATCATGCCTGGGCTTATCATAGGCGCGGTGGCACTCTTTCATATGACTCTTTTTCTAATCGGTGCTTCAAGCCAGGAAGCCATTGACGGGGGGTGGTTGTTGCAACCATTTGGAGACGGCGCATTGTGGCAGCCTGTACCTCTTTCTACCTTCCTTGCAGCCGACTGGACGTTGTTTGTGACAGAGTTCACCGGGCTGGCCACTATTCTTTCGATCGCGCTCATCTCCGTACTTCTCAACCTGACGGCGCTCGAGTCGGCCTTTAACCGTGACATAGACGTCCATCGCGAGATGCGCTTGGCCGGTATTGCAAACCTTCTTGCCGCGCCTGGTGGAAGCCTTGTCGGATATCATTATGTAAGCCTCTCTACTCTTGGGCGGCGTATGCGTGGGGACAGTCGGCTTGTCGGAGTCGTAGTGGCGGTTTTCTGCCTTCTTACTATGACAGTGGGAGCAGGTGCTCTGTCTGTGTTCCCAAAATTTGTGCTTGGCGGCTTGGTAATGTTCATCGGTCTGGGCTTCCTTTATGATTGGGTTGTCAAAAGCTGGTCCAGTCTAGCGCGCGGTGACATTGCTATAATCTTTGCGATCCTTTTTGTCGTCGAGTTTGTCGGGTTTCTGGAGGGTGTTGCGATTGGCGTGGCCGCAGCTGTTGCGCTGTTCGTGGTCAGCTACAGCAAGATAAAGGTTGTTCGCCTGGCAATGGATGGAAGCGATTTCTCGAGCAACCTTGATCGCCCGGATGACCACCGAAAAGCCCTGGCCTCCGAAGGCCAAAAAATTCTATATCTTAAACTTCACGGTTTCATCTTCTTTGCATCCTCAATTAAGTTGTATGAGGAATTAGTAGGCGCCCTACTCAGAGAAGAAGGCGCGCCAGAGTTCGTAATTTTGGACTTTCAACAGGTTTCCGGATTGGATACGTCTGCCGTTCATGGCCTCGTCAAAATTAAGAAAAAGGCTCTCGAAGTCGGAACGCAGCTTGCGCTGGCTCACGTCTCAGAAGAAATTGATCGACAGTTGCACGAGGAAAAATTTCTAGATGGCGATGCTGTTATCGAACCGATCTTCAAGGATGCAGACAGTGCCTTGGAATGGTGCGAAGATTTTCTTCTAAGAACGGCTGGTTTTGATCCAAGCCCTAAGGCATTGCCGATAGAGGATCAGTTGAACCAGGTTTTTAAGACAAAAATCAATGTCCACAAGTTCCTGGGCTACTTGGATACGATTGAGTTCTCAGAGGGTGATGTTGTTTCAGAACCTGGCAATGAGCAGCGCATGCTGTACTTCATCGAACAGGGGACCATTTCGGTTTATCTCGCCGAGTTAGACGGAGAAAACCATAGAATACGAAGCGCGGGCTCAGGTGCGATGGTCGGCGTGGCAAGATTCTTTAGACAGCGAAATGTTGGGACGCTTGCGCTAAGCATTGCGGACAGCAATGGAACCGCGCATGTTTTGACAGATGTCGCATTCGACCGCATGAAGTCCCACGATCCGGACCTAGCCCTGAAATTCCAGACGTATGCGCTCGAATACGTTTCAGAGAGGTTGGCAAACAACTTGCGAACACTTTCATCGATCCTTCGCCTCGAGGAATAATATTGTAGCCTCATATTGTTTCTCCTTCGCTTATAACCGCTAATTGGATTGTACAAGTCTAGGGCAAACAATGAAGACAGGTCGCAATTTTCAGTCAGAAAGCAAGCTGGACGTTGTGAAACTGTGTAGATAGCATAAACGAATATGAGCGGGGGTAAGCGATGACTGGCAGGGGCGGCATAGAGCGTTTTGGTGTTTGGGGCGCGACAATCGTTTTGACGCTTGTTTTTATTGGCCTCGCGTTCCTGACACCTTGGGCATGGGTGGGTGTCGCAGTCTTTGGAGGGCTCACGCTAGTGGGGCTCCAAGACGTGATGCAGACTAAACACGCGGTTCTTCGAAATTACCCGGTGGTGGGACACTTGCGTTTCTTCCTCGAAGGGTTCCGGATCGAGTTGCGCCAATACCTTTTGGAGGGCGACCATGATGAACTACCGTTCTCACGCGAGGACAGGTCGCTGGTCTATCAGCGCGCGAAAGGGCAAGAGGACAGCCTGCCATATGGCACAAAGAAAAATGTTTATGGCGCCGGATACGAGTGGCTGACGCACTCAGTTCAACCAATTCATATTAAGAACAGCAATTTCCGCGTAAAAATCGGCGGCCCTGACTGCACGCAACCTTATGACGCGTCTCTCTATAACATATCCGCCATGAGTTTTGGCGCCTTGTCGCCCAATGCAATTTTAGCTCTTAACAAGGGCGCGAAAATGGGGGGCTTTGCTCATGACACCGGCGAAGGCGGAATCTCGCGCTATCACCGTGAAGGTGGGGGGGACCTGATTTGGGAGATCGGTTCAGGCTATTTCGGTTGCTGTGACAAAGATGGGAAATTCGACCCGACCATGTTCGCGGACAAAGCTGCCGATGACCAGGTCAAGATGATTGAGATCAAGCTGAGTCAAGGAGCAAAGCCGGGCCACGGTGGAATGTTGCCGGCTGCGAAGATCACACCGGAAATCGCCGAGGCTCGGGGGATACCCATGGGTGTGGATTGTATATCGCCTGCGTCGCATTCGGCTTTTTCTACGCCAATCGAGCTCATGGATTACATAGCGCACTTACGTGAGCTTTCAGGCGGCAAGCCTGTGGGCTTCAAAATGTGCATAGGTCACCGCCGCGAGTTCATGTGCATTGTTAAGGCGATGCTCGAAACTGGGGTGACACCAGATTTCATTGTCATTGATGGAAAAGAGGGGGGCACTGGCGCTGCGCCGCTTGAATTTGCAAATCACATGGGCATGCCGCTGGTTGAAGGTTTGACCTTCGCCCACAATACCCTTCGCGGGGCCGGCGTGAGAGATCGTATCAAGATTGGTGCCTCAGCTAAGCTGATCTCCGCCTTCGATATAGCCAAGGTTCTAGTTCTAGGCGCAGATTGGGCGAATTCGGCGCGCGGGTTTATGTTCGCTGTAGGGTGTATTCATGCCCAAGCTTGTCATACAAATCTATGCCCTGTCGGGGTGGCCACCCAAGATAAGCGGAGAATGCGCGCTCTTGACGTCGGAGACAAATCGGAACGCGTAAAGCGCTTTCATGCTGGCACACTTTCTGCGCTGGCGGAAATGACGGGGGCCGCAGGATTGTCGCACCCCTCGGAATTCTTGCCTCACCATCTAATTATGCGCGAAAGTGACCGCGATATGGTAACTGGCGAAGAGGTCTATCCCTATTTGCCCGATGGTTTCCTGATACGTGAAGAGGCTGACAAATTCGGGTATCTTGATCGATGGCATCGGTCGCGCGCCAACAATTTTGCACCTTTTGACGTGTGAAACGGGCCGTTGGCTGAACCACAAAATCAACCGCCTCGACGAGCTCACCCCGTGGAATTGGAAGCCAGCCTGAGTGTCAACGCCAGTCACACCGGACGGATACGATTCAAGACCTTGGCCATTGCAATGTTTACCGGGCTGGATGCGCCGACGGGTGTCGCCGCCCAAGGTATTTGCGCGACCTATTTCTTCTCGATGGATGCCCTGAACTAATTTGTGAGGCAGATCATCCTATTCGGCTGTATCTATCTTTTACAGATGTCGAAAAGAGTTTGGTTCAGCGATAGGGAAT
>Ga0316197_10000771_pt1 | contig 22497 bp, 22 predicted proteins | sample OudBiesiAoxic_MG_FD_204939 | JGI IMG/M metagenome (GOLD analysis project Ga0316197, IMG submission 204939) | Coastal sediment microbial communities from Oude Bieten Haven, Netherlands - site A oxic | ecosystem: Environmental > Aquatic > Marine > Coastal > Sediment | place: Netherlands... | reverse complement strand
GCATCTCGCCGCATCATGACAACAGATGCCGAAAATAATCGGCCAGATGCTGTTGAGAGTGCTGGTGGGTACCGCAACTGGTCACTTTGCCCGGGACTTTTGAGTTTTTACACAGTCTGGACCCAAACCGAAGTTCAGTATTAAAATGAACGTAAGGTGAGACGCGGTCAATAGTCCGCCTAAATTCGACCGTCTGTCTGCGATAATTACAATCTAGGATGTCACATATGTGTGCATAACTTCAGAACTCGCACAACATAAGTGCCTTTTTCCATGGCACCAGCCCTCTCGTGATTACCTGATTCCAGGCAATACAGTTACTTATAAAACCCATGTCAGTTGGCACAGTGTTTGCTATCTGCATGGGTGAATTATTATTCGCTCTATAACAGGAGGATCTAGGTACTACGAATTACTGGCGGCCAACTCATTAGTAACGATTAGATGATTAATCATTTTGAAATTAAACCTTGATTCAATGGCTACAAACAGCAGCATCACGCAAGGGAGATGACACGATGGAACATGCAATACGCAGTATAGATGTCGAACCTGATCATTCCGTCGAAATCGTAGTACATATAAGCGAAACTCTTGATAACCAACAGCAACAGAATATGATTGCTACTCTCGAAAATGATGACCGTATCGTTGCTGTGTCTTTCTGTTCAAAGCGGTGTCACCTTATGCTGATCAGTTATGACAGGGAGAATTACTCCTCTTCGGATGTGCTCAGCAGTATTACCGAACAAAATGTAAGCGCCAGGTTAATCGGTCCAATATAGCTGAGGCGAGGTATAGGAGATTCTCGTGCGACAGCTTTTGGGCAGTCGTTCTTCTGAACATGGGAAGGGCGATATTTTTCATGCACATCTTGCACAAGGCACGCTTGAGGATGTCTGCAAACTTTGTGGATTGACGAGGCTGCAAGCAATGCTTGCGAATTTTCTGAAATTTACACGGTATCTACTTGTTTATCTATTGATCATTATGGTTCCACCCATCCTACTTACCCTTATGTGGATGAGCACCTGAATTCTTTCTGCTTTCATAAGTCGAGTGGCACTTGAATAGTACTGATTATTTGTCTTCGGATTGCTGCATTGAGTGTCTGGAATACCACAGTGGTAGATCATTTTTTAGTTACTAGAATCACTCTATGGCAAGTACATTGTGATAGGACAATATAACGGAGGATGTTGTCATGAAACATATCGGAATTGTTATCGCACTTTTTCTGCTATTCATGCCGGTACAGGCAAAACACAACAGCGAGCATGCCTTATCGCCTGAGGATTGGAAAGAAATCCGGGGGAAAGTCGCCCTACTGGAAGATTCCGGCCTTATGCCGATGCTGCTCCCGATTATCATGGGCAATAGCGATACACTCCAACTTACTGATAAACAAATTCAGTCATTTCGGTCATGGCGAAAAAAGAATTACACAAACATGGTTAATGTCATGAACAGGATTATAGAGCTGAAGGTTCAATTTCGTGTAGAGTCGTTATCACCCGGTGTAAGCAGTGATCACCTTATCGCGTTCCAGTCGGAAATCCAGAAGCTGCAACGCCAGTTATTGATGATAAAGCTCACCTGCAGAGAGCAGGTTATGGCTACCTTCACTGATGAGCAGTGGGAAAACTTCGCGTTCATTATTTCTGACAATCCAAAACTGGCAAGTCTTATGCCGCAGGCACAGCCCTTGAATCATGGAACCTATTCACAGGTTACCGAGCATTAGGGCGCCATCATGAAAGCACACAGTCTCATTGTCTTTATATTCGTTATCTCTGCGTTAACAAGCCCACTCCATGCAGGGCAGGACAACGAAAAGGAGGGCCAGGGAACAGGCGCTGAGCCTGAGTGCGACTATGCACCAGTTTCAGGTTCCTTGATGAGATATCATAACCGATTTTAATTCCTCACGGCGGCCCTCGGGTTGCCGTTATTTAACTCGACTAAAGGCCCGACTTTGGGTGCGTTCTCGGTATTACAGATTGTCTGACGGGAACGTCCGAAGTTGTGCGCCTGAGACCATCCTGATATTTCAGGGAAGGTCTGAAGGTGACCGGTTCCTGTCCTCGCCAGCATTCGCAGTAATCTATGAGTGGTGCATCAGGAACGGCAGTTATCTGCCCGTTTCCGGAAGTACAGGAAACCTATTCTGAGTACGGTAAATTCTAGTTCGATAATAGACGTTCCCTGAAACCAGAATCAGACGATTCCTACTAGGCCAACCTATACCTTTGGTTATGAGTGGAGTCCACAATTGTGCTTCGGTGCGATGGGTGTATCGTCCGCTCTCACTGCTTCTGTGTTTTTAAAGTATTTCATATGGCGGTAACTCTTTGTAGCGGCTTTCATTCAATCGTTGGCCGCCATATTTCTGGTACTAATGATATGGATTTCGGAGGGGCTCATGGAAAGTTCTCATTTGTTGGCCAAGGCGATATGGCCCAGTGGGTCTGTTGTGCTTATCTTGTTGGGCTGCTCTTTGATCGCGCTGGCAGCGTTTTCACCTTCGATCTCGAGTGGAAAATTGGTTATTAGATGCAAGCCTTGTGAAGCATTGAAATATCGAGTTATGCATTCGCTGATTGGCAAGGTGCTGAACAAAAAGGATCAAGACAATGAAACGAGTAGGTAATTATCACAATAGGAGGCTCCCTAGGTCCTTGCTATTGTATAGCTGTCATTAGCACCGCAGGATTTAACTCCTGCAAATGTTTTTTATCATCATGACACTCCTCACGGCGGCCTTCGGGTCGCCGTTTTTCTTAGATATGAATGTCCGAAAATGCCGTACCCGGTAGAACAGTAATCATCAACAGCATGATGGAGGTGGTTTACTGAGCGTCTTCTCCATCCCCCGTGATCGGACCTTTGGAGCCCCTCACATCGCCCCTTTATTACCGGGGCCGTTATGGTCGACGCGATCCGTCGGCCGCCCATCCCTCGCCCCGGCGTCCTGAGGCACACACAGAAACGCCCATCTCTGCCACGGAGTGTCCGCCTCTCCGACGATCTCATCACGTGTGTGCCCCAGCCCCAACGTGAGACGCGTCACCACACGCGGCGTCTGTATCGTGACTTAACAGGCAACCAATTTACGCCAATCGTAAAGCCGATGTTATTGATCAGTTTTCGAATCAATTATGGCCATTTTTCTGCAACAATCGCCCGGAACCTCTCGCCAGAGATTGATACCGAGCTACACAATCGAATTGGCCGTTGTGGAAGCAATTCACAAAGATGAACAATCAAGTCCTTCTGCGAGGATTTCGAGCTTGAAGTTCGGTCCGTTCGGTTCGGTCCGAAATCGGTTTCGGTCGATCGAGCCCTTGCAGATCTTCGGCTTAGCGAGACCGAGTTCGGTATCGGGGTTCGGATTCGAATGTTCAGTCGATGGATCGGTCGGATCGGTCCTTGGGTTTCTTCAAGTTACTGAAAACAAGGGGATTCTGTTCGTGTGATAGTGAATCCCTTGGTGTGTGTCGTTGGGGGGTGGGTGGACGTGGAATTCCGAGGAAACGTTCGACGAGGGCCGTGGTGGCTCAGGGAACGGGCAGAATGCCTCGTCCGACACAACGGGTTTGAGACTTGGCAGGTGCGCCACTTCATTTTCGACTCAACGCTGAGATTTCATGGTCATATTCTCACCGTGACGGATTATGTCGCCGGATAATAGATAGACAACATCCTCGGCAATATTGGAGGCATGGTCACCGATCCTTTCCAGCTGGCGACAAACTGAAAGCAGCATCAGTCGCTGGTCAGCGTCCTCTGGATGTTCTTGTATTAGCTTGATCTGACGGGGAAGTTCGTCACTGCACATCTTGTCTACTTCGTCATCCATTTCCAGGACCATCCCGGCAAGTTCGTAGTCCGCCTCGACAAAGGCCAGCAATGTCTTGCGCAACATCAGCTTGGCCTGCTTGTAGATGGCGTACATGCTTTCCGGTATATCGATAGCTGAACCGGCTGACAGCCTGATTGCGACTTCGGCCATATTCTTTGCATGGTCGCCGATCCTTTCCAGATCTGTGTTGATCTTGAGTACCGCGATGATGAGGCGCAGGTCGCTGGCCACCGGCTGGTAAAGTGCAAGCAGTTTCAGGCACTCCTCCTCCATCTGGATCTCGATATTGTCGATCTCAACATCACCCCTGATGACACGTCTGGCCGCCGCCTCATCCAGCTGTATGAAGGCCTTGAATGCTGTACTAACCTGTGCCTCAATCTTGCTACCAACTTCAATAAGGCGCACGTTCAGTCGGTCCATTTCTCTGAGAAAATGCAATGTCACTGTCCCCCTCCTCGTGCAGTGTCAGCCGAACCTGCCGGTGATATAGTCGCGGGTGCGTGAGTCCACCGGGTTCTGAAAAATATTCTCTGTTGAATCGACCTCGACCAGATCGCCGAGATGGAAAAAGCCGGTTCGCTGGGACACCCGGGCAGCCTGTTGCATTGAATGGGTAACGATAACGATGGAGTAATTCTCTTTCAGTTCCCACATAAGGTCTTCGACCTTGCCGGTTGCAATAGGATCGAGCGCCGAGCATGGCTCGTCCATCAACAGCACTTCCGGGTTAATAGCAATGGCGCGAGCAATGCATAGGCGCTGTTGCTGCCCGCCGGACAACCCGGTTGCCGGCTGGTGCATACGATCCTTGACCTCCTCGAAAAGCCCCGCCTTTTGCAGGCTGGTGACCACGCATTCCTCCAGGTCGCTGCGATGCTCGGCAAGTCCGTGAATCTTCGGTCCGTAGGCTATATTTTCGAAGATCGATTTCGGGAACGGGTTCGGTTTCTGGAACACCATGCCGATGCGGCCGCGCAGTTCCACTACATCCACGTCCGATGCATAGATATCCTCGCCGTTCAGGGTAATGTTGCCGGTTATCCGACAACCATCGACCACATCGTTCATGCGATTCAGACAGCGCAGGAAGGTTGATTTTCCGCATCCGGACGGGCCGATCAGCGCGGTTATCTGTTTACTGTAGATATTGATCGAGACATCCTGTAGCGCCTGGATATCGCCGTAATAAACATTCACGTTCTCTGCAGTCAGTCCGGGCGATGATACAGCCCTGAGACCTACCTCTACAGCGTTCACATCGACCAGGGCAGCAGCCGTTGTGACTTCGTTCATGGGGTATACGGTATTAAAATTCATAACAAGCACCTTTACTCAACTTTTGTCTGTGTTCTGGAACGGATAATGACAGCCAACAGATTCATCAGGATCAGGAAAGTCATGATGACGATAATGGCTGCCGCGGTCTTTTCAACGAAGCCCCGTTCGGCACTCTCGGCCCACAGATAGATCTGCACCGGAAGCGACGCAGAGGAATCCAGTGGTGTAGCGGGAACATTGGCGATAAACGCCACCATACCGATCATCAGCAATGGCGCTGTTTCACCCAGGGCCTGGCCCAGGCCGATAATGGTGCCGGTCAGAGTGCCAGGCATGGCGGCAGGCAGCACCTGTTGAAACACAACCTGCACGGGAGACGCGCCCATGGCCAACGCACCCTGCCGAATACCCGGAGAAATAGCACGCAGGGAGGAACGGCATGAAATGATAATGGTAGGCAGGGTCATCAACGCCAGCACAATACCGCCGACCAGCGGTGTCCCGCGCGGCAAACCAAATACATTGAGAATGACGGCCAGACCCAGCAGACCAAATATAACGGAGGGCACTGCAGCAAGGTTATTGATATTGGCCTCGATCATCCGGGTAAGGCGAGTATCTTTCGAGAATTCCTCGAGATACACCGCAGCCGCGATCCCCAGAGGAAAGGACAGCAGGAAACAGACCAGCAAGGCATGAAACGACCCGGCGATGGCACCACCAATCCCGGCCAGTTCCGGGTAACGTGAATCAGGCCCGGTCAAAAAGCCCAGATTAAACCGGTAGTGGATATAGCCTTCCTCCACAAGCTGGTCGAATCGTCCCATTTCCTGTTCAGTTAGCCGGGTGTGAGTGCCGGTACGCGGGAGGTGCCCCTTGTATAGCTGGTCATAATCCGATGAAACCGGGACTTCCAGGGTAACCGTCTTACCGATTTCCGCGGGGTGATTGATGACATAGTCCCGCAGTTCAAGCTCCGCACCCGGGCTCAGCATTTTGGACAGCGCCCGTTTCTCGGGCCGGGAAGTTACCTCCGGAAACAGGGCGTACAGGGAAGACTTGGCAGCGGTGTAGTAGTTTCCGGCCAACAAATTCTCCCGGGTATAGGGCGTTTCAATATTGAGGCGTTCCGCACCCAGCGGGAATTCAAGTTCAATGGTCGTCTTGAAAAAGGCTGCATGACCCGATGAGACAATTGTCGATACCAGGAAAACCAATGCCGCTCCGGCAAACAGCAATGACAGGATGCCATAGGATCTGAATCGCCATTCAGCACGGGCACGTTTCCGCAATCTTTCTTTGTTGTTTCGTATCATTATTTCGGCCTAGTCATACTGCTCGCGGTATTTCCGTACCACGTGCAATGCCATGAAATTCAGTGCCAGCGTTACAAAGAACAACGTCAGTCCCAGCGCAAATGCAGCCAGTGTCTTGGGGCTATCGAATTCCTGGTCCCCGACCAGAATAGTCACGATCTGGGCGGTGACCGTGGTGACGCTCTCCAGTGGATTGGCGGTAAGGTTGGCGGCCAGACCGGCCGCCATGACGACAATCATGGTTTCACCAATGGCACGGGACACTGCCAGCAGGATGGCCCCGGCGATCCCGGGCAGCGCCGCCGGCAGAATGACCTTCCTGATGGTCTCGGATTTAGTGGCCCCCAGTGCCAGCGAGCCATCACGCAATGAATAAGGCACCGAGTTGATGACATCGTCGGACAATGACGAGATGAACGGAATAATCATGAGCCCCATGACAAGACCGGCGGCCAGTGCACTCTCGGACGAAGTCTCCAGACCAAGCCTGTGGCCAACATCGACAATCATGGGGGCTACGGTCAGTGCCGCGAAAAACCCGTATACGACTGTCGGAATGCCCGCCAGGATCTCCAGCATCGGTTTGAGCACATGTCGCGCAGCCGGGTGTGCATACTCGGCCAGGTAAATCGCGGAGAACAGGCCGATGGGCACTGCAACCAGCATTGCAATAAAGGCAATCAGCAAGGTACCGGCAAACAGCGGCACGGCGCCAAAGGCACCGGAACTACCAACCTGGTCGGCACGAATAGCGACCTGCGGGCTCCACTTGGTGCCCATCAGGAAGTCCATCACTGGCACATGTTGAAAGAAACGCAGTGTTTCAAAGGCCAGTGCCAGCACAATACTGATGGTCGTAAGAATTGCAATCGATGCACTGACAAACAGGAACACCCTAACAAATCCTTCGACCTTTTCACGCGCGGGAAATACATGGCTGAGCCTTCTGTAGCCAAGGTACAAACCTGACAGGCCCGCCGCGATAAACAGGATTGTCAGTGCGATGCCTGACTGTTGCTGCAATACTCGGTAATGCCTGACAGCCTGCATGACAGTGCTATCGACAGAGTCCGATGGCAGCACACCCTCAGCAATATTCTTGATTTCAACATATTTAAAGGCACTGTTGTCTTCAATGAGCGCGCTGCTTGCAGCGAGCTCACTCAGTACCAGAGGTCTGATTATCCCGGGCTCCACAGCCAGCCATGCAAACACAACCACTAGCATGGGAAGCGCACACCAAAGGGCATTATAGAAGCCGTGATAGACAGCCCGCGAGCGTGGCCGAATACCCCCGGCCATCTGCGGAACCCGGATTCTTCTCCAGCCAAGTACGCCCGAGGCCAGTACCAGGATGAAGAAAACAAATACGAGCTGAGTAATTGTCATAAGTAGTCAACAATCAGACCCTGCCAGCCACAGATGGACTGGCAGGGTGAGGGTTGCCTGCCGTGGCAGTCCGTTACTTCTGCATGGTTACCAGGTCCCTGGCATCCGCTTTCAGTTTCGAGAGTTGCCCGGATTCCAGTGGCACCAGCCCGGTGTCAATCAGGTAGCCCTCTTCACCGATGGCATTATCACTGGCAAATTCAGCAAGGTATTCCTGCAGACCGGGAATGACGCCGATGTGTGCCTTCTTGACGTAGAAATACAGTGGACGTGCGATCGGGTAGCTGTAATCCTGAATGGAATCAAGACTGATCTCTACACCCTCGACGGTTGCAGCCTGGATCTTGTCGCTGTTGTTTTCCAGATAGCTGAAGCCGAAAATTCCGAAGGCAGCGGGGTTGGCTTCGAGTTTCTTCACGATCAGGGTATCGTTCTCCCCTGCCTCAACGGCAGCACCGTCTTCACGCAGTACCTCGCAGGCCTTCTTGTCCTTCTTCAGGACTTCTTCCGGACAACCCTTCTTCATCACCAGCGAGTTCCAGGCATCACGGGTACCGGAAGTTGGCGGCGGCACCAGCACAGTGATTTTCGTGTCCGGTAATGCAGCATCGATTTCACTCCACTTCTGTGGTTTTGGTCCGTGTTCAGCCAGGGCCAGCCACAGCTGTTTGCGTGTCAGATTCAGCTTCGGTGAATTGATGTTGCTGGCAAAGGCGATACCGTCATTGCCAAAGGCCACTTCGATGATGTCCGTCACACCATTTTTCTTGCAGTTTTCCAACTCCGAGGACTTCATGGCCCTGGAGGCATTGGAAATATCCGGATGCTTGCTGCCAACACCCTGGCAGAACAGCTTCATGCCACCACCGGTGCCGGTACTTTCGATAACGGGTGTCTTGAACTTGCCGCGATTGCCGAAGCGCTCTGCCACAATTGTTGAAAACGGGTAAACCGTGGATGACCCAACAATCTGGACCTGGTCACGGGCGACGGCCGCACCACTCTGAAAGACTGCAAGTACTACTGCAGCAGAAGAATATAATGCAATGTTTTTGAAACGTTCGTTAAGCATATTGCCTCCAATGGGATGTATTAATCATTTGCTGGTTGCAAATGATGGAGGACAATTATTTGTGGTTTGTTAGGCTGACTTCAGGTTTTGACGAGATTTTCAGGCAGCTGTCTGCCTTGACCTATGTACTGTGGCAACAGGACAATGAAAGTACTGCCCTTACCAATACTTGTCTCTACCTTCACCTGTCCGCCGTGCACACTGACAATATGCTTTACGATGGCCAGTCCCAGGCCGGTACCGCCGAGTTTCCTGCTGCGTGCCTTGTCGACACGATAGAATCGCTCGAACAGTCGTGCCTGGTGACGTTCATCAATACCGGGACCGTTATCAATAACCGCCACCTGTACACCGTCGCCAGTCTCGGAGCCGCGCATCACCACCTGGGTATTGGCCATGCTGTACTTGATCGCGTTATCCACCAGGTTAACGATGGCCTGGGTCAGTAGCGAGCGATCCGCAAAGACGTGCAGTGATGCAGGACAGATGAACGTGAGCGAGATATTTTTTTCATCCGCCCTTGCACGGCAGATCTGATAACATGACTCAAGGATTTCCTCCAGATTCTGTACACTCAGTTCAAGGATCTCATCCAGTGGCGCACTTTCCAGCCTCGAGAGTGTCAGCAGGTCATCGATAATAGCAGCCAGTCGATCTGCCTGCCGGGAGATGATTTCAAGAAAATGATTGAGTTCATCGGGTTCGTCTTTGGCACCTTCGAGCAGTGTCTCGACAAACCCGACAATCGTGGTGACCGGTGTCTTCAGCTCGTGTGATACGTTGGCAACAAAGTCCTGTCGCAGGTTTTCCAGCCGGTCGAGCTGAATCGCCATTCGGTTCAGATCCCTTGCAAGTGCATCGATTTCCCGGACCGGATATTCCGGCAATTGAATTTCGAAGCGACCATGTGCAAACCGTTCAGCACCATGGCGAATTTCTACCAGTGGCGGGTTGATCTTGCGGTACAGGTAAATACTGACCATGAATACAGCCGCCACCAGCGCCAGCAGCACCCAGAGGAGATTGCGGAACACCTCTGCCAGTAACTGCTCGATTGATGACAGTGGCAATGCCGTTCGTACAACCCAGGGTTTGCTGTCTGGCCGGTTCTGCAGTATGGCAACGTACAACAATTGCGCACGCACGGTATTACTGAAACGGATTACCGAGCCGGTATGGCCATTGAAAGCTGCGATGATTTCCGGTCGCTGGCGGTGGTTTTCCATCTGCACGGGGTCAGCCTCGGAATCACACAGTACGGCACCATCAAAGTCGATAACCGTTACCCTGATGTCAGGGTCCGTTGGTTTCAGGACCTGGCAATAGTTCTCCAGATTTTCCGGCAACGGGCGTTCGGTCTGGATATCGAGCCCGATACTTCGTGCGCGGGCTTCAAGTACAGTCTCGAGGTGGTCATTGAAAAAATCCCGGAACCTGTCAGCGACATACAGTGTCACCAGCAGCAGTCCGACCAGAATAATCGCTACGGAGGCGCTGTAATATAGCCAGATCGAGTGTTTTCGGTGAAGGCGTTCTGCCATCATTCCTTGAAGCGGTAGCCAATCCCGCGGACGGTTTCTATGTAGTCAGCATATTTGCCGAGCTTCTTGCGCAGACCCGCGATCTGTACATCAATAGCCCGCTCGGTAACCACGTAATCTTCACCGCGTATGGCATTGACTATCTGGTAACGGGTAAACACCCAGCCAACATGCCTGGCGAGATAATGCAGCATATGGAATTCATTGGACGTAAGCTCGAGTTTTTCTCCTGCCAGTTTCGCCTTGAATTTGACAGGATCGATTTCGAGTTCATGGATACTGACTACATCACTCTGGTCCGCCGGTTGTTGCACGGTACGGCGCATCAGGGCATGGATACGGGCAACAAGCACTTTCGGGCTGAAGGGTTTTGCGACGTAGTCATCGGCGCCCATTTCCAGACCGGTAATGATATCGGCTTCCTCACCCTTTGCAGACGCAATAATAATCGGAATTTGACGGGTATTGTCGCTGTTCTTCAATGCCCGACACACTGAAAGGCCGTCCATTCCCGGCAGCATCAGGTCAAGGATAATCAGATCAGGATGATCCTCAATCGCATGCTGTAAACCCAGTTCACCAGACTCGACCGCTGTTACAGAAAACCCCTCTTTGCCGAGATTGTAAGTCAGCAATGTCCGGATATCTTCTTCGTCTTCGACAATCAGAACAGTATTTTTTGACATGGCGCAATGGTGCCACATTTGTACGGCAATGGGTTAGCGCCCTAACAAAAACGTAATATTTCATGGCAATACCCTGCCACCCCAGGCAGGTATTCATGCAACAGCCAGTGTAAAATAATGCCGCGGTTCGGCGGCATCAGACTCCGGCAGATACAGCGGTTTTGCTGAGGCCGGGCAGATTCATGGATACCGGCTCAATATTGTTATTTTTAATCGTCATCACGGGCATGCCTGCATACTTAGTAACGTACTCTGCGACGGACCCCTGCAGCATGTGGGCGAAACCGTTGCGGCCGTGTGTACCCATGATGATCATCGCCGCCTGCTCACGCTCGGCAACCTCGACGATGCGCCTTCCGGGCAGGCCGCTGATCAACAGGGTGCTGGCTGCGTGAAGTGTCCTCAGCTCAGGATTCTCTTTGCGGAGCCCGCTCAGCATGCCTTCCAGCATCTCGGTGGCGACATCCGTAATAGGCCGGGCCATGCGGTAGCTGTCGTGATTGCGGTACAGACCGGGCCGCCTGACATCGTCATGGATGACATGGAGCAGCAACAGCGGTGTGCGGGTCCCCTCGATCAGGCGGCTGGCGTAGATTAGTGCCGACCTGGAGCACTCGGAAAAATCCACGGGTACCAACAGGGAATCTCTGGCTGAATCGAGCCGGGTTTGATTTGTCTGAGTCACTGTATTTACGCTCCAGAATCTGTCGTACGAGTCGTAGCAAGATTGTGTTATCGAGATATATCATGTTCACTATAGCGCTGAAATATTAGCGCTTTATTAGTCACGCACAGGGAATATAACTGTCTGTTTATTCACTGTATTCAGGAATTCCAGAGATACGTATCCATCACTACTACACCTGCTAATACTTCTGTAACAAACCTGCACTATGATTCGTTCACAAAGACCGCAAACCGCAATCGTCCTTACCAGGGAGTAGCATTGAATGAAGCCACGTAAAAATCTCAGTGTATTGGCCCGCTTTCGTCCGACGAGTACAGATGATCTGGATTCTGAGCTAATCAGCTTAGTCGGTACGGAAGCCGTGTTTTATTATCACAGATTTGTGGAAGATGACGACACACCTTACTCAGAGCAATGGGTATTAACTACAGAGGACCAGCGATTTGGCGACTATTCGTTCCCTGAATGTGACCTTGAGATCCTGCAAGAGAAGCACACCGCCTGACCCAGGCCTGCACTGACCAGCAACACGCTGACTACTCTCTTTCTTACATCATAAGTAACTCACGTACAAACCCTCTCTTACTAACTGAGCAGCGGAAGATGAAGAGGAGCGACAGACATTAATCTATAGGGTGAAATCCGGCGGTGGCACGTAATGTAAATCTCATATCACTGTAATTTTATTGGAACAATCAGATCTTAACATGACGCCTGAGTCCATACATTTACGGGAGCAATCGTCATGCTGGATCATATTTTGAACACTGCACAGACCTTTGAGCATACACACGGCACAGCACCAGATGTTATCTACATCAACCCGTCCCACTTCGAATGCCTGTACAAACATCATTCCGAACTGTTCGAAACGAACCAGGGTGTCCATCTAGGGTTTCGTCTTGTGATCATGCCCAGCAGCATGCTCAGCCACCCCAAAGCTGCCCTGCTTGATGTCACACGACACTTGAGCCGGGTTGCATGACGACAAGACAGCATTACAGATCCAAACAAGAGATTATTCATGAACATTTTGCGCGCCGTTTCAGAACGTCTTCGAAAGAAACAGGAATTCTACTACGCCCGTATTTCCAGTTACGGTATATGTGATGAGATATTCAGTGTGGACTACCCGGTAGAGTGGGCGAACACCATTCCGGTCAACGGACTCGATACCTCGCTTATCGGGAAACGCTGGATCGGAAACCGGTGGGTTGGCTAGTCATCCCGAACACCAATTGCCTGGCAAGACAGGCAGGCGATCCATTGACGCCACCCTGGCTAATAATATGGCAATCAAAACCTAACAATTCTCTAACAAGAGTGTCATATCGAGACGCTAGACTCTGTTGCATGAAGCAGAATAGCTGGAAGATGCAGCGGGATCAGGGACGAGCTTTTGAGTTATGGACCTGGTTGACATTGCTTGCGGTGGTTGGTGCCTGTCTGGGCACATGGTTGTTTCTGCTCATGCTTAAAGCACTGCAATCCTAGCGGCAATATTTTCTCAAGACCTCACTACCTTCCCTGGTTGTCCAGTAAATTTCTGATTACATCTTCATCGCAATGAAGAGCACACCTTGGATGTACGTGCTCTCCGTCTGCGTAAGACGCTTGAACCCTTCAGCAAGGCTGCCCTAATACAGACGGCCATGTGTACTGGTTACCGCTTTTCAGATTGCTGCTGACCTGCATATAACAATACCATTTCTGTCAGGATTGCAGTTTTGTCGCCATCCCCTTGCCTGAGTTCATAAACACCGCTAATAGTTGCGATAACATTCAGTCCAATCAATACAGCACATGTCAACAGGAAACCCGTTAGCCGCACATGCAAATTCATATCACACCTCCACCACGCCATGATGGAAGCAGACTAGCAAGCCATGATGTTAGCCCTGTTACAGAAATATTAATTTCCAATGATGGTTGAGAGATCAAGCAGTAACCAACAAGAGATACTTTTCTGCCAGTTGCTTTTCCAGTTAATCGCGTTATCGCTCATGCTGTAGCGATTATCAACACGTAATACAAATATTATGTGTGTGTAATAAATCTGTAACATTACCTGCCTATATTCTCCCGCGAATCTATTTACTCATACACCAAATAATTCAGGAGAATTATGTGAAACTCAAACTAGGTTTTACACTGCGATGTGCAGTACTTTGTTGTGTTAGTGGTGTCTCATTACCTGCTATGTCTTCAGATGATGCCATGATGGATCTGCTCAAGGTGTTGCGGGACAAGGGCACTATTAGTGAACAGGACTACCAGATGATCGAGAAAGCGGCTGCACAGGAAAGCGCAGCAGTGGCAGAAAAGCAGAACGAGGGGCTTGTGCTGGACACCGGCAGTTCAGCGCTCAAGCTCAAATCGGCAGATGGGAACTTCAAGTTCCAGGTCGGTGGCCGAGTCATGGTGGATGCCGCTTACTATGATGAGGACAAGACGGAGCTGGGTAGTGGCGCCGAAATCCGCCGTGCCAGGCTGTTCGCCAAGGGTACTGTGTACCATGACTGGTTCTACAAGGCGCAGGTGGACTTCGCCGGCAACGATGTCTCGCTCAAGGACTTCTATCTGGGCTATTCCGGACTTGATGCCATGAACATCACGATCGGTAACCAGAAAGAGCCGTTCAGCCTTGAAGAGCTGACCAGTTCCAAGTACATCACTTTCATGGAACGCGGGCTGCCAAATGCCTTTGCGCCCGGCCGCAATACCGGTATCGCCATTGGTACCAAGGCGGACCGCTGGGGCCTGAAGGTCGGCTACTACTTCGATGGCATCGAAAACGAGAATTCGCCGGGCAAGGACAGTAACTCGGTTACCGGTCGCCTGCATTTTGCGCCCGTGCTGTCAGAAAACAGCGTAGTGCATATCGGTGGTGCAGCGAGTTATCGCAAAGCAAATGGCGATGACACGGTGCGTTTTCGTGAACGTCCCGAGTCACACGTCACGAGCACCCGACTGGTCGATACTGGCGATATTGCCGATTACGACAGCCAGACGCTCTACAATATCGATGCGGCCGCCGTGTTTGGCCCGTTCTCCCTGCAGGGCGAGTACATGCAGACTAACGTCGATAACGATGCCGGCGATCCGTCATTCAATGGCTATTATGTCTACGGTAGCTGGTTCCTGACCGGTGAGCACAGGCCCTACAGCGGTTCCAAGGGTACGTTTGGACGCGTCAAACCGAAGAGTGTCGTCGGCAAGGGTGGTCACGGTGCCTGGGAACTGGCAGCACGTTACAGCAGCATCGACCTGACCGACGGCGCTATCGCGGGTGGTAAGGAAGATAACCTGACGCTTGGCGTGAACTGGTATGCCACGCCAAACATCCGCTTCATGGGTAACTATATCTATGCCTCAACTGATCCGACTTCGGTTGTTGAGTATCCGACGGCGGGTGACGAGGATGTGAATATCTTCCAGGTGCGTGGCCAAATTGATTTCTAGTCTGGTTTGGAAGTACCCATCTGTTCAAATGCCACGCTCCATTAGCGTGGCATTTTTTTGCATGAGGCGGAAACTGATAACCGGGCAATGCACTAATGCGATTGGCAAACAATACATCATGCCCATAGCAGTTCTCATGTCGGTGAAGGGGCGAACACTCAGAGGGATCGCCGTTTCCACTACATCTGAGAATCTCACCAGAATTGTGGGAATGTCTCTTAGTGGCCGAAGGTACGCCTTGCCAAAAATGCAAGGCAGTAGCCTTGTCTTGGCCGTGAACATCAGGTTACCTGCCAGCACCGGGCTTAGGGACTGATTCTAAATATGATTCCGCTAACAGGCCGGAGTCGATCCTTTTAAGTCTTTCACGGCTTCTTCTGTAACAAAACCGTAACACTTTATTGGTAGCATGACTAATGACAATAACATAGAAGTCCGACCATTATCAGGAGGTGTCCTATGTCTCTTAGAAGATCAACACATCGTTTCGAGACCCCTGTATTAGCTTTAGTGTTAATAATTACATTGGGCATAATCGCGATTATTTGACGAAAGGATCTGGCTGTCCAAATAAGGCTATAGGCCATCAACCTCAGCCCACTGGCTCCGGCCCGCTGGGGCTGGTCGGCATGGCAAGACGTAAGAAAGCGGCCTAACAGAATTACACTACTTGCAGGCTGCCTTCGGGTCGCCTTTTTTCGTAGTGCTAAAGGTCTTACATGGACACCGCCCGTATGCCAAGTGTGTATTGGTAAAAAGGATCGATTGCAGTCTTACATCCGGCCTGTTGATGGAGGTTATCCTCCTGGCCTCTATGGTATTCGCCGACGGGGCCCTATCTGAAAACCGAAGTCATTGCTTCGGGACCTTTACCGGGTTTGACCCGCCGCGGTTCGACCTGTTTCGCCATATCTCACTTGTGCAATCAGTGTGTGACCTCCGTTACTCGTTACTCAGTTTTCCATATCGACGCATCCAATTAAACAGGATGCACCACACGCCAGGTTTCGTTTCTGGACATCAATACCCAGGCGATGCGTGCCATTTTATTGGCCAGCGCGACCGCCACCTCATTGGGATGGCAGCGCAGCAACAGCTGTTCCACCCAGGGGTCCCCACCAGGCTGGCTGGCCCTCAGGCGACGTTGAATGTGATAGATCACAGCTCTCGCGCCATGGATCAGCAGGCCGCGCAGGTAACCGTCGCCCCGCTTGCTGATGCCCAATAACCGCTCCTTCCCGCCCGAAGAGACCTGACGGGGCACCAGACCCAGGTAAGCGGCCAGTTGACGGCCATTGCTGAAGTCCTGACCTTCACCAACCGTGGCTGCCAATGCGCTCGCCGTTAATACGCCGATGCCAGGAATGCTCGCCAGCCGCTGACTCACATTGTTGTTCGCATGCCAGTCCTTGATCCGGGCCTCTATGCGCTCGATCCGTTCTATCAGCTGATTGTGTTCCGCCTTGAGTTCTGCCAGTAGATGATGGGCCAGCATCGGCAGGTCATTTTCGGCATCTTCCAACAGCTCTGGTAGTCGCTGCAAGATGGCTTTGGCCCCTTGCGGCAGAACGATGCCGTACTCCGACAGAACCCCACGCATGTGATTGCTCAGGGCAATGCGCTGGCGCACCAGCAGGCGGCGACCATGATGCAGGTGCAAAACGGCCTGCTGTTCTGGCGTCTTGGGCTGGACAAACCGCATGCTCGGTCGCTGCACTGCCTCACAGATGGCCTCCGCATCATTGCGGTCATTCTTGTTGGTCTTCAGGTACGGCTTATCGAAAACCGGCGCCATCATCCGAACGGTATGTCCAAGCCCGGTCAATTCTCTCGACCAGTAGTGGGAACCTCCACAAGCCTCCATGCCAATCAGACACGGTTCCAACTGGGCGAAAAACTGACGCATTTGTGACCGCTTCAGCTGCTTGCGCACGACGACTTCCCCATCGAGATCAATGCCGTGAACCTGAAACACATTCTTTGCCAAATCCAGCCCTATCACGCTAATCTTGTTCATGGATACCGTCCTCTCTGTGTTAGTTGAAAATCACATCTCAACTATGGCACCTCGATGCCGGTTAAGGGAGGACGGTGTCCATCCCATCTGAAGTTGGCCGGGAGTACGCATTACTGCTTCCGCTAGAAACTAGGGTTCGAGTGACAGGGAACGGCAGGTAACCGCCCGAAACCGGACTAACAGACTGGTTCTATATAAGAATTAACTAACAGGCCGGAGTCGACCCTTTTCAGAAGTTCAGGATTTTGGCCTGTAGGTCAGGAAAGCAACTGTGACTTCAACTGGTCGATGCAACACATTGAGCAAACCGTTCAGCCGGTGTTTGATAGTCTAACGTCTTTCTAGGTCGTTCGTTGAGCCGTCTTGCCACCGCATTCAGTCGGTTCTGGTGAACGTTTGAGAGGTCCATTCCTTTCGGGAAGTACTGTCTCAGCAGACCGTTGGTATTTTCATTCGATCCACGTTGCCATGGGCTTTGTGGATCACAGAAGTAGACTTTGATATCGGTGTCCAGACTGAAGCGTTCGTGATCAGCCATCTCCTTGCCACGATCCCAGGTCAGCGACTTGTAGACCTCTCTCGGCAGTTTGTGCGCCTGCTTAATGAGCGCATTGATGACCGTCTTGGTGTCCTTGCTCGGCACCCTGACCAGCATGAGGTAACGCGTGTGACGCTCTACCAGAGTCGCGACCTGGCTGTTGTTGCTGCCCATCATCAAGTCACCTTCCCAGTGACCCGGCACGGCCCGGTCTTCCGCCTCGGCCGGACGTTCCCTGATCGAGACCGTGTTGGTGATCCTGCCGTGATCACCCGTCTTCTGCGTGTGATGGCGCGAACGACGCATCGCCCTTGTTCTCCTAAGGTGCTGTAAAAGTTCCTTTTTCAAGGCGCCACGGGCCTGGATAAAGAGGCTTTTGTAGATCGTCTCGTGTGACACTTGATAGTTCTCATCGTCTGGATATGTGCTCTTCAACCAACCTGCGATCTGATCGGGCGACCACTCCAGCTGGAGCTTCTCTGCCACGATACGCGCTAACGCACGATTCTCGGCCAGTTTACAGGGCTTGGCGCGATGAGCTCGATCCCAGGCGGCTTGATCAGCCTTGCTTGCGCGGTACTGTCGCCGACCGCCGTTACGCTTGATCTCTCGACTGATGGTGGACGGTGCTCGACCGAGTGATGCGGCGATCGAACGAAGTGACTGGCCGGCGACCACACCACGAGATACCTCCTCGCGTTCGGACAGTGCCAATGCTCGTCGCGAACGCCTTCGCGGCGGCGGACGTATACCACCTGCCCGTGCAAGAATACCTTGAATCGATGAGTGACTGCGGCCGAAGTGGCGTGCTATAGCGTTTAAAGACTCACCTTTCTGCCAGCGATCCCACATCATCGCCTTGTCAGTCTCAGTGTAATAGATCCTCGTCGGATACTTCATTTTCAACATCCTCCTCTCTATAGTGAGAGTCTAGATGTTGCATTGACCGATTGAAGTCACAAACTGAAAGTTGCCGTTCCAGGCAGGATGAGATTTGGCAGCCATTTACAACTAGTGACTTATTTCATTCATTTCTTGTGGCATTTGTCTATAACGCTCTCAGGCTATCTGCCCTTATATGGCTGGATTGATTAGATGTTTGCTTTGGTAGTAGCGCCGTTTGCTATTTTTTATTTGCAGCCTGCGTAGCACACTGCGTGCAGCACGTCCGGCGGCGCGATCGATGGCCATGTATAGATCATTCTGTACATCCTGGATAACAATACTGGATAACCCGTCAATTCGCACCTCTATCAGGCAACGCTTGTCGACCCCGCCACGCGGACCATTGATATCTGACAGTGTTACCAGTACGCGCCTCACGCGACCTGCGAATCGTGAAAAGGTGAACCGAAGACGATTCTGTACGTGAGTTTCTAGTGCATCTGTTAACAAAAATCCATGTGCCTGTATTGTAATCTGCATGCTTGACTCCTCTCGCTATGGCTGTGATACCTGTCACAACAGTAACTGCCAGATGATGACAGGAGAAGTCGAAATACATGGGAAATGATTCGAAAAAACCGAACCTGGTCAACTCAAACAAGCTGTGGAAGTGAATTTACAGAAAACAGTGGAACAGGCTAGTGATGGGTTTCAGGATGCTGTAAACAAACCGGCCCGGGCGGCCTCGGTGATAGCGGAGACGGCGGGATGCTTGATCCGGCGTTCAGCAGATATGGCATAGAAACGTTCCTTGATCTCATCGGTGCGTCCGATGACGCTAACGCCATACTTTGCAACGACATCCTCCTCGACTGCCGATGGCGAGGTGAAAATGCCGGCACCTGCCTCACCAAACGCTTTCATCAGCGCACGGTCCTCGAATTCCGCGACCACCACCGGCTTGATTTCCTGCTGTTCCAGCCATTGCTCAAGACTGCGCCTTAACGCACTGCTCGCGGTAGGCATCAGTATAGGAGCTTCATTAAGGGAATACGGGAATCCAGCCTTGTATTTCCGTGCTGTTTTTCGTGTCGCGAAAAAGCTCAGGCCAGATTCGCCGAGCAGATGGTTATAGGCACGCACATTGAGCGTCGGGCTCAGGGGGGCATCAGCCAGCACCAGATCGACCTTGTGCACAGACAGGTCGGCAAGCAGGTCGGCAAGTGATGCCTCCAGGCAGATGAGGCGTACTGAATCCGGCATATTGAACACGGGCTCCAGAACCCGGTAGGCAAGCAGCTTGGGTACCACCATGGCGACACCAACAGTCAAGGTGAGTGCCGCGCCAGGTGTGCGCCCCTCCATGACATCCTGCAATTCATCGCCGAGCCGGAACATCTCATCGGCATAGGAAAACGCAATACGGCCAGTATCAGTGAGGACCAGGTTGCGGCCGCTTTTTTCAAACAGTTTCGCGTTGATCTGTTCCTCGAGTTCGCGAAGCTGGCCACTGATGGTCTGGGGTGTGACATGAAGGATTTCTGCAGCACGGGCGATGGTGCCATTGGCAGCGACCGCCCAGAAGTAACGCAGGTGCTTGAAATTGAGGCTCGACATGATGTCTATACGGGTATTATCAGTGTACTGGGGAAACTATAGGCTAAATGGTTCCTTTCTCATAGGCCACGCCAGGTATCTCGTATACTGCACATCCTGAAGCGCCGGTAAGCTATTGCACCGGTGTCACGAAGCCGTCCGGCTTGACGGTCAGTACCGCAGTCTGTGCTTCACGCAGTACATCTTCCGCCGTATTGCCGATGAACAGACCCGCAATACCCACCCTTCCCAGGGTGCCCATTACAATGAGGTCAAGTTCCTGCTTACTCGAAAAATTTGAAATGATCTGCGCCGGCCGGCCCTTCAGCAAGTGAACATTGTCGGATCCGGTGCTCAGGTTATAGGGTGAGAGCAGGTCATCAAGGGCCTCACTGTGACTGGTTTTCGTGGCATCCAGCAACAAATCGAGTTCAGTGCGTGAAATGCGAGCCCGTCCGTTGGCAAGCATGGACTCGCCGGGCATCTCCCATACATGCACCACATCCAGCGTCGCATGCTCACGTTCGGAGAGCGAGGTGGCGAGGTCCAGTATCATTCGCTGCAGGTTACCGGACTCATCGTCAAACGGATCAACCGCGGCAAGTATCCGCTGATAGGCAGGTTCGTCTCCCGCCCGGTCGATCCAGACAGGACAGGGGCATTTCCGCATGAGGTGCATGTCGGTACTGCCAAACAGCGAAGAAACAAGTCCTCTGTCGTGCTCTGCCACCTTGATGACCAGGTCATGCGCACTGCGTTGCACCGCACGTACCACCTCGATAAAAGGAATTCCGCTCGCTACCGTGGTGTAAACGGGAACGCCTTTGTCAGTATACTGCTGTGTGAGTGTTTCCAGGAACTGCATGCGCTGTTCCCTTAGCTGCGCATTCAGATCGACGGAATAAGTTCGCTGGATATAGTCGGCAAGACCAATCTCGGCTGTCACATCCATGACCGTCAGGCGTGCACCGTTAGTCTTTGCAGTTTCAACAGCCCTGTCGAGTGACGCGGATAGCCCTTTATCGCGGTCCGCAAGAAAGAGTATGTTCTTGAAACGTTTCATCAGTTGCCTCCTGTTCCTCGCTTCTATGGGGAAAAAATAAATCCTGCCAGCAATAAACCACCGATGCCCAGCCACAGGCCGCCGGCCAGCTGCCAGTGTTCGTCGTCATCACTCGAACGGTGCAGCTGTAAGAAACCCTGTTCCATCGTTTGCCTCAGCCGTTCATAGTGGTTGCGCGCGGCTGACTGCAATGTTTCGACAGAACGTTCTACTGTGTAGACCAGCTGCCGGACTGCGCGTTTGCGTCGCAAGACAAAATCTTTGGCCAGCGATCGATATTGGCGGCTGGTGATACGCAAGGGAAAATGACGGCTTGCCAGCAGCACCATCAGGGAAACAAGTGCTCCGAGTAATACCGTTACCGTGTTGGCCATGAGTTGCCCCGATTGCGCAATAACAACGGGGAAGACGGCAATGATTGCCACCAGTATCAGCCAGGCGGTTACCGATTCAGCCGGCAGTGATAAAGGCTTGCCGACAGCTAATCCGCGGACCAGAAACAGGAAGCGCACCATCAGCAGTGTGGTTACAAATGCGGAAGCCGCGAGCAGCGTTAACAGGTACTGCGCACCTTCAGGAAGACTGGACGTAAGAACGGACTTGGCCAATGCACCGCTGGTCATGGGGGCGCCTGCCAGGGCGAGTGCCAGAAAGACCAGTCCCGCCTGCATCCATGGACGCAGGCCATCACGCTCAGCGAGGCCCAAGCCGAGAAACAGTGCTCCCTTGACCAGGGCATGGTGCGCCGCATAAATGACCACTGCGCCGACCACCACGGGCGCCGTCTCAGTCCAGGCCAGTGCGGCTCCCATACCACTCGTCAGCACACCCATCTTGCTGATGCTGGAATAGCCCAGCAGCAGGCGTGGACTGCGTTGTAACAGACCGGCTGTTGCACCGAAGAAGATACCCGCAATACCAGTGGCCAGCAGCAGCTGACCCCAGTCGACGAGTGCTGCATTGCCAAGCGGCAGAAAGCGCAACCAGCCAAGCAAACCGGCGTTGATCATACTGCCGCTCAGTACCGCAACGGCGGGCGCCGGGGTTACCGCGTAGGCCTGCGGCAGCCACAGATGCAAACCGGGGAGCGCCAGCTTGATG
>Ga0316197_10000770_pt1 | contig 22508 bp, 15 predicted proteins | sample OudBiesiAoxic_MG_FD_204939 | JGI IMG/M metagenome (GOLD analysis project Ga0316197, IMG submission 204939) | Coastal sediment microbial communities from Oude Bieten Haven, Netherlands - site A oxic | ecosystem: Environmental > Aquatic > Marine > Coastal > Sediment | place: Netherlands... | reverse complement strand
GCTCAAAGGAGGTCATCTCCTCAGCCGGTTCAGAACTGACGCGTTCCAGGTAGTGGCGCAATCCACCCGCCAGACGATCACAGATGCTCTCGCCCGGCTCGCGGCCGATCCGCCCTTCGAGGCGCTCGAGGAGAGCGGTCAACTCTTCAAATGGCGCCAGCACCGCGGTGCCGGCCATCCCTCCCTGCATTCGACGGCGGCGTGCCCACCAGACGAACCCCAGCGCTGCACCGAGGATCGGCATCGCCAGCGGCAGCACCCACTCCCAGGGGAATCCGCTCACTCCCACCGGGTCACGCAGCGGCACCGGCTGAACTTCTTCTTCCGCAGGAAGAACCGAGACAACGTTGACGGTCGGCAATTCCGGGGGCACGACCTTGCCAACCTCACCGCCGACACCGCGAATCCCGGCACTGAGAGTCGGAAGGCTGAGCTCCCCCACCGCCATTGGCGCCAGGACGAGCTCCCAGACAGGGGGGCGGGCCCCCGTCACTTCGTGGGGGCCATCCACCACCACCCACGAGTCCTCTGCGCCGATTCCTACCCTCAGCTCACCCCACATCAGGTCCTCGCCGCCGCGCGCGGCGACTCGAACCGGTACCCTATCGCCAATTCTTGGCGAAGTCGCTGAAACCGTCACCTCGAGTGCCGCTGGTGCGGCGAACGAGGTCGCCGCGACAGACAAGAGAGCCAACACCAGCGCGTGAGTGAGATCAGTGCGCACGGCGCCGCTCCCTTTTCTCGAGCATCGCCCGTACCGCCGGCAAGTAATCCTCGCCGGTGTGGAGTTCAATCAGATCAACACCCGGTGGCGGGGGCTGTCGTTTCACCGCACCCGGCCCGCGGATCACGCCGCGGTCGCCGGCCTCGGCGTCGACCACCGGCAGACTCGCGCCGTCAAGTCCGCTCTCGAGCAAATCGTCTCCGAGACGAACGACCACGACCTCGTGGCGTCCAGCGAGGGCGACCAGCTCGCGGCGTGGAAAAGGGCAGGCCTGGTCGACGAGAATGATGACGACCCCTCGCCGATGCAGCATATGACCCGCTGCCCGCACCGCCTCGTCGAGGGCGGTGCCGTGGCCTCGTGGCTCCGCCGCCAGCACTTCGCGCACCACCCGGAGGCCGTGCCGCCAACCGAGACGCGGCGGGATCAACGTCCGCACGCTATCGTCAAAGAGAATCGCGCCAACACGATCGCGCCGGGCCGCAGCCAGCGCAAAAAGGCCGGCTACCTCGGCAATAAGGTCATGAACCGTCATCACCTTCGAGCCGAACTGGGTTGAGGCCGAAAGATCAACAAGAAGGAGGACGTTGAGGTCGCGCTCTTCGCGGTATCGCTTGACGTGAAGGAATCCGGTCCTGGCGGTCACATTCCAGTCGATGGTCCGGACGTCGTCGCCGGTCCTGTACTCACGCACCTCCTCAAACTCCAGTCCGAGTCCCCGAAAAGCACTCTGATACTGGCCCGTCAGCCCCGACTCCATCGCTTGGCGGGCGCGGATCTCGAGCCGGCGCACCTGGGCGCGGAGCTCTGCGCCGGCCTCGCCCGAGGTTGCCTGCGGACGGGGCCGACCGAAGAAGGAGGCGAAACTAATGGGCAACTCTCACCACCTTGATTTCGGATTTCGGATTTCGGATTTCGGATTTTCCATCCCCATTTTCGGGAACGGGATTGAGAACGGGATCGGATGAATCAAGGTACCTCCACCGCCAATAGGATCCGTTCCGTGATTTCTTCGACAGTGGCGCCCTCGGCTTCGGCCTCGTAAGTGAGAACCAGACGATGGCGCAGCACCGTCGGCGCCAACTCCTTGACATCCTCGGGTGTGACGTAGGATCGGCCGCGGACCAGCGCCAGCGCACGGGTGCCAATTGCAAGGGCGATAGACGCCCTCGGAGAGGCACCGAAAGCGAGTAATGGCACCAGATCACCAAGGCCAACCTCGGCTGGATCACGGGTCGCAGTCACCAGATTAACGATATAAGAGCGAATACGCTCGTCGAGGTAGACCTCGCGCACGACCGGTTCGAGTCCGAGTAGCTCCTCTACTGAACTCAGACGCTGCGGTTTGGGAAACGACTCCGCGAGGTGGTACTCGAGGACCTTTCGTTCCTCCTCCGGCGCCGGATAGTCGACCAAAACCTTGAAGAGAAATCGGTCGAGCTGAGCCTCGGGCAAAGGATATGTACCTTCCTGCTCGATCGGGTTCTGGGTCGCCAGTACGACGAAGGGCTCCGGCAGCTTGTGGGTAGTGTCACCGATCGTCACCTGGCGCTCTTCCATCGCCTCGAGGAGCGCTGACTGGACCTTGGCCGGGGCACGGTTGATCTCGTCCGCCAATACCAGATTGCAGAAGACCGGACCGCGGTGTGGAACGAACTGCGAAGTCTTGGGATCGAAGATCTGGGTGCCGGTGACGTCCGCGGGCAGCAGATCAGGAGTGAACTGGAGGCGCTGAAAGCTCCCGCCGATCACACCCGCCAGGGTCCGCACGGTAAGGGTCTTGGCCAGACCCGGCACGCCTTCGAGGAGTACATGCCCGCGGCACAGCATCGCCACCAGCAGTGACTCCACGAGGCGATCCTGTCCCACCACCACCTCGGACACCGCACGCTGGATCTCGCCAAGTCGAGATGCGGCACGATCGATGGCCTTTTCATCACCACGTTTTTCGAAATTTTCCATATTCCCCCCGCAAGCCAGTTGGCCCAAGGGGGCAATAAAGCAAGTATCGTGCCCACAGCAATAGCCGGAGATGCGCTTCTGCAGGGCGTCGTTTCGGCTTGTTTGATGCCAGAGAGGCACGATGCGATTGAATTGAACGACACAGGTGCCGCTTATTAAGAGCGCCCAACCGCATCGGCGACACAGGTGCCACCCTTCGCATTGTTTGGATTCGTCGCTCCCCAGGCAAGCGACGCCTTCAGGGCAAACAATGCGAAGAGTGGCACCTCGCACACCGAAGCGAGAGGTCATAACCGCGTCGACAATAAACGATGCGAAGGGTGGCACCCTCCTCGCCGCCAATTCGAAGCGCTTTGCCGCACGGGTCCGGATACAATAAGACCTGATGTCTGAGAAGCGAATCGGACGCTATGAGATCGAAAAGACGCTCGGGCGCGGGGCGATGGGGGTGGTTTACCTCGCCCGTGACCCGATCATCGATCGTCTGGTTGCGCTCAAGACCCTGCGCGTCGACCTCGACGCCGACCATGCCGACGAGTTTCGTGAGCGCTTCGTTCGTGAAGCGCGTGCCGCGGGCCGGCTCAACCATCCCGGGATCGTCACCGTCCATGACGTTGGCGAGGATCCGGAGACCGGTCTCATGTATATCGCGATGGAGCACGTCGAAGGTCGGGACCTCAAGCAGATCCTCTCGACGGGCCACGTCTTCCGACCGTCCGAGGTGGCCCGTATCGCAGCTGATGTCGCGATCGCCCTGGACTACGCCCACTCGCTCGGGGTTGTGCACCGCGACGTCAAACCGGCCAATATCATTTTGACCGCCGATGGCACGCCAAAGATCACCGACTTCGGCATCGCCCGTCTCGAGACCTCGAACCTCACGGTCGACGGCCAGTTCATCGGCACACCCAATTTCATGTCACCGGAGCAGATCACCGGCAAGGGGATCGACGGCCGCTCCGACCTCTTCTCTCTCGGCGTTGTCCTCTTCACGCTTCTCACCGGCCAACGCCCGTTTGGCGGCGACACGATGCACGAGGTCACTCTGAGGATCGTGCAGGAGCCAAGCCCGATTCCATCCAAAATCGGCACCGAGATCCCAGCGGCCTTCAATCCGATTGTCCTCAAATGCCTTGAGAAGAACCCGGAAAAAAGATTCCAGACCGGGCAAGAGCTGGCAAAAGTGCTCGCAGCGCTCGCCCGTTCGCTCGTCCAGCGGCGTCCCGATGATACCGGCAGCACCCGCATCCATCAGCCTGATCTCGAGACCCGCGTCCACGGCAACACTCCGCCGCCGGCGGCACCCACGTCGCGGGTTGTCGGACTCTGGCGAGAATTACGGGAGAAGATCCAGCTTCCCGAATGGGCCGGATGGGAGGTGCAGCCGCGTTGGGCGTGGTTCATTATCGGTGCGACGGTCATCCTCCTCGGGCTGACGGTCACAGGTCTGCGCATGAAGATCGATCGAGGTCCTTTTGCCGCACCGTCCGTCGCCTCAACCCGCAATCTCAACGCGGTGGTCGGCTCTCTCCAGACTGCCTCCATGCATCTCGGGTCGGGAGATTTGACAGTAGCGAGAAGCGCCATTCAGTCCGCTCTTGATCAGGTCCCGAGTTCGCCGGCAACGCGACGGATCGCTCGCGACATTCGTCGCGCGATCGAGGCCGAACGAACGAGTGCCGAAAATCAACGGCAGGTGGCGGAGCTGGTGACCGAAGGCCGGCGGCTCTACCGTGCCGGCGACTACGTCGATTCCAGAAACATCTTCCGCGAGGCTCTCGAGCTCGATCCACTGAACGAAATCGCCATCTCCTATTTCGAACTCTCCGAGGAGAGAATCCAGCGCGCTCGAAGCCGCCGCACGACCAGCCGTTCGGCACGCAGCACCGCCGGGACCGGTACCGTGACCTCTGCGCCGCCTCCCACTCCGACTCCAGCCTCGGGGATCGCCCGCGTGACGCTGTCTTTCGACTCGCCGATCTCGTCCGGTGCAGTGGCAATCACCCTCGACGGCGAAACCCTTGCGGAGGTGCCCTTCGATTTTTCGTCAAAAGGCGTTCTCGGCTTCAAACGCAAGGGCAGCGGAACCGTCCGTCGAGTCATCCTGACCCCCTCCGGCACCTACGAAGTCGGCGTGCAGCTCTTCGGTGAAGAACGAAGTCTGCTTGGCGCCAAAAGCTTCAAGAAGACGCTGGCGCCTGAAAGCCGATGGACGCTGCGTGTCGATCTTCCCGGCAAGCGCTCAGATCCCGGCTTCTTTCTCGTACAATCCGCCAAGTGAACTTCAATAGCCCACACATCTCACCAGCCTCCTGCTGCGGCCGCAATTCTGTGCCAATCTGCGGCGTTTGCTCCCGTCGGGGTGCTCCACGTACCGTCAAGTACGCGTCCGCGCCCCTCAGGTCACAAACGCCACATCTCACCACAGCTTTCCGGCCTCGCGACGCAAGCTGGTGAGATATGCAGGCTAACAAGCTCCGTCGTCTCCAGCTCGACACCTCATGGGGAGAGCTGACCATCGTCGGTGGATCGCGCGCCGGAGACGGGACCGTGGTTCTACTGCCACAGCTTCATCTCGCCCTCGACGCGGGCCGTGCCCACCGCGCGCTGCCGGCCATGACGACGGTCGCGGTCAGCCACGGCCACGTCGACCATCTCGGAGGAATCGCCTACTGGGCAAGTCAACGTCAGCTCCAATCCATGGGTCCGGCACGGCTCCTCGCGCCACGCGCCATCGTGCCCGGAATTGAGGATCTGCTCGCCACACACGCGCGTCTCGAGGGCGGCCAACCATACGAGGTCCAGATGATTGCGGTGGAAGCGGGGGAGAGGTTTTCTCTGCGCCCCGATTTCGATCTCGTCTTCTTTCCAACCGACCACTGGGTACCCACCCTCGGTTCGCGCCTTGTGTGGCGCCGCCACCGCCTGTTGTCTGAATACGAAGATCTCCCAGGAGAAGAAATCGCGCGCCGGCGCAGTGGCGGAGAAACCGTCACCGAGGAGATCGAGACCAACATTCTCGCGTACTGCGCCGACTGCGGGCCCGGAGTGCTGGAGAATCAGCCTCAGGCTCTCGCAGCGGAGGTGCTGCTCATCGAGTGCTCTTTCTACCGCCCGGGAGACCGCGAGCGGGCGGTTCGCTACGGGCACATGCATCTCGATGATCTGTTGGAGGCGATTGACAGACTGAACTGCCGCCACCTGGTGATTTTGCATCCGTCGAGGCGGCATCGCCTGCGTGAGGTCGAGAAGATCCTCGACGAACGCCTTCGCCCTCGCCTCGCCTGCTCGCTGCATCACCTCATGATCGACTGGGATTGAGGGAAATCACCACCAAGACACCAAGGGCACCAAGGGCACCCACCCGCCCAGAATGCCCACAGATCACACAGATGAACACAGATCCACCCACACGCTCATTTTTGAACCGCAAAGTACGCAAAGAGCGCAAAGCCACCCGCCCACGTCGCAAACACGAAGGCACGAAGACACAAAGAAATCACAAAGCCATCCGTGAGCCCACAGATCAACCAGATGGACCCAAACCCGAAATCCCAAGGAAACCGCAGATCACGCAGATACGCGCAGATCCCCCACCCACCCCTCAACGCAGAGGCTCCAAGGCGCGGAGGGGATCTCGCTGGGTTCTTCTGTGCGGCGAGGTCCCGGCCGCCAAAAGGCGGCCAGGGATTGTTGGGTGGATCTGGGTCTATCTGTGTGATCTGTGGGCGAATTTGGGCGGGTGAGGAGCTCTGCGCCCCCGCGTCTCTGCGTTGTCTTCGTGATGTCTCGGTGTTCTTGGTGTCTTGGTGGTGAGATTTCAGCCTTCGAAGTCGCCTGCCGCAGTGACGATGAGCTGGTCGGGATGGAAGTGGGTACGGATGGCCTCGACGACCTGGTCGCGTTCGACTGCGAGGAGCTGCTCCGGAAAGCGGTCGAGGCGCTCGATCGGCTCATCGGCCGTGAGGGCCGTCACCAGCTCGCGCGCGATGCCCGAATTGGTGGCGAGACCGACGCAATAGGCACCGGCGAGCGCCGATCGTTCGTCCGCCAGCTCATCCTCGGTTGGCCCTTCCTCGACGTACTTCGCGATGACTTCGCGGCTCAGCTTCACCGCACGGTCCAGGTTGTCAGCGGAAACACCGAGCGCCGTTGCCCAGGGACCAGCGACGTGGAGGGTGCCGAAAAACCGGCTGTAAATTCCGTAGGTCAGTCCGGCACCGTCACGCACCGCCACTCCAAGGCGCGAGGTCAGAGTGGACTGGCCCAAACAGGAGTTGGCAAGCACCGATGCCGGGTAGTCGGCATCACCCCGAAGAAGCCGCCCGCGGTGCCCGAGAAAGACATCGATGTTCGGTCGATCCGCAATCTGAATCCGCTCCTCCGGCGATTTGGGCGGGTGCTTTTCGTCCGTCGTCAACGCCGCCACCTCGGCGCTATTCCATCCCGCCAGCTGTTCCTCGACGAGCAAAGCTATGTTTCCGGCTTCAACATCTCCCACGACCGCAAACGCGATGGTCCGAGGACCATAGACTGCCGTATGGAATTCGATCAGCTCATCACACGTCAGCGATCTGATCTCTCTCTCCCGAACCTCGATCGGCCGCCGGTGCAGTGGATGGCCTTCTGGGAAAAGACCGCGCATGAGCGCCGCGAAGGCACGCGCAGAGGTCTCCTCACGCTCGCGAACGAGGCTTCCAAGTACCTGTTCGCGAAGCTTGTCGAGCTCCTCTATCGGAAAACTGGGCCGCCGCAGCACTTCGATCAGCAACTTCACCAGCCGCGGCAGCTCCTCGGCCAGGCCCTGGGCTGAAAAGGAAACAATGGTGGGCGTGCTCGCGGAGGCGCGCACCACCAACTGGAGACCGTGGTCCTCGAGCTCGCGGGCAAATTCGATCCGATTGTGGTCAGTCGTGCCTCGGTCCAGCATGGCGGCAGCCATGCCAGGCACCGCGAAGCGGCCATTTGTCGCCCATGCCGGACCGGCCAACAATGTACCGGCGACTGTGACGGTCGGTGCGTGGGGGTTGGCAAGCACTGCGAGGCGGGCCCCGCCCGGCAGCAGATAGCTGCTCACCCGATCAGAAAATCCGGCTCCCGGACCCATCATGCGGCCCCGTTCTCGGGCACGAACCAACCAACCGTGAGGTTGTGGTCCGAGAGATATCTCTCAGCAATCCGCTGCAAATCCTCGACGCCGACCGACTGCACCAGCTCAAGCTCTCGCACGAACCGCCTCCAATCACCCATCGCGACGGCCTCGGTGAGACCACCCAGGATTTGGCCCGGCGATTCATGGTGGAAGGCGAGATCAGTACGGGTCTGGGCAAGCGCCCTCGCCATTTCGTGTTTGTCGGGCGGTGTCCGCAAGAGCGCGGCAACCTCTGTCCGAATCGCATCCTCGACTTCCCGGTGGCTGACCCCCGGGGAGACGGTGGCGAAGACCTGGAACAGCCCGGGATCGTGGAGCTCCATCGTGAAGGCGTGAACGCCGAGGCAGCGGTTGGTTTCGACCAACCGCTGATACAGGCGCGAGGTGACGCCATCGCCAAGAACCTGGGTCAGGATCGACAACGCTGGCAGATCTGCGTGCAGGCCCTCCGGAATGTGCCAGCTGAGAGCAATATTCCCGAGCTCGCCCACACGGTGGATGTCAAAGCGTCTCTCTCCGCGTTGCTGCGGCTCCCGAATCGTCACCTCGGGCACCGGTCCGGGCGCTCGCTCGATACCACCGAATCCGCACTCCACATGGTCGAGCGCGGATTCATGATCGATATCGCCGACCACAATCACCGTTGCATTGTCCGGGTGATAGTAGGTGTCGTAGAAGCCCCGTAGTACGTCGCCGCTCATCCGCTCGACGTCGTTGCGCCAGCCAATGGTCGGATGGCGGTAGGGGTGTTCGAGGTAGGCGAGTGCGAAGGACGACTTCATCAACAGATCGAAGCTGTCGTTCTCTCCCGCGTCAAGCTCGTTCAGCACCACCATCCGTTCGCTCTCGAGATCGGTATCCCGCACCAGCGCGCCGCGCATCCGATCGGACTCGATTTCCACTGCCAGCGCCAATCGATCACCCGGCAGGATCTCGAAGTAGTTGGTGCGGTCGAGCCAGGTGGTGGCGTTGAACGACGCACCCACCCGGTGCAGCTCGCGCGCTGCTTCGGTGCCCTTGTCGCGGTTGAATTTTTCGGTTCCCTTGAACATCAGATGCTCGAGGATATGGGTCGCTCCGGTGTGGCCGGGCAGCTCGTGGCGCGAGCCGACGCGATACACGATCCCGAAGGCAACTACCGGCGCCACTGGTGTCGGCGCGGTAAGTACGGTCAGACCATTTCCAGTGTGGCGCCACTCGGTGACGCCGCCTTCACTCTTCACCTGTTCGAACGGATGCAGCAATTTTTCTCCTCCAACCCGGAAGAGAAGAGTAGAGAGTCATGAGTTCAGAGTAAAGCCCTCGAACGTCGTGAGGCCGGCGAGAACGTCTATTGGCTACTCGATTTCGGTAGGTCTCGGGGAATCCGAGCGGCGCGACTCGGTCACAGTCAAGGTGACACGGTCAATTGATTCCACTGCGACCGGCGGCCGCTGAGCCCGACCGATCCGCATGATCTGGCCCGAATCTGCATCCAGTCGACCGCCGAGGACGAGCTTTTTCTCCTCGCCCGACGATCGGTATTCAACCACCAGTTGCGCGTCTGCGTGGCAGCCATCTGCGTTCCGACACTCGAGGACGCACGCCCAATCCGTGTAGTCTTCGTGGACGGTGCCAAAAATCTCGGTCAGCTCAACTTTGAGGTCAGGAGATACGAGACGAGCTTTTTCAAAACGGAAGTTTTCGGGCGCGGCCACCGATTGGGATCCGGCGGGCACGGAGGGTGCGCTGTCGCTGCGCCACAGCCACAACCCAACCACGACAATTATCGCGACGGCCACAGTGGCGGTGACCACCAACGTACGGCTGTGCCCAGCCATAGTTATTCGACGGGCGTCGGCCGCACGTTGGCGCCGGTGACTCCGCCCCTGTCGAGACGCTGGCTACCCGGGTCTATCGGACCCCCACCCCAAAACTGACCTCGGCTCGCATCCGGTTGTCGAGTGGTCTCCACCCGCATCCAGATCACGCTCGCCCTGACATCGGGATGGGCCCGACCTTCGGGCGCCGGACTGGCAAAGCTGTGCGAAAAGGCGCCCGTCTCATCCGGGCCGAGGGTATTGGTTACTGCCACCTCGCCTCGCCACGGCTCGCCGTCACCGACGGCAGCCGCCTCGAGCTGGACGCGCACGTTATTGACTGCGGTCGGAGTTCGGTTGACCACCTCGCCCTCGATCGTCCATTGGCCTTCGCCTGCGGGGTTGACGCGGATGCTGTTGAGCACTACGCCACCGCCCTGTTCAAAGCCCGCCGGGACACCGCCTTCTGAACTCGCTGTGCCCTCGGCTTCCTCGCCCTCACCAAGAACGCCGCTGCCGCGGACGTGCCGGACATCGCGATCGGTGATCTTGGGGCCGGAGCCTTCGTCCTCACCAACCAACGCCGCGTCCTTGAGGGTGCGGCCGCCCGAGAGCGTACCCGCGCCCTGATCGGTGCCGGCGCTCTCTTGCTGCGGACCTGCCGCAGCGGCCTCGGCCGCCCGCAGCACATCGAGATCGACATCCGCCACGTCGTACGCGACCTGGCGGCCGTCTTCAAGCTTGAGCATGATGTAAGAGCCGGTCAGCCGGTAGCTCTCGGCGGTGATGACGGTGCCGTCACGCATGGTGACGTCCACCGCAGCCGCCGTGCCGGCGATCAGCAGTACCAACGCGAGGCTCTGTACAACCCGCGACATGATCAGTCCTGCCGCCAGTTGGTCACCATATGGCCGGTGACGTTCGGGAACTCCTCGGTCTCGCCCTCTGTGAATGAACTCTCGGTAAAGGTCACGTAGGTGGTCCCTCCGATCGTGTAGGTCTCGACACCAGTATATATGTCATCGTTCTCACCGTAATCACCCATTCCGCACTCGAACCACAGATCGTAGGAACGACCCAATCCGGCGGCGTTACAAATCACCTCGTCGCCGGTGATGTCCACGTTGGGAGTCTCGACGGGTGTCGGTGTCGGTGTACCACCACCGCCTGAGGGAACACACTCGGCGGGTACGTTGTGGCTGGCGAACTCGTCTGGAGTGGGGTCAAAGGTCGGGAAGAGAACGTGCCCGTTGATCACCGTCGCGTCGAACATAACCTTCTCGTTCGCTCGCAAGCTCAGATACCAGCCGAAATTTCCATTGTCGGGATCGAGGGCTGAGTTCTCAGCGCAGAGATTTCCGTCGACCTGATCGACGCTGACGCCGACCTCGTCGAAGTTGAGACCCATTAGATTGGCTTTGCCGCGTGTCGTGGTGTCCTCAACGTCGAGAAGGAAGAAGAAGTGATCAACAGGGTTGTTGACGATGTCATATCGATCGACGTTGGCGCGGTCACCGGTGCCGAGGGCCAGCGCCCAGGTGTAGCCCGAACCGCCGAAGAGAGCAGGCACCATCACAGGGCGGGTGAAGAACTGCTGCCGATCAGGGAAGCCGCCGTCTGCGAAAGTCGACCTGAAGTCGAAGATTCTGGTCAGGGTTCCGGCATCGGCGCCGGTCGCCGCAGAAGAATCCGGGCTCGGGAATTGGAGCCGATGGACGCCTCCGTCAGAGTCGGCAAAATATATGCGGTCGTGGAAGCCGTCGATGTCGGAATCGAGCGCCGTCGGGCTCCCAGGCACAGCGACAAACATATTCTGTTTGTAAACGATGGCGCCGGTTTCGATATTCACGCCGTAGAAGAAGTTCCCGGTTTCGTCGGTCGCACTCTTGTCCCAACCACCACCGAAGAAGGCCACAAAGATGTCATCCGGGGGGTTGGGGTCATCGTTGATGGCAATACGTGCGATCGCAGGCTTGGACCAGGTCCAACCGAGGTCCCATTCGGAGTTCGAGTCGGCGTCAGCGGTATCCGAAAACTCCCACAGCACCTTCGGGTACTCGCCGTCGCAACCCGAGGTGGTGCCGTCGATGCAGCCCGGGAAATGGTCCAACGGGTCTATGGACACTGCCGGTACATTGCTCGCGTTCAGGGGATCTGGCTGTGTGATGTCGAGGGCCACCATCCCGCGGCCGCCGCGGCGCATCGTCGAAATGGCCACGGTTCGCCACTCCCGATCGGAGTCACCGTCGTAATCGATGAACGCATCACTGACAGCTATCTGCCCGTCCACCATATAGTTTTGGGATTGGCCATACGTCATGTTGTAGAGCCGAGGCATGACTGCGTGCGGCATGAAAGTGAAGAGCTCCTGGCCGTTGCCGAGGTCGTGCTGCTCGTGATAGGTCTCATCGGTGTCACTTCGATTTCGATCCCAGATTCCGCCATCGAACGCGTGCAACAAACCGTCGTTGGCGCCGGCCAGTACCACGCGTCGCCGCTTGGCCTGTTTTTCCATGAATGCAGGGTAGTCGTTGGCGTTTCCGTAGCCGTAGTCGAAGAAGAACATCGAACGATTGGGAGGATTCACGATCACGGGCTGCGAATGATAACTGTCCCCAAGCACCGGCGAGCTCCCCGGACGCGGTTCCGCCCGCGGGTCGGGGGTTGCCGAGGTGTCGTCGTCCATCCAGATGTTGCGAACAAAATTCACGATTTCCTGGGTTTCAAGGTCAGTCACACCGCCGGGAATGCTCATCACGTTCTGGAGATAGAGACGAAGAGTCGGGTCGGACGGAATCTCCGTCAGATCGTGGCGCGACCAGGCGCCGGAAGCGTAGCGGCCCATCATGACCGGTCGTGTTGGGGTCGTCGCAGCGAGTTGGTCAGCGAGACGCGCCGCAGCGTCCCAGACCAGGTCGGTTTCCGCTTCATACACGAGCGCCGAGGCATCGACTTCGCAGTTTTCATCAGCCGGTATTGTCGGCTGGTCCTCGTTGAGTTTGAAGCCGTAGAGGTTGCCATCCCACACTGTAGATTTACCCACGGGGGTGAAGTATGGATAGACCAGGAGGAAGTCCTGCTCGCTTGCCGTTCCACCTGCGGAAGACGGCGGCGGCGAGACTTTGAACGGAACGAATGAACGTTCGTCGTCGGTGTTGAGCAGCGAGATGACGTCATAAAGCGCGTCCTTGAGCTCGGAAGCATTGCGGGCTCCGAAGTACTGGCCGCCGGTTCTATCAGAGATACAGCTGAGCTGAGGAACATCGGTCACCGACTCCGAAAAACCGATGGTGAAGATCGGAACCGCGGTGCCTTCGCCGACACTCGGGCTGGCGAATTTGTCGGCCGCCTGGTTAGGATCGCACGCCATTGTTGACCCGGGAGTGGCGCAGGTATCCGCACCATCGGTGATCAGCACGACATACCACTTGCGACACTCTTCCGCGGCGTCGATCTCCCAGCGTCCCCCCGTTTCACGTATGTCGACGTACCAGTCATAGGCATCCATCAACGAGGCAGCAATCGGGGTCGCGCCATCGGCGACCATCGGCACCGGGTTGTAGGTGGCGCTGGCCTCGTCCTCATCGTAATCCGGTGACCAGGTGAAACCACCCCCACCGTCGCTGAGGAAATCGACCGCGGTCGCCGTGTCCTGCAAGAAGTGACTGACCTTGGCGAGGTCCGAGGTGCCGATCACATCGGGCAGATCGACGAGGAGCTTCCACCCATCGCAGTAGGTGCCGGTATCAAGGGGATCGGGTGGGGTGGTGGCGACGTCGATCTTGCGGTTCGGGACCAGTCGGCCTGCGGAGTAATCGATCAACCCCGCCTCGTAAAGATGTTTGAAGACCAGGGGTTCGCGACTTTCCTCGGTCCATTCGGACCACTCGGTGCACCCGTCCTCGAGGAAGCACGATTCACCCCACGACGAGAACTCGAAGTTGTCGTAGTAGTTGTCGGGCTGTGAGGTATTGTCCGAGCCGGAGAAGATGCCGATCGCCCCGGGGGACAGGAGCGGCCCAGCGAGCTGGGCATCCCATTCGACCAGGGTCAGCCAATCACTGTCGACCGTACAGCTCGACGACGAGGTGCACTGGAACTGTTTCACCTGCACCCGGGTATAGCCGCAGAAATAATCCACACGCAACCTGTAGCAGGCATGTTCGGCAACGGTGTAATACTGCTGCCAGGTCGGGTCGGATGTGGCATCGACCACACCGGCTGCAACCTCGGTGTCGACACCGGCCTCGCGCCTGACAAGGTGCCACTGCGCCTTGCGGTTCGGGGTCTGGCTCTTGCGCGGTATGTTGGAGAAATAGAAGAGATAGGCGTCGTCTACCGGCGCCCTATTATCGCTGTTTGGGGTGACGGCCCACACGGCGCCCACCCGCGAACGGTAGCGGCGGCCGGCCTGGAAATCAAATTCGATGCGGACGTTGGTTTTGTCGGGGTTGAGGATCGAACGTCCGGGCAGGGTGTTCCTGACGACCATGATGTTCTGCCCGTCCAGGATAGTTAGGTCACTGCTGTTCTCGCGGATGGCGTTGGGTAACCACCGATCGACCGCGCAGGAGAGATTGGCCGAGTTGGAGTAGAGATTCCAGTTCCCACGTTCTCCACTGGTGCCGTCCCAGTTACGCTGACTCCACCCGTTCGGCGGGTCGGTACTGGTGGAAGAGTTGAAGTCGTCGGCGTAGATGAGCACCGGCGGGCCGGGCGGAAGCTGGGCCGAAGCGGTCCCCACCCCACCGAGAACGACGAGGAGAGCGCAGGCTCCGAGCAGCACGGCGCGCGGGGCGCGGGAAGCGTCGGGTCGAACGGTGTTTCTTTTGATAGTCATATCAACCTCCCACCCCTACTCGATCTCTCTCGGGGTGTTGGTCGGCGTCGGCGGTACCGGTGTAGCGGTCGGCGGCGGCGATGTGTTGGTCGGTGTCGGCGGAATCGGCGTATTGGTCGCCGGCGCCGGCGTAAAGGTATTGGTCGGCGGTGGCGGCGTGTTGGTCGGCGGCACCGGTGTGAAGGTATTGGTCGGCGGTGCCGGCGTGAAGGTATTGGTCGGCGGCCTCGGCGTGTAGGTATTGGACGGCGTGTAGGTATTGGACGGAGTGTAGGTATTGGACGGTGTCGGGGTGTTGGTCGGGGTCGGGGTTGCGGTTGGCGGAGCCAAATTGAGGGTCACACAGTCGCTGACCGCACAGGTCTGCTGCGCCGGGTCGTCGGGGAAGTAGAAATCGAGCTGGACACAGACTTCGCCGACCCAGAAATGGTTGGCCTCGAGATATGCATCCCAATCCGCTCTGGAATCACCATTATTGAAGGAGACATCTGCGTCGCTGCAATCGCTGTTGCCGCCCGGAGGTGAGGGGTCGGCGTACGGCGGAACGAGAAGTGCCGGATCATTAGAGATATTGTCGTGCCAATACTCGTTGTTGCACTGTCCCTCGAATCGTATTCTGTCGATGTAGGGGCTGCCGGCCTGAGCCTGAGTATCCGTCCAGTTGATCGTGGTCTGGACGAGGTAGCCGGTATACCCGGTGGCGTTTCCGACGTCCATGTTGAGCCTGGTCGCGTCGGCACCGGAGTCATTGCCGCGTTGCAGGGCATGGGAAACTGTGACACGGGCACAGTCGATTGGCGCCGGCGTCGGAGTCGCCGTCGGTGGAATCGGTGTCGCAGTCGCGGTGGGGGTATGCGGCACTTCCGGGCTCGGGGTGCGCGGCGCGCCACACTCTCTCAAGGAGATCTGTTCCACCGCGTCGACATAAAGCACCCAGTCGTAGGCTGCGTCTCCATCGTAGTCCGGGTTGAGCGTGGTGCTGTCGAGGTCATAGTCATCGATCCCAAGATCGTCGATCAGCTCATTGCCCACCGCCACCTCGTCTCCACTCATCGGGATGCCGTCGGGATCGAGTGCACCAAGCGGGTGGTTGTCCAACCCCGTGTTGGGGTTCGTGGCCGGGATCTCGAGCCGCACACGGCGCTTGAACTCGACCATGCGGCTCATGTGACCGGGGACGGTGCCGGTGTTGTCGAACCAGTGGGCCTCGCAGCCGTCATCGGGGTCGAGGGGGGGGTTGGCTGTCTTCCAGGGCACACAATCCGGGAATCGATCGGATTCACCGTAATACCAATCCTCGGTGATCATGTTGTCGGACGCGTCCCGTTCGCCGGTGTCAAAGAACGGGAAGATCCCGTCTCCGCAGAGCGTCTCGTCGTTCGACGGATCGCTATCATTCTTGTCGTCGAGAATGCAGGTCCCAAAATAAACCGGCATCAGGTCGTAGGGCAGCGTGGGATCGAAATCGTAGGCGCGTACAGGGCCGAAGCGGTCTTCAACGCCCGCAGCACCGAGAGCGGGGTCGAAGTAGGGCGTGTAACCCATCATCGTCCCCTGGTAAATGTCTGCAGGGTTGTCGAGTGCAAGCCCGGCATAGGTCTCCGCGTATCCGAAACGGTAAGCGTAGCCCTGCTCCATGAGGTGAAAGCGATCGGGGCGGTAGGCGCCAAGTGTCGAGTCCCAGTGCCCGATGCCCTCGTATACCCAGTGCTTGGTGGGAATGGGGCTCGATCCGTCAGCAGGCGGCGCCTGGGCGTAACCCGCAAGCACGTAGTTGGCATCGGTCACGTCCGTCAGGAACTCACGCAGGACCCGTTTGGCGATGCCCATACGCGAGTACGGGTCGTCACCACCGCCCGGAACCATCCCGTAGCTGACCAGGGCGTTCATCACTTTCCCCGGCTCCTCTGGACTGCCGACCATCGACCTCGAGGTATCGAGGATGAAGATCAGATTTGGTGGTGCAGCCAACTGGCGCAGAAAATCCCTGTCGTCGGCCACCGCCGTACCGGCCACCAGCGCGGCCAAAAGCAGCGCTAGCCATGCTGTGGTTCGTATGTTCAATCTCATAACAGCCCCCTAGACCAACGGGTCAGTAACACAGTCTCACCGGTACGAACTGATCCTCCATGAACGGGAAGGAGGTAACGTCTGCTTCGACCGCCGCGCGGGTGAGGCCCATGAGCCCACCGATGTCCCGCGAAGCTTCACTGCGCAGATGGAAATGACGGGTTTGAAATTCAGGAAAGGACGACGGCACGCCACCGGCGATCACCGGCGTCGCCGGCTCGGTTTCGCAGAAGTCTGAAATCGTGACGCTGAACTGGCCCTTGAGCATCCCCTGAAGACCCGGGTCATCCTCGAGGATGAAAGTACCAACCTCGGTGCCGGTTGCGCCAGGTGCCGCTCCAAGCGCCCCGAGTTGGATCATCTGGATCTGCATCATGGCGCCGGCGTCGGCCGCATACAGGGCCTTGGTCACCCAGCGGTCGGTACCCGCAGCCTGAAGGCCGAGGGAGGTCTGGAGCAGCAATCCCATGCCGAGGAAGACCAGCACCAGGGAAACCATCAGAGCCATGATGAGCGCCGCACCGCGCTCGCTCGAGCGATCGCGGCTTCTATCGGCGGTGGTCGGTTGGATCAGCATCGTGCCTCCATCAGAACAGGTAGTTCCGCAACGCTGCGGCGACTTCGACGCGTCGCCACTTGTGCGTACGGTCCAGGTTGTTCGGGTTGATATCCGCGATCGCCGCGCCGGCCGCGGTCTGGAACGAGGACAAAGGTTCGACCCAACCCAACACTTCGCGACCAGTGCGGCCAAAGACCGTGATCCGCATACCGATCACCCGCCCGGCCGCCATCTGGGTGGCAGTCGGCGCCGACAGCCAACTGTCGCACTGGTTGTCACCGTCGGCGTCCACGCAGAGCTCGACCTGCAGGCTGCCGATATTGACCGCAACAGGCTCCGCGGTGGCGCCGGAAGAATCGGCACGCAACCGCTGGAGGGTGAAGTCGGGGGCCACATAATAGGTATAGGAATCCATGATCCCAACCCGGTAGACGTCGAACGGTACTCCCCCTGTCACGGAGACCCCAGCCGGGTTGAGGCCGCTCCACTGGGCGGTGCCGGCACCGAAGTTGATCACGAGCTGCCGATTGGGCGTGCTGGTGTCGGGATCTTTGGTCGAACCGGCGGCAATCTGGCCGACCGCGTACTCGTTCTGGTCCGTCCTGCCCATGAAGAAGATGCCGCGGCCTTCGATGGTCGTATGGTCGACGTTATTGAAATTGGTGTTGATCACCGCCCCACTGGCTGACTCATCGATTGTGATGCTGGTCGCAGCTGCGGCGGTGCGGTCGACGAAGAATGGCGCAATCTCGAAAAAGCCGCGCAGAGTGAGCACATCCGAACCTGTGACAACCGCGACATTGCCGAACGGCGTGGTCGCGGTGCCGGTTGCGTTGGAGACCAGTTCGCCGGCGAGCCAGACGTCGGAGCCACCGGTGTTGCCGGCAAAGGGCATCGCCGATGAGCCCATCATGCGCGCGGTGCGCATGACGTGGTAGGCAGCGAAGCGCACGTTCTCCTGGGTGTCGGCGAGCTCGGTTTCGACCACCGATATCCTCGACGAAGTATCGAGGAGGTTGAGGAGGCCAATCATGATGATCGCCAGCAGGGCGATCACAACCAGCATTTCGATCAGGGTGAATCCTCTGGAGTTCATTCGCATGGCGATCACCCCGGAATCTTGATGCTGGTCACGGTCAGCACGCGCCGGCCGCGAAGCACCTGGTTGGTCGAGGTCACAGTCATCGAGATTCGTTTCAAATTGGCTGTGTCTGTAGCGGGGATGGGACCAGGACCGGTGGTGGTGGTGGGCGAATTCCACCCCCCGGATCCACTGGCGGCCTGCGTCCAGTTGTCGATGCGGAAGTCCTCGACGGTGTACTCGATCAGGAAGTTCGGATTGATCGGCGGCCAATTCTGCACGCTGCCGGTGTCCTGCAGGGTCGCATCCTCGAAGGGTCTCGCCTGCAGCGCCTCGAGCGCGAAACGGGCCTCCGAAGCCAGCAATGCATAGTCATGGCCCGAGGCGTTGGTCACCATGGCGTGCGAGAAGAGACCGGCAATGCCGAGGGCGACAAAGCTGAGGATGACCATCATGATCAGGATCTCGACCAGCGTGAAGCCTTCCGTATTCTCGTGGGTCTGCGCGCTGCTACCCATCAGTACCTCCAGAACCTGAACTCTTCGGACCATGCGCTTGCAAAGGGATTCCACATCTCCTTGGTGATAGTGCCGGACCCGCCACGAATCAGTAGCCGAATGCCGTTCAAACGGTCATCCCCAACCAATACCGCACCCTGTCCGACGCCAATATTGCCGGCGGCGTTTACGATCGTTGTCCCGGTCGGGAGAAATACGACCCCGCGATTGTTGGTACCGCCAAGCTGGAAAAGTAGGTTCCCGGCATCCGGTGCCAGATTGAAACCATTCTTCAGCGTCCATCGCCCCACCTGGTCGGCTTCAGGTTCGTTGTTCACGCCGTCTTCGTTCCTGTCGACCCAGGCGACGACAACGCCACCTTCTTGCAGCGCATTATCGTCGAGGATTTTCAGCGTCACCCGCCCACTCTGCTTGATGGCGTTGATGCGGGCTACGGAGGCGGCCTGCTGAATCATGTTGACCTCGCTCAACAGCTCGGCCCGCACCAGAGCTCGCCACAAGATGGGGTATCCGATCGTCACCAGCAGCGCGATGACCATGATGACGACGAGAAGCTCGATCAAGGTGAAACCGCGCTCGCAACGTCTGAATCGGTCGGACGACGGCAGGAAGTCTGGGTACTTCATCATTCTTAGCATGCAACCCCCCCGCCATCAACGTCAAGGGCGCCGCCCCGACCTTAAAAAACCTTTGACAATAGAAGGATTAGCTCTTTTCACGGGGCGTGGGCGTGATGCCCTCTTCGGAGGGCCTCCCACGTTCAACTACCTACAGTTATGGAGCCTCTTTTTCTTTGCTCTGTTCAGATGCTGAACAGAGCAAAGAAAAAGGGTCAGTACCGCCAAAATCTCATCTCTTTGGACCAGACGCCGCTTTCGTGGTCCCACATCTCCTGAACCACGGTGCCGGTACCGCCGAGAATCAGGAGCCGGACGTCGTTCTGGTGGTGGTCCGACACCACGATGGCGCCCTGGCCGACACCGACGCTGCCGGATTCCCTGACGGCCGCCGCTCCATTTGCCATGAAGAGAACCCCCCGGGCGGTTCCTCCCAGGATGAAGAGGGCATTGCCGGGATCCGGTTTGAGAATGACATTGTCCTTAACCGCCCACCGGCCGACCAGAATTTCGCTAGGAGGCCCATAGCTACCGTCTCCGTCGCCGTCCACCCAGGCGATGACCTCGCCACCTTCCCGCGGCGCGTTGGTGGTGAGAAAGCGGACGGCGACGCCCCCACCCTGCTTGAGAGCGTGAATCCGAGCCATGGCAACCGCCTGCTTGAGCACTCCCACCTGGCTCACAATGCGGGCGCGCACAACCGCCCTGGCCATCATCGGAAAGCCAACCACTGCCACAAAGCCGATGATCGCCATCACGACCATGATTTCGACGAGGGTGAAGCCTCGCTCTTGACGCGGCCGACGGAGAGACATCGGTTTGTTAAGGATGGATTTCATCCTCTCTAGCATGCGGCTCGAGCATCGTCCGCGTCAATAGTTTTGCGTTTTAAGTTTTGAATTTTGAAATCCCGTCCACCCTCCCTTTTCACCACGGGGTCGGGCAACAACTTAAAACTCATAACTCAAAATTCAACATTCTGCCGGCTGTCGATTGGACCGCAGGTCAATCGTCAGCTGGCAGCTGGAACGCCCACACCCGTGATCCAAGATCGGCGACATACAGGGTATCGCCGTAACGGGCGAGGCCAGACGGCTGGATGTCGGCATCGGCGAGATCTATCTGCTGCGCGACACCATCCTCCACCAACCACAGGCTCCCGCCTGGTGCATCGGTCACAAGCCACCGATTTTCGGCTAGAGCGAGAATCTGTGGGCGGGAGTAGAAGTCGGTCCAGGCCCCGGGCAGAGAGACCTCGGCCAGCGCCGTACCCTGGCGGTCAAGGACCTGCAGCCGGTGGTTCCCGGTGTCGCAGATCAACAAACGACGGCGGTCGAGCCAGGTCACGCCCACCGGTTCGACCAGCTCGCCAGGCCCCGAACCCTCGCGACCAATGGTCTCGATCTTCGGCTTGCCGCCACCAGAAATGAGGACGATGCGTTTGTGGCCGGTATCGGCCACCGCCACCATTCCGTCTTCGGCCACCGCCACCGCTCGCGGACCGTACCAACCATCCGGTGGCTCCGGCAGCGGCCGCACCGCTTTCGACTCCGGCTGGTAGACCAGTACCCTGTGGTTCCAGGTGTCGGCGATCACCAACACGCCGTCCGGGGTCCAGGTCACCGCTTCGGGTTGTTTGAGCGGTTCGGGCACACCGCCCTCTTTGAGCGACATTGCGGAGTCGAAGAAAATGATGTCCCCGAGCCCGGGATCGGCGACCGCCAGCTCGCCGTCCTTCGAGACGTCGATTCCGCGGGGCTCCACCATCCAGCCCTCACCAAAGACCCGCGCACTCTCAACGCCAAGCGCAGAGGCCATGGCCTGCGGCACCGGCTGTTCGCGAGATTCCTCGATCTCTTCGCCGGTGTTCCGCAGGAGGATGGTGTCGGTGGAGCCGATCGTACCCCATGGGCGGCGGGTGAAAACGTAGCGTACGATGTCGACCAAGCTGGGCTGGAAGTCCTCCATCACCCACCACGAGCGGAGTGGCAGGCGTTCACTCTCGTACCCGGTGCCAAGCCGGCGGCGGACCGTAGGTTCCTTTTCCGGGTTGCAGAAAATCAACGGCGGGCGCTGTCCAACCTCGAGGTCCGCCCACCATACCGGCGTCCGGCGCCAATACCAGGAGAGCGGCCATCCGGCCTCGCCATCGACCGCTGCCACGGGGTCGATGCCCTCGTCTGCCATTTGCAGACCTTCGTTCACCGGCACCAGGATCTCAGGAGAGGTCTGAACATAGATCAGGGCCTCAACCCTCTCAAAGTTGGGCGAAATCTCGTCAAGGACGAAGTTGGCGACCAGCGTGGTGACCAGCGTCGCGGCCAGTCCGCCGGTGGCCAGGGCACGGCTCCACCAGACTCCTTTGGGGCCATAGGTTCGTGCGAGCTGCAGGCCGGCGAGAGGGAAGAAGGCCCACACCTGGTGGACCCCGAGCCAGGGAACTTTCTCACCCAAATAGCTGTACATTGCGAGAGAGCCGATCCCGAAGAGGAGCAACGACCATTCCAGAGTTCGCATCCTCCGGCCGCGGCGGACGGCCCAGACGAGACCGGCGATGATCGGCAAGAACTCGTAAAGTGCCATCCGGGGCAGGTGGTACCAGGGCGGACCACCGACCCGTTCGATGCTGTGCTGTTCCCACCAGTACGAGATCGCCTTGTAGGGGAAGAACCAATCGCCCGGGTGACGGAAACCGACCGTGAAGAGCGGCACCGTCACGATCACCGCCGCCGCAACCGCGGTCAGCAGATACCAACGGTGGTCAGCGATCCAACGCAGAATCCTCGGCACCATTTGCCGAAAGCCACTGTGAATCAGCACCAGCCCGAGCACCCCACCGACCAACGCCGCAGTGACAAAGGCATTCTCCTTGGTTGCGAAGGCGAGGCCGACCCACACCCCGAACCAGGCCCATGCTCGCGCGCTGCCATGGATCGCACGCCACAGGGCCACAAATGCGGCCGATGCAACCACCATTTCGAGGATGTCCATGCGCAGAAAACGGCCGTAATAGAGGCAGATCGGCGAGATCGTGACGAGCAGCGCCATCCACCAGGCGGCGCGCGGTCCGAAGGGCCGGCGCAGCGACCAGGCAACGGCGATCAAGGCGACGCCTGCGAGCGCGATCGGCAGGCGGGCGGTGAAGTCGGATTCGCCGCCGACGATGAAGGTCGCAGCGGTGAGGAA
>Ga0316197_10000769_pt1 | contig 22526 bp, 24 predicted proteins | sample OudBiesiAoxic_MG_FD_204939 | JGI IMG/M metagenome (GOLD analysis project Ga0316197, IMG submission 204939) | Coastal sediment microbial communities from Oude Bieten Haven, Netherlands - site A oxic | ecosystem: Environmental > Aquatic > Marine > Coastal > Sediment | place: Netherlands... | reverse complement strand
AAATCAGCCATGGAGCCCTGGATCCGGAACGACATGTCGGAGGAGGCCAAGGAAGCCAACCTTTTCTGGATTGGTAGCTTGTGGCAGCAGTACCTGGAAGCCATATCGAGGCAAAGAGGTGTACCACTCGAAAATCTATCCAATGCGATTAATCATTTTGCGGATGGGCTGGAAGCTGTCGATGGCGATTTTTCCCGATTTGCGCTGGAATTAGGACTGGTGGACCAACTGGTAAACCGGCCCGAAGCCAATCTTGCCCTTGCAAACCTGGGCGCTCCGGGCGAAGGCAGCGAAGGGTACAGGCAGGTGGGTTTTGAGGATTACCTGGCGCTCACCGACATGCAAATCAGATCCAATGCCCCCGGAAAGATCGTCATCGTAGTTGCCGAGGGCGAGATCGTTCGCGGCGAACAACCGCAGGGTGTCGTGGGTGCGGTTTCAATTTCCAAGAAGTTGCGCTCCCTGGCTGAAGATAAAGAGGTCAAAGCGGTTGTGGTACGTATTAACAGCCCGGGTGGCGAGTCATTCGCCTCAGAGCAAATTCGGCGTGAAATCCAGGCCTTGAGAGAAATGGGTAAAACCGTGGTCGTATCGATGGGCAATGTTGCCGCGTCGGGTGGCTACTGGATCGCGATGGCGGCAGACGAGGTCTGGGCCAGCCCTTCAACGATCACCGGTTCGATTGGCGTTTATGGCATCCTGCCGACGTTCTCTCGCCCGTTGGAAAAACTGGGAATCCATACCGATGGGGTTGGAACGACTGAGCTTGCGGGTAAGTTGCGGCTGGACCGGCCTCTGGACCCGGATTTGAAGCGCATTTTTCAATATGCGACTGAGCGTACCTACGATGATTTCATTGAGTTGGTTTCCGAATCCCGGCAGATGCCGGTTGAGGCGGTCCAGGATGTTGCCCAGGGCCGTGTGTGGAGCGGAAGCCAGGCCAAGGAACGGGGGCTTGTTGACCAGACCGGTACCTTGCAACAGTCCGTTGATGCTGCGGCCCGAATCGCCGGTTTAGGAACGGATTATCACGTGGTTTATGACAGGTGGGACCTCAGTTCTTTCGAATCTTTCCTGTTCGAAATGATGGGCAGTGCAATGGTTCGCTTCGATCTGGGTAATACGGGGCTTAATGGCCTTGGCAGCACGCTTCTGGAAAACATTCTGAGTGACCTGAAGGTCCTTTCGCGCAGCAATGAAGGATTTACCGTTGCCGCCCACTGCCTGTGTGATGTCGAGTAAGTCTCCCTGGCGGCTGGACGGCGCCCGTGCCCTTGTCACGGGAGGCAGCAGTGGTATTGGCCTTGCGACAGCGCGAGAACTCGCATCGCTGGGTGCAGAAGTAGTGCTTATCGCCCGCAACCCGGAGCGCCTCGGCCAGGCACGTGAAACGATTGAATCCGAGCTTCCGGGCTGTGCGGTTGAAACAATCTCTGCTGATCTGGCGTCTGAAGAAGGGCGGCACAGACTTGTAGAGAGTCTGTCCTCGCCGATCCAGATCCTGGTCAATAACGCCGGGACCAACATCCGTAAGCGAATGACGGATCTGAGCCTGGAAGACTACCGCCTGGTCCAGGAGGTTAACCTGGTCTCCTGTTTTGAGATGTGCAGGCTAATGCACCCGCGACTGGTGGAGGGTACGCCTGCATGCGTCGTAAATATTGCTTCGGTAGCCGGCCTGACACACCTTCGGACGGGGGCCCCTTACGGCATGAGCAAAGCGGCCATGATCCAGCTTACGCGGAACCTGGCGGTTGAGTGGGCAGGAGAGGGTATCCGGGTGAATGCCGTGGCGCCGTGGTACATCAGAACACCACTGGCCGACCAGGTGCTGGCTGATCCCGTTTACCGGAAGGAAGTCCTGGACCGGACCCCGATGGGCCGGGTGGGTGAAGCTGAAGAATGTGCCCGGGCTATCGCTTTCCTGTGCATGCCGGCCGCCAGTTACGTGACCGGCCAATGCCTGGCGGTCGATGGTGGATTTACGTCTTTCGGGTTCTAGACCGGTTCAGCGATGCTGGGTCGGGTCCGGCAATCCGCTGTGTAACAACCAGCGTTTGCGCTCTTCGTTATAGCGCCATTCCTGCTCGTCAATAACGGTCCGTTCCACGCCCTTGCTGGTGTTGAACATCTTGATTTCCACGGTTTGCCTGGCCGTTACTCCCTCGTCGAACACGCCCGTTGAGCGGATGTTGTACTGGGTAACGCGGAACAGGCGAAGCCGGTCCATTTCCAGACGCGTGATCGGATGTTCTTCCTGGTATTCAAACGAGACAAAGTCAGCAGCAGCGTCCCATTGACTCCACCGGACAATGGTTTCGTATTGTTTGAAAGCCTCACCCCTGGATTTCTTCAGGCTTTGTGGCGGATCGCAGGCAGTGAGGGCGAACAGTGCCAGCGAGAGCAGTAAGACAATTTTTGTGAGTGGGTGCATTCCTTGCCTCATGTTTTGATTCTCCGGGAGCATTGTATCCTAAATGAGGTTTTTCCACGCAATGGCGCTCCAGGTCAGAGCGATGAGTATCAGGCAAAAAAGCACAGCCGCAGACCCCATGTCCTTGGCACGTCCGGAGAGATCATGCATTTCATGTCCAATCCGGTCCACGACATTTTCAATAGCCGAATTCAGCAGCTCGACCATCAGAATGATAAACAGCGGAAAAACCAGTAGAAGCCATTGCTCTACGGTGCGGGCGAGAAAAAAAGAGAGAAAAAATAAAACGCTGGTCAGCATGACGTCCTGGCGAAAAGCCGTCTCATTATCCCAGCAGGCACGAATACCTTTCATGGAATAGCCCGTCGCGTGGATCAGGCGCTCAATACCTGTTTTGCCCATTTTCATAATGCGGATGAGTCCCTGGTGTAGAGTCCGTCGAAAAGTACTTTCCAGCTCTGTCCCCTGTCCGTACTGGCCTCCCATAACTGGCTAACAGTGCCATCGGGATTCGGGGTCCAGCTGATTTTGTGCAGAACCCGGCCGTTACCATCGCGCGCTGGCCGCTGCCCACTGAGAACCATCGCGCCATCGCTCAGCCCACCGTCCAGTTGCAACAAGGTGCCGCTGCTGTCGACCCAGGTCTGGTGCCAGTTTCCGGTGGCCTGGTCATAGATATTGAAGCTGGTTCCGCTGATGCCACCCGCGCCTTCACCCTGCCAGTTTTCCTGCAATGCACACCCACCATGAATCTTCTGAATGGAGTTGGTACCCGCGGGCTGGTCTCCGGAAGTGACCGTCCATTCACCGATCCAGAAGTCGAATTGCCGGTACTCAGTTGCATTACAGGTTGGAGCCGGTAGTGCGGTGGCGGTTTCGGGTTCCTGGGCGAGTAGACAAAGTGGTAATAGCAGAGCGAGTGATAATAAGAGTTTCATCACACTATCCTTTTTGAATTTGGCAACCATGCTAACATTCGCCGCTTGTTTTTGTAGATATTATGGACAACAAATTTCAAATGCAAAAAACTTCAAAACACCCGCAATCGGTATGCAGGTTGCCGGATTTTCCAGCGATCCAACCTGACCAGGTGCTGCCTGGCCTGGAAAAATTACTTCAGGATTATTATTCTGGCATTGAGCGCTGGGTTGAGGGTGGCGCCGATGTGCACTGGTCGCTGGTAGAGTCTGAAATCGCCTGGTCGGATGAGTTGAGCCGGGCCTGGTCTCCGGTGTCACACCTCAATTCGGTGGCGGATAACGAGGCGTTGCGCAAGGTCTACAATGCCGCGCTGGAGAAACTGACCGAGCACGGGAACTGGCGGCAGCAGCATGCAGGAATCTTCGAAGCCTACCGCAGTCTGAAAGCGTCTCCTGAATTTGCAGGATTGACGCCAGTGCAGCAGCGCATCATCGACCTCGAATTGCGTGACTTTCACCTGGCCGGTGTTGATTTGCCTGAAAAAGAACAGGAAGAGTACCGCAGACTGGTCATGAAACTCAGCAAGCTGGGTTCAAAGTTTTCTGAGAATCTGATCGATGCAACACAGGCCTGGACGCTACATTTTGAAGACGTGTCGGCCCTGGAGGGATTACCCAAAGCAGAATTGAACCTGCTTTCGGGTGTGGCAAAAGCCCATGGAGAGCAGGGTTGGATGGTCGATCTCAGTGCCCCGTCTTTCCAGGCAGTCATGACACATGCTGATGACAGTGAATTGAGGCGGCAGGTGTACACAGCTTATGTCACACGGGCATCCGACCAGGGGCCGGGGTCTCATGATTGGAATAACCTGCCCTTGATCGAAGAGATGCTGGATTTGCGGTCTCAATTGGCCCGAATCCTCGGGTTTCAAAACTACGTTGAGTACGCATTGGCTCGCAGAATGGCAGATACCCCGGAGTCCGTAATGGATTTTCTGGAAGACCTGGCCGAAAAAGCCCGCCCGGCTGCGATTGAACAGTACCGGTCACTGCAGGAATTCGCCCGGAATGAAGGCGTGTCAGAACCCCTTGAACCCTGGGACACTGCGTATTGGTCTGAGCGCTACCGTCAGTCGGAACTGCATCTGTCGGATGAAGAGCTGAAGCCTTATTTTCCGTTGGAACGCATGATTGAGGCGTTGTTTTTTACTGCGGGCCGCTTGTTTGGCGTGAGTCTCGTACTGGACGAAACAATCCCGGCCTGGCACCCGGATGTGCGTTATTACTGGTTGGAAAATGCCGATGGCCGGCGATTTGCCGGCTTGTATATGGATTTTTTCTCGCGCAAGCAAAAGCGCGGCGGGGCCTGGATGGATGTCTGCCAGTCACGTCGGGAAACGGCTGAAGGGACCCAGTTGCCGGTCGCTTTCCTGACCTGTAACTTTTCTCCACCAGTGGCCGACCAGCCCTGCCTGATGACCCATCATGACGTACAAACCCTGTTCCATGAATTCGGGCATTGCATGCACCATCTGCTGACCGAGATTGAATGGCCTCAGGTTAACGGGATCAATGGCGTGGAATGGGATGCTGTCGAATTGCCCAGCCAGTTAATGGAAAACTGGTGTTGGGAGGACGAGTTGCTGTCCCGGTTTGCTCACCACTACAAAGATGGAAGCCCCATACCGGATGAGCTGAAAACACGCCTGCTTCGTTCCCGGACTTTCCAGAAAGCCCTGTTCCTTGTCAGGCAATTGGAGTACGCGCTTTGTGATATGCGTTTGCATCTCGAATATAATCCGGAAAGTCCCGCTTGCCCACTAGACGTGATCAATGATGTGCGCAAGCAGGTTTCCGTGGTGCCTGTACCGGAATGGAACCGCTTTCTGAACAGCTTCGGGCATATTTTTGGCGGGGGTTACGCCGCGGGCTATTACAGCTATCTCTGGGCTGAATTACTGGCTGCCGATGCCTGGGGTAGATTCCTGGACGGCGGTCCTTTCGACCCGGAAACGGGTAACGCATTGCGTGAAGAAGTTTTATCGGTCGGCTCGTCACGTCCGGCGATGGAGTCTTTCATCGCTTTTCGTGGCCGCCCGCCGGAGCCCGAACCACTACTTGAGAGTTATGGATTAATGAAATGAAAATTGCTTCCTGGAACGTCAACTCGCTGAATGTCAGGCTGCCTCATGTGCAAGCCTGGGTCGAATACGCCAAACCTGATGTACTGGCCCTCCAGGAAACAAAGTTGACCGACGACAGGTTTCCGGTTGATGCCTTGAAGGAGTCGGGCTACCACAGCATTTTTTCAGGGCAGAAAACCTACAACGGGGTCGCTGTGCTCAGTCGCGAGGAAGCGAAGGATCCGGTGACAGATATTCCCGGTCTTGACGATCCCCAGCGACGAATTCTCGCAGTGACGGTGGGCGATGTCCGTGTTGTGAACCTCTACGTGGTTAACGGCAGTGAGGTCGGTTCCGAAAAGTTCGAGTACAAACTTCACTGGCTCGAGCAAGTCACCGCATGGCTCTCGTCGCAAATGGAGCAATACAACAATGTGATCGTGCTCGGTGATTTTAATATTGCGCCCGATGACCGCGATGTTTATGACCCGGAAGGCTGGAAAGACAAGATTCTTTGCAGTGTGCCGGAACGCGACGCACTGGAGCGCATCCTGGGTCTTGGGCTCACAGACACATTCAGGATGTTCGAGCAGGAAGAGCGGACCTGGAGTTGGTGGGATTACCGGATGAACATGTTTCGCCGCAAGCTGGGTCTGCGAATCGACCTGGTGCTGGCGTCGGCCGCGATGGCTGCCAGGTGCACCGCGAGTTATGTGGATATCGAACCACGAAGGCAGGAGCGGCCTTCTGACCACGCTCCTGCCATCGCTGAATTCACTCAGTAAGCCGGAATAGAGGGATCAACCTCCATGGACCAGGCGTGGATGCCTCCGGAAACGTTGCTGACATTGGTGAAGCCCTGTTTGCGGAAATACTCAGCTGCTCCCATGCTCGAGTTTCCGTGGTGGCACAGGAATGCGAGCGCCGAGTCTTTAGGCATTTTTTCAAGTTCTTCCATGGTTTCCCGGTCCAGAACCCGCGAGCCTTCAATAAATGCCCGGCTGCGGTCTTCAGCACCGCGCACATCTACCAGCGTTACTTCACCTGCTTTAATTTTCTCGGCCAATTCCTGAACTGTAATTTGCTTGACGCCTGCCGGTGCCTTTGGAAGGTCGATAGAAAGCCCTTCACCCTGGACGGTTGAAACCCAATCGATGACGGCTCCGGCGGCCCTTTGTGCCGTTGCGATATCCATCATGACCTTGATGCCAGCGGATTCACTGACGATCTCGTTACCCTGGGGGGGCGCCAGGTTAAATTGTGAATCCCAGTTCGCATCGATCTGGAAATGCAATCCAATTCCCTCGTGTCCCGCCATGGCTTCACCGATCTTCTCGGCTGCTGCGGGTGTAATCGTTATTTCCGGCGCCGTGCGGTCAGGGGCATCCAGGCCAAGTACCTGGTGCAGTTCGCCGGAATTGAGCATGCTCTGGACAATATCGCAGCCGCCGACCAATTCGCCCTCGATGTAAAGTTGTGGAATGGTGGGCCAGTTGCCGTACACTTTTATGCCTTCGCGAATTTCAGAGTCATCAAGCACGTTGACAGCCACATAGTCGGGAACAACGCTGTCGAGTGCCGCAACCGTTTTTGCAGAAAAGCCGCACTGAGGTTGTTGCGGTGTGCCTTTCAGAAACAGAACGATCTTATTGTTCTTTACGTAATCTTCAATTTTGCCTTTTACTGCTTCATTCAATTCCATAACGTTATCCATATTCGGGGTTTCAATTCAGCTCAAGTTACAGCATAAATGAGGCTGATTCTGCCGATATCAAGAATCTTCCCATCCGTAATCGATTGTGATCTCTGCTCCGGGGGCAATATCCTTGAGGGCATAGCAGTTAAATCCATCCATTTCCGCGGTCGGGTCATCGGCATGGTTCATGAATCTCATTTCGTTTTGTCCGTCATATCCCGTCCATTTTTCACCCGTTTCATCCTCGATCCACAACACATAAATTCCATCTTCTTCTACTTGCGGGCCCTCATAAACACCGATCAACTGTCCTTTACGCAAGGGCAGTGCGGCAAACAGGCCGCGACCGTGAATGGGGGAACGGGCGACTCGCACCAGCGGGTTTTCGTTGCTTTGCGCCATTTTTCTAGTGCAATGCGGGTGTTGAAGCACTGAGGTCAGGGATCACCCTGCGTGTTTTCTCGTCATACAAAATGGTGCCAGGAAAAGCCACCGTGTGGACGCCCGGGATGCTTTCCCGGATATGAGCATGTATGTCATTGAGTCCCTCGGGGCAAAGAGGGTAGTAGTTCTCTATGGTATTACCATCGTGGATGGTTACCGCAATCGTGCCCAGTTCACTGTAACTGTGCTCTGTAATGGTCGAATCTTTTGTACCCGGATAGGATGCACTTCGTTCCCTGAAAAAAGTGCCTTCGAGTAATTCCGGTGTGTCAAAGAGATGAAACCGAACCGCAAGGCCATGAGCCTGGAGCGTGGTGAGGTACTGTCTTACTTCCCTGGTCCAGTCACCATAAGCAGCGGCCAATGCCTGGCGTTCAGCGCTAACTTTCGCACCACTTCCGGTTGTAGCCCATTGGTCAAAGGTTTCGAATGCGGTGTGTACGACGCCATCCCTTAGCTCAAATTCCAGACCGCTTTCAGTCTGGACCTTCATTGGGCCGGTATTCCCGGCCAATGCGGCATCCAGTAACTCCCACAGGGGCAGGAACCCGAAATGGTCGAGTTGCAACCGCAACATGGCATTGAGGTCGATCAGGGTCATGAAACGTGCGTGAGTGACCGACAGGTTGAAAGCGGTTTCCAGCCAGGCTGCGGAGTGTGCAGAAACCTGTCCCTCCTCCAGGAAGCGGAATTCCATCTCCTGGCCCAGTTCGCTGATCAAATCGGCAGGTCCCTGGATGACGATAGGCAACAGCTGCAGGAGTCCGAGAGGGATATCAGCCAGCGGCTGGAGGTCACCGGATGGCATTTCGCCATTGCTTGCGCCAATACTGACCAGCCCGGGTTTAAAATTATCCGGGTTCTTGTTGGTTGACACGGATTCCAGTGCAGCGAACACAGGGTGAGATGGTCTGAGTACCTGGGTCTGGTCGAACAGGGCGCCCACAGCAATCAGGCTGCAATTGGATACTTCCGGTAAAAGTGATTTGAGGTCTGCTGCGATGTGCGACAGCATCTGTTCGGCGTCACTCGACCCAAGCAAGGCGGGGCGGGAAGCATTGGCTCCGTAAAAACGTGTCGCATCCGTTTCTATAGCAACCAGAACCCGGTAGAAACCGGTTTCTTCAGGCTTGGTTTCCATCAGAACAGTGAGAACGGGGACTTGCCTCCGCCGCTGCGTCGGCTGCGGCTGCGGCGACTGCGCATACGCGAATGCAGTTGTTTGCGCCTTTCTTCAAGCCAGTCGGAGCGTTCCAGTTCTATTTCACTTTTGTTAAGACGGCTGGATTCAGCTGCACGGAATACACAGAAGTCGCGATATGCCTGGATTTCATGTTTCAGTTCCCGGCTTACCATCTCGATCATGATCGCATCGTCCAGGAATCCAAGACCGGGAATGTCATCAGGAATAAGGTCTTCCGGTTCCGAAAAATAGGCAAGTGCCTCCAAAACGCGGGTTCTGTCTTCGCTTTCCAGTCCCCAGCCCTTGTCTACAACCATGCCGATCAGGGTTTCCAGTCGGTTCATCCGCTCACGAATAAAATCCGACGTACCGGAGTGGGAGACTTCAGCAAGAAGGTTTCTCGCATTTGTAATAACGATGTCCTGGTCCAGTGCTCCGCCCTTGTTTCTGGCATTGAGCATAACTTCATTGAAGTATTCCAGGTCAGCATCGCTGAGTTCGAAAGTGATTTCCATGGACATCTGTTTTCTCCGGACCCGCAGTTTTGTTGTTCGGGTAGCCTAAATTGGTGGTTGACTGCCGTCAAACCAGTGCGTGTTGCATCAATAAGGTTTTTCGCGTTGGAGACCCTCGGATCTCAACACCGCAGAGCGAAAATACCCGGGTTTTCCTGGAACCGGGTACAGGTGGCCCTTGTGGGCGAAACGCAAATTTCCGTTCTCCAGCGTGTGGACTTTTCCTTCCAGGTCAAAAGGCAGGCTTTTTACTTCACCGCTTCCCAGGGAGTTGAGTAATTCCTGTGTGAAGTCATCGGGTAACTCCTCGACAATGACCTCTTCGGAAGAGTTTGCGCCGACCAGAAGGTCGAAATCCCGGTTTTCCCTGGCTAGCGTAACGTCATTGACAGTCACAGTAATATCGATCCCATCTATTGTCATGGGCACACCGTTTTGGTTTCGAATATCAAATTCGGCGGAAAGGCGTCCGTCAATCAGGCTCATTCCGGAAATGCTAATGAAGGGTGGCCGGCCTTTGATGATATTCGATCCGCAGGAAACGCAAGCCATGATTAAGGCCAGCAGAAATGAAATTCGCACAATTGCGCGTGAACCGATTTTTGGTCTCATGGTTTTTTCGGATTGCATAAATGACACTTTACCCGGTGCTCAGCTGATTTCAAATTTACACCATTCGCTGACTGCTTGCCCGGCCCATCAACTAAAAATTCTTCCGGCTCTGTAAGCGCACAGGATGCGATCGACTCCGGACACCGTTTATGAAACACGCAGCCTGCCGGAGGTGTCAAGGGCGATGGCGGCTCACCCGTTAACACGATCGGTGGGGGGTGGTGTGGGTCCGCAACGGGTACGGCGGCTAATAGGGACCGGGTGTAGGGATGGGATGGCTGGTTGAACAGGCTATTTGCGGAGGCCTCTTCAACCAATTTACCGAGGTACATCACGCCGATTCGATCTGCCAGTTGCTGGACGACGGCAAGGTCGTGGGAGACGAACAGAAATGCGATGCCGAGTCTTTCGCGTAGTTCAAGAATCAGTTTGATGATATGAGCCTGCACGGATACATCCAGGGACGAAACAGGCTCATCAGCGATGATCAGTGCGGGTTCCGTCACCAGTGCCCGGGCCAACGCGACGCGCTGCCGTTGTCCTCCCGACAAGTCTCCCGGATAGCGGTGTTTGAGCGCAGGGTCCAGCCCGACGGTCTCTAGTGCCTCAATGACTTTGCCTTCCCGTTGGGAAGTCTCACCCAGTTTGAAATGGTTCAACGGTTCGATAATGGTTTGCCGGATGGTTCGGCGGGGGCTCAGCGCAGCGAGTGAATCCTGGAACACGAGCTGTACCTCTCTGCGGGCCTTGTTGAACTCAGTTTTTCCAACCGCGCCCAGGTCCTGCCCTTGCAATAATATCTGCCCCGATTCCACCGGCACCAGTTTAAGAATAGCGTGCGCCAGTGAGGATTTGCCTGACCCTGACTCACCGACCAGTCCATAAATCTCTCCCGGCGCAATTTGCAGGCTGACGCCCCTGACGGCAGTAAGGTACGTTCGGGGTTTTCCCTGAACGTGATACCGCACGACCAGGTCCCGGAGTGCGAGCAGATCCTGTTTCTTTTCGGTCATCCCGTGCGTATCCGTGGAACCGATGCGAGTAGCTTTCGGGTATAGGGATGCTCCGCATCTGCGAACAGGTCTTCGATATTGGCTTGTTCGACAATTCGACCGTCCTGCATCACCAGTGCGCGATCACAGTACTGTGCCACGACTCCCAGGTCATGGGTGATTAGCAGGATAGAGGTTCCGAACTCACTTGCGAGTGAAACCAGGCGGGAAAGAACCTGTGCCTGCGTGGTTACATCCAGCGCAGTGGTGGGTTCATCAGCGATCAATACGCGAGGTTCACACGCCATGGCCATGGCTACCATGATCCGCTGCCGCATTCCGCCGGATAGCTGGTGTGGGTAAGAACCCATGATCCGCTCCGCATCAGCAAAGCCGACGCGCCCGAGCATCTTCCTGGCAGCGGAAACCGCCTCCGGTTTTGTTTTTCCCCGGTGTCGACGGTATATGGAACAAAGCTGCTGACCGGTTGTAAATACCGGGTCCAGTGCGGTTCGGGGTTCCTGGAATATCATCGACATTTGCCGACCCCTGACTTTGCGCAAAGCCGCCTCGGTTAATTTAGAAAGATCCCGGCCGTCCAGTTCGATAGCGTCAGCCTCTACCTGCCAGGAAATCTTCGGGATCAGCCCCATGATCGCCTCGGCCGTCTTGGTTTTTCCGCTGCCGGATTCGCCAACAATCGCAAGTACCTCACCCGCTTCGAGGTCGAAGCTGACCTGGTCTACGATCGTAGAAATCTTTTCGCGCAGGTGAATGGCTACGCTGAGATTTCGTACCGAAAGTGAGGGGGTACTCATAGTGCGGCCTGGTTCGGATCAAAAGCGTCCTGCAACGCGTCTGTAAGCAGGTTAAAACCAATTAACAGCGCAAACAGCATTCCGGATGCCGCCAGGAAGTTATTGAAATGCCCAGCCAGCACTTCCTGGGTACTCTCGGCCAGCATCAAGCCCCAGCTGACGCCGTTCTGTACGCCGATACCGAGAAAGCTGAGTATCACTTCGGTCTTTATGGCTGCGACGAATGCAATACTGGTCTGTACCAGCAGGATATGGGAAGTGTTGGGTAGCAGGTGGCGTGACAGGATTTGTAGATCCGGCAAACCTATCGCTTGTGCCGAAAGCACGAATTCCCGTGATTTGAGTTTCATAACCTCCGCACGCACCAGGCGACCGGTGGTCGTCCAGAACGTGGCAATCATGGCGATATGCATAGCCCAGCCTTTGCCCTGTAAGGCGTAAGCGACAGCGGCGACAAAAAGGTAGAAAGGGATTGAGTCAAGCACGCCGGTTAACCACAGTACCGCATTGTCAATCCAGCTGTTGCTGTACCAGCCGGCAATCGCACCGAGGAAAGCGCCAAGAATGGTGGAGAACACGGACACCACGATGCCGATTTCAAACGCAGTTTGTACGCTGAAGATGGATCGCTGGAAAATATCCTGGCCCAGGATATTCGTACCGAACCAGAAATTTGCGTCCGGAGATTGCCACCGTGCGCCGCTGGCTACTGACCAGTCCTGGCCCAGTAAGCCTGCCCATACGCCCACCGCGAGAACGAAAAAAATAAGGACGATCGAAAGGCCGGCCAGCCCCGACTTATCGTTGCGAAGTTGTTGCCAAAGATAGAGGCCGGAAAGCACTCAGGTAATCCTCGGGTCGACCAACTTGTAAACGAAATCGGTCAGGACCTGTATCAGTACGAAAGCGACTGCGGTTAAACCGACAACGGCCTTGAGCACCGGTTGGTCGCCGTTGGTAATGGCGTCGAAGGTTACCTTGCCTACCCCGGGTATCCCGAAGTAGCTTTCTATCAGCAGGCTGCCGGAGATAACGACCAGGGGAATGGAGAACATCACCCGGGTGGTAATGGGCACCAGGCTGTTTTTCAAAACATGCTTCCAGAGAATGCTGGCTGAGGACGCGCCGTAGGCCCGGGCGGTCCGGATATGGTCTTTACCAGATTCCTCTACAAACACGGCCCGGTAAAAACGGGTGTTATACCCCAGAGTTACAAATATCAAAGAAAGTGTTGGGACGGTGACATACCTGAAATAAGACAGGGGGTCGCCAACCTGCCAGCCACGCACCGGGAACAGGTTCAGGCCATAGGGGGTGCTCAGCAACACTTGCAAAACGATGATGATCACCAGGAAACTGACACTCATCCCGGTCACGGACAGCCCGGTGATCAGCCGGTCCGCCCATCGGCCCCTGTGTTGCGCAGCGGTCAGTCCCAGCGCAATGCCCAGCAGATTACCCAGCACGAAGCCGGGAATCATCAGTGCCAGGGTGACCGGAATAGTCTTTCGAAGAATGCTGCTGACTTGCTCACCTGATGAGTTGGAAGCACCCAGGTTAAACGTGAACAAATCCCCGACATAATTCGCATACCGCAGGGCGAAAGGCTGGTCGTAGCCCAGTTGCCGGCCTATATCTTCTATTTGTTCGGGCGTTGCGTTTTTGCCGATCAGCGTATAGGTCTGATCCGGTCCGAACCAAACCATCAGGATGAAGCTGACCAGGGTGACACCCAGGATCAGCAGCAAGCCGTGAACCATTTTTTGTAGCAGGTACTGCACTATTGTTCGGCCTCGTTGCCTTCCTCCGCATGCTGGACGCTGTCGACGAAGCGGAAGAAAAAACCACCAAGGAAGGACCGGTCCGGTAGCATCACCTTTGACTTGTCCCACAGCAGGATCAGTCTGCGCGAAACGCCACTAATGGTTGCGCAGTCATCGAGCACGATTCGGTTCATATTCCGGTACATGGTGGTTCGCATAGGGGATGGCTGTATCCCGGAGCTTGCGCGGTACAGGCGATTGAACTCATTGTTATTGTAGTTTGCGCTGTTGGACCCGGGGGAGGAATTCGGCCCGTAAAACAGTTGAATCGTATTTTCCGCATCGGGGTAGTCCATGGTCCAGCCAATGGTAGTCAACATGACCTCCCGATTCAGATACGCCCGGGCATAGTCGCCATAGGTCGCGAAGGTCAGTGGACGGATTTTTTCCTGCGGGTATCCAACTTCACCCATGAAGCTCCGAAATTGCTCGAACATCTGGCGCTCGGTGACGCTGGCCGGAAAGCCATATTCCAATACAGGCAAATTTTCCGCATTCCAACCAAAATCCGTGAGAAGGGTTCGTGCGCCTTCCAGATCACGTGTAACCGGTCCCATGTCCTGGCCGGGGTCGAATTCGGGTGCGGCCGGTGGGATGATACCGGGAAATACCTGTCCAATTCCGTAATAGAAGACTTCGTTCCGTTTTTGCCAGTCGAAGGCTTTGGTGATGGCGCAGCGCAGCGCTCTGTTTCGCGCATTCTGAGTCTTATCCGGGTGGTAGCCGATGCGCCGGTCGTCCATGTTGAAATCCGTGTGGACAAATCCGGACTCCAGGTTGGCGAGCAAGTGATAATCCTCATCAAGGGAGGATTCCAGTCGCGGTGGATCACGCTGTTGCAGGACCTGGTCAAACTGGCTGACCGGTACTTTAATGAAATCCAGTTCCCCTGCGATAAAAGAATTCCAGCGGGCTGCATCCTCGGAGATAAACTCAATCTCTATGCGATTCGTGAAGGGGGGGCTCCGGCCTTCCAGCAGTTCCAGACCCAGGTGTGCATGGGATTCCGGGTTGTAGCCTTCTGCCTCGAGGCTAAGGGGCTCTTCCCTGAAATCCGCGTTTCGAATCAACACGGCCCGTGCACTATCAAAAGCCTGCAGGCGGTAAGGACCGGATCCGACAGGGTGAATGGCGAACTCCTTGCCATAGAATTCAACAGCCTCACGCGGCACGATGGCCGAATAACCCTGCGCCAGTGTGTGTGTTAGCTGCGGGAAAGGTGAAATCAACTGTATTTGCAGTGTCCGGTCGTTTAGTGCTTTTAAACCGGAGACATCCTGATCATAGTCTGAACCTTCCTCTTTCCAGTCTTCCAGTCCAACGATCCTGTCTTGCCATAGCCATGCTCCCTGGGCCCGGGTTTTCACGTCAAATTGCCGCTTGATTGAATAGACGAAGTCCCGGGCGCTCACTGCCCGGCCTTTACCCTCTGGAAACGCGGGGTCGTCAATGAAGTGGGCGCCGGGTTTAATGCGAATGGTATAGATCAGGCCATCGGATGAAACCTCGGGCAGGCCCTCGGCCAGGTTGGGTTCAAGCTGGTAAGGGCGAGCGAGGTATTTGTAACGGTAAAGCGTATCGTAGAGATTTACCGCGAGAAAATTAGCGTAGATGCTTGATGCCTGTGCCGGGTCCAGGCTGGCGGGCGCGCCATCCATGGAGTGCCGGTAAATGCTGTAGTCGTTCGCCGTGTTTTGAACATCGGCAGATTCCTGGCATGCGGAAAGTACGAGGAGTGCTCCCAGTGACAGGCAGACTGCAATTATTTTTTGTTTATAGGGGGTCACGCGGTTCAGCTTACCCCAGCAGGTCAATACTCTTCCAATAACGCTTCGTAGTCGGGTTCCGGAGGGTCTCCGTCATAGATCTTGAATTCCCGGTTCTGCAGATAAACGTCTCTGACCAGCACATACGGATCGTTGGCCGCTTCAAGCTCTTTCTGAAAAGGCAGGAGTTCCGCCCGAAGCGAGATCAGATCTACGACCAGGGGAATATAGTTGTTGTATTCCCTTGCTACGAAACTGATGGGGTGGAAATAACCGTAAAAACCGCGGCCGATAAAGTCACGGGCAGTGTTGGGACCAAAAACCGGCATAACCAGGTAGCGGCTGTCTTTCCAGCCCCACACGGCGAGTGTCTGTCCGAAGTCTTCATCATAGTTAGGAATGTCCACCTTGGTGGCAACATCGACAAATCCGAGCACGCCTACGGTGGAGTTCATCAGAAACCTGCCGGTGGCGGTCAATGAATCCTCGAGTTTTCCCTGCAAGATCAGGTTGATGAATGTCACCGGGTAGGCCAGGTTTCTGAAGAAATTTCTGACCCCACGCTGTGGCGCATCCGGCATGATGTAGTCATAGCCTTTTGCAACGGGTCTGAATATTGCTTTGTCAAAGCCCATGTTAAAGGCATGGATCTTCCGGTTATAACCTTCCCAGGGGTCGCGTTCCGGATCTGTCAGGGTGGTTTGCTGTGTGGCGCAGCCCGCCAGAAATACCAGTTGCAACAAGATGGTCAGCCGAAGAAGGCGGCGGTTTTTCATACTTATTTTTGCCTTTCGGAAATATTGATTAATTCAATTGCCTCACACAGCCTGGCAAGCCTCATCAGGCTGCTGGGTGAATTCTCGATGTTCAGGCGACCGTGTTCTGTTCGCCTGGCAGCCTGCCATTCGAGCAACAGGGCCAGTCCGGCGCTGTCAGCGTCTATGACACCCGAAAGATCAATGCTCGAAAGGTTTTTGCTGCCCTGGAACCGTTCTTTCGATTCCGCGTACAGACCGGGCACCGACTCGAAAGTCAGTGGGCCGCTGAGCCGCACGCAACCGTCTGTGTCGATCTCCATGGTGCAGGTCTTACTCATTAATCTGGATGTTTCCGGCCTGTATGTCCGCTGTGACTTTGTCAATTCCGTCGGCAGCCACGCGAGGTGAAATCTGGTTACGAAAAGTAATGATATAGGAAATCCCTTCGACGGTAACATCGAAAGCTTTCCAGCCATTTTCTGTTTTTCGGAACGCATAGTCTACCGGCGCGAAACCGCCATTTTCAAGCCTTACGCGCGTCCGGACCCGGGTCAGTTTTTCCGTATTTTTCCCTTTCATCGGAAGCACTTCCAACTGCCTGTCTGACTTGAACTCGAGCAGACCGTCAGAGTAACGGTTAACCAGCACGTCACTCATGGCTTTTGAGAAAGCATCGAGCTGTTCAGGGGAGACGCCACGTCCTGCTTTACCAAGAATCAGCCGGGCCGAGTAATCAAGATCGAGCAGCGGAAGCAGGTCGGTGCGCACAATGGCGCGCAGCGCTGTGGGGTCGGCTGTAAACTCTTCTCTGCGTTCTTGCAGGGTGCTTAAGATTTCATTGGTGGTTTCTTCAATGATGGTAAGCGGGTCCCGTTCATCTACCGTGTTCGCGAGTACCAGGCTACTGCCTGAAAGCAGGATTAGTGCGGTAATCAGTAATCGCTTCATCATTATTCTTCGCCTTTTCCGGTATTAAACAGGTATTTGCTGATGATTTGCTCCAGCACAATGGCAGACTGTGTAATGAAGAGCTCGTCACCATCGGTCAGCATATCCGGCGCGCCCCCCGGTTCCAGGCCGATGTAACGGTCACCCAAGACACCCGAAGTAAGAATTGAGGCACCTGTATCCGACGGGAGTTCATTAAATCTCGTGGCGAGACTCATATCGACCAGTGCTTCAAATGTCACAGGGTCCAGCGTAATGGATTCAACCATCCCGACAGTGACGCCACCGATTTTTACCGGCGCGCGGTTTCGCAGATCCCCCACATTGGTGAACCTTGCACTGACGGTATAAGTGTCTTTTCCGATATCCTGGCCATAATCGGTCGCCCGGGTAGCGAGCCAGACCAATGCAGCGATACCCAGCAGCAGGAAAATTCCGGATGCGAATTCAACTTTGTAGTTCGCACGCATAGTGTTACCTCAAGTAAGGAATGACGTCATGATGAAGTCAAAAATAAGAATCAGGACGGAGCTCAGGACGACGGTATTGGTCGTCGCGGTTCCAACTCCCGCGCCGGTAGGCCGGGCGGAGTATCCAAAATAGACGGCGACAAGGCTGACCGTCCCACCGAAAAAGAAACTTTTCCAGACGCCACCCATGAAGTCTTTCTGAAAGTAGATACCTGTCTGGAGTTTGCTCCAGAAGATGCCTGCATCCAGATCCATGACGCCTATTGCAAAAACCACGCTGCCCAGGATTGCCATGGCATTGAACATGGCTGTGAGCAAAGGAACGGAGATTACCCCGGCCACGAATCGTGGAAGCGCAATTCGCTGAATGGGATCAATGGCCATCAATTCCATGGCTTCGATCTGGTTGGTGGCCTTCATCAGCCCGATTTCCGCCGTAATCGAAGTACCGGCGCGGCCTGCAAAGAGCAATGCAGTCAGGACCGGTCCGAGTTCACGAAACAGGGACTTGCCCACCAGCAGGCTGACCTGGTCTGAAGCGCCGAACTGCTCCAGTGCGTTGATCGCCTGGAGAGATAGCACCATGCCGACGAAAAACCCGCAAATCATGATGATGACCAGCGAGCGGGCGCCGATCAGATAAGTCTGTTGCAGTACTGTGAGAATCTGGGAGCCACTGGGGCGGATACCCGCCAGCATCCGGAAAAGAAACAGCAGGCACTGGCCGGCTTGAACGATGGGGTCGGTGATCCGGTTCAATCGAGTAATCCCCACGGAGCGCCTGGCGGCTGGTAATGGAACGGGATGGGTCCTTCGACTTTCCCATTCATAAACTGGTCAATACCCGGATTCGAACTGCTGCCCAGTTCTTCCGGAGGCCCCTCGCCGGCAATTTTGCAGGACGCGATGATGTAACAGTAATCAACCAGCCGGCTCATCTGGGCCACGTTATGCGTAACGATCAGGCTGGTCAGGCCAAGCGCGTCATTTGTTTCCCGCATCAGCGTTCTGATGGTCGAGACGGCTATCGGATCCAAACCGGTCATCGGCTCGTCGTACAACATCAGGTCCGGGTCGAGTACGACGGCCCGCGCAAAAGCGACTCGTCGAGCCATGCCGCCTGACAGTTCATGCGGCATACGTTCTTCGATTCCGCCCAATCCAACGGCGTTGAGTTTGCTCATCACAAGACGACGGACCAGTGGTTCAGGGAGGTCGGTGTGCTCGCGCACGGGCGTCGCGATATTCTCGAATACCGTCAGGTCCGTAAATAATGCACCGTCCTGGAGAAGAACGCCGATATTCCGTCGGAAGCGCTGGAGTTCACGGTTCGACATTGCCGAGATTTCCTGGCCGTTGACTTCAATGCTTCCTTCGTTCGGGCGCAACTGGCCGGAAATCAAGCGCAGGATGGTTGTCTTGCCTGCACCGCTCGGCCCCATAAACGCCACAATAGACCCGCGACGGATATCCATATTGATTCCATCGAGAATGGTCTTGCGGCCACGCCGGAAGACCAGATCCCTGATCTGGATAACAGGTGCTTCGGCATCGCCGGCGCTTGTGGTTCGTTCTTCCATCAAGGTCCAAGGAACGGTCGGGGGGTAATTGTATTACGATTCCGGAAAGAATTTGAGACAAAAAAAGAGAGGAGGCTTGCGCCTCCTCTCCGGTGTAGAAGTATCGGAACTCCGCTTATGGAGTACTGCAGTGCTCCAAGGCCTTTCCAACTCTGTCCGGTTCCTCAGCTCTCTGCTTCCGGGCTCCGGTCGCGGGACTTCTACTCCCGCCTTATTTATCGACGTCTTTCGGCCTTCCGATTCCACAGGGTTGCGCCCGTTTCCTCGTCGGTTTCCAGAACTTGCGTTCTTTTCACCTCTCGGCTCTTCCGGCTTGCGCCTTTCGAGCTCCTGGATCTTCCGCTGCCGAAGCTGCTTCCGTTCCTGATCTTTCCGAGCCGAAGCTCTTCCTGATCGTTTGACCTTCCTTCAGCGTGAACTGTTTCCGGTCTTTCGGCCTGGTGAGGTTTGCACCTCCTGGCGTCTATCTCAAGGGACTGCATTTCCCTTTCGAGTCACCCTTTAGTGATACGACCGGCTTTAGCAGAGCCCGGTCTGGGTGACATGCTCCGTATCACGTGAGCACTGATTCCGTCGTCCGTCACCCTCCATATTGCCTTTCGGCGGGTCGGCCGTCCGGCCGGTGGGTTTCATTGAACGGGGTATTAAAATTACTCCTCTGTTTGTTGCAAGTCAACGGGAACGTGCCTCGGTTTAGGAGTGGTTTCTCAAGAGTTGCTTCACATGAAATTGGCAAGTGGCTGAATAAACTAACAACCCGAAAAAACGACAGAAAATATATTTGCGACAAAGCGAATTTGTTAGCAAATTTGCGAATCAATTCGAAATTTTTAGGAGATAATGTGCCGATTGAAAGTTTTCTCGCTTCAGTAAACGGGTATATGTAGATGAAGAATGCGGTTCTGATATTTCTTACACTTTTCTTCCTGGCCTCATGCAGCGAGCCGACGGATTTCTCAACAACCCAGCAGGGGAGCGCGGTAAAATCCGCACCGGTTCAGCAGTTGGATGTCGAGATTGCCAGCGATGCAAACTCATCTGTCGAGTCCGCGAATGAGAGGCTGACACTGGAGCAGATTCAGCAGGAGTTGGATATCCCGGTCGTCTCAAAGCCCTGGACGGGAGACCTGGACGGCATGCTTGAGCGGAGGGTCATCCGGGTACTCACGGTTTATGGTCTGGGTAGATACTATATCGATCACGGGCAGGAAAAAGGTGTTACCTACGAGCTATTTAAGATGTTCGAGGATCAGCTGAATAAGCGCCAGGGGAGTAAGCATATCCGCGTGCACGTCGTTTTTATTCCGGTTGCCAGGGATGAATTGATTCCGGGGCTGATCAGCGGGCGCGGGGACATCGCCGCGGCGGGATTGACCATCACGCCGGAACGCGAAGAACTGATCGATTTTTCAAACCCCATAATGCGTGAGTTGTCCGAAGTTCTGGTTACGGGTCCGGGTGCTCCGGAGATTTCGACTATTGATGATCTGGCCGGGAAGGAACTGTACGTTCGTGCCTCAAGCAGCTACCGCTCCAGCCTGGAGGTTCTGAACCGGAGGTTTCGCGAGGAAGGTAAAAAAGAGGTCAGCATATTTGATGTCTCCGAGTACCTCGAAGATGAAGATATCCTTGAGATTGTTAACTCCGGAGCCGCCGAGTGGGCGGTCGTGGACGACTACAAGGCAAGAAGCTGGTCCGATGTGTTCGAAGACCTTACCCTGCGCGATGACATCGTCTTTCGTTCAGGCGGCCAAATTGGCTTTGCGATCCGCGAAGACAGCCCGCAGCTTAAGGCGGAGATCAATAAGTTCGTAAAAACCCACAAACAGGGGACGCTCAAGGGCAACATCCTGATCAATCGCTACATCAAAGATTTTGACTGGACTCAAAATGCGGTGAGCGCAGAAGACTATCAACGCTTCGTGGAAGTTGTAGATGTTTTTGAGAAATATGGGGAACAGTACGGAATTGACTACCTGATCGTGACAGCGCAGGGCTACCAGGAGTCACGCCTCAAACAATCCGCGCGCAGTGGTGCAGGCGCTGTTGGAATCATGCAGCTTTTGCCAAGTACTGCGGCTGACCCCAATGTCGGTATTCCCGATATTTCAACGGTGGAACAAAATATTCATGCTGGTGTGAGGTATCTTGATTTCATCCGTAAACGTTATTTCTCCGACCCGGAAATCGATGATTACAACAAGACGCTCTTTGCGCTGGCTTCCTACAATGCAGGTCCGGCGCGCGTCGCGAAGTTGCGCAAAAAGGCGGAACAACAGGGTTACAATCCAAATAAGTGGTTTGACAATGTCGAGATGATCGCAGCGAAAGAGATTGGGCGGGAAACCGTTCAGTACGTGTCGAACATTCTAAAGTACTACATGGTCTACCGCCTCAGTATCCTGCGGTTGCAGCAAAGGAAGGTTGAGCGTGATTCGCTGATGGGTGGATAGGTTTATCGATTAACTGATTATGAGGTTTTTTTATGTCTGAAATGGCTTACGAAGTGAACATTGACGCACCCTTTGCAGATTCTGTGGGGCGGGTCATCGAGGCGCTCCAGCGCGAGGGTTTCGGTGTGCTGACCCGTATCGATGTGCACGACACATTCAAGAAAAAGCTGGACGTGGATTTTCGGCAATACAGTATCCTTGGTGCCTGTAATCCGACCCTGGCTCACAGGGCGCTTTCTGCCCGGCCGGACGCCGGATTGATGCTGCCCTGTAATGTCATAGTAGAAGAAGTTGAGGGTGGCACTCTGGTGCGTATCGTTGACCCCGCTGTAATGATGCAGTCTGCCGACCTGGAAGGTGATCCGGTATTGGCAGAGGTGGGTTCCGAGGCAGAATCCCGGTTGCGTCGCGTGGCTGCCAGCCTGGGCGATTAAACTGCAGGCCTTGCGGGCCTGTACTTCACGAGGTGAGAGTGTGGGCTCAGATAGCCGGAAAAAAATCAGGCTCAAGCGGGAGATAGGCCAGCTGGGCTTCGGCGCCATCGCGCTCAACGGCACAATCGGAGCGGGTATCTTTGCCTTACCGGCGATTGCTGTCGAGCGGGCCGGGCTGTTCAGCCCCTGGATTTACGTGGCCTGCGGATTGCTGATCATGGCCATTGTTTTCGTGTTTGCGCGCGTGGCCAGTTATTTCCGCGATACCGGCGGCCCGGTCACCTATGCCACACGGGCATTCGGACCGTTTGCCGGCTTCCAGGCAGGTTGGCTTCTTACCCTGTCACGTGCCGCGGCCTTTGCAGCCAATGCGCACCTGATGGTGACTTATGCCGGTTGGTTCTGGTCGCCGTTAACCGATGGCACCTGGCACCTGATCGCGGTTGGCCTGGTTTGCGTGGTGTTGACCGTCATTAACCTGGTCGGCGTCAAGCAGGGCATGGCGGCGATTTTCGCGCTGACCGTGCTGAAGTTACTGCCCCTTGTGCTATTGGTTT
>Ga0316197_10000768_pt1 | contig 22549 bp, 19 predicted proteins | sample OudBiesiAoxic_MG_FD_204939 | JGI IMG/M metagenome (GOLD analysis project Ga0316197, IMG submission 204939) | Coastal sediment microbial communities from Oude Bieten Haven, Netherlands - site A oxic | ecosystem: Environmental > Aquatic > Marine > Coastal > Sediment | place: Netherlands... | reverse complement strand
GTCCCCCCGAACCTGCCGAAGTAGCCGTCGAGCTTCATCGCCTGTCCCTTCCCGTGCCTCGCAGCGCCGCGAAAAAAGCGTCGAGCTTCGCCGGGCTCTTGACCCCCGGAGCGTCCTCGACGCCCGAGTTGACGTCGAGCATCGCCGCTCCCACCGCTCCGGCGATCACGGCATTATCGGGGGTCAGGCCGCCGGCCAGCACGACATGTTCGACGTCCGGGTGGCTCGCGGCCATCGACCAGTCGAAGCGCGTCCCCGTGCCTCCCCGTGTCTCCGGCCGGTAGGCATCGAGGAGCAGCCGGTCGGCTCCTGTCTCCGAAAGACGCGGCGATGCCACGTCCCGACCCACGCGGATGGCTTTCCAGGTCTCGCACCCTTCGTGAAGCCCGGCTCGAGTCGCGGCGACGTCGTCTGCCGTTTCGTCGCCGTGTAACTGGACCGCGTCGAGGTCGAGTTGCCGGGCGATCGTCGCCACCTCGGCCGGGTTCTCGTTGACGAAGACACCGGTCCAACGCAGCGGGGCGCCGGCGCGCACCGCCCGAGCCTGCTCGACATCCACGCGTCGAGGGGATTCCGCCGCGAAGATCAGACCACCCCAGGTCGCCCCCGACTCCCAGGCCGCGAGTGCGTCTTCGGCACGCGTCAGCCCGCAGACCTTGACCTCGCCGAAGATCAGCCGGCGCGTCGCCGCCTCCAGGTCGCGTTCGCGCATCAACGAAGTGCCGACCAGAAAGGCGTCGGTCCGGTCGCGCAGTGCGGCGGCGTCGGCATGCGAACGGATTCCCGATTCGGCCACGACCAGTCGATCGTCGGGGACCTGGGGCGCGAGTCGGTCGATCACGCGCAAGTCCACCTGAAGCGTCTGCAGGTCGCGACTGTTGATGCCGATCACCGGGGCTTCGAGTGCCAGCGCCCGTTCCAGTTCTGCCTCGGTGTGTACCTCGGTCAACGTGCCCATGCCGCATTCCCGGGCCACCGCCGCGCAGGCGCGCCACGCGAGATCTCCCAGCACCGAGAGCATCAGCAGCACGGCATCGGCGCCGGCGGCACGGGCCTCGACGACCTGGTAGGGCTCGACGACGAAATCCTTCCGCAACACCGGGACGGTCACCGACTCGCGCACGCGCGTCAGGTCGTCGAGCGAGCCTCCGAAGAACGGCCCGTCGGTCAGTACCGAGACCGCATCGGCAAAGGGTGCGTAGGCACCCGCCACGGCCACCGGGTCGGCACCCTTCCGGATCGTCCCCTGCGACGGAGACCGCCGCTTGCACTCCAGAATGAAGCCCGTCCGACGACGGCTGATCGCAGCCTGAAAGTCCCGGTCGCTCGGTCGCAGTTCGTCGAGCAGTTGATCCACGGGCCGCTCGCGCTTGGCTCGCTCGACCTCGACCCGCTTCGCCTTCACGATCGTGTCAAGCATCGCGGGCTACCTCGATCCAGCGAGCCAATCGCTCGGCCGGTCTCCCCGACGCCAGCGCTTCACGGGCCAGGGCGACTCCGTCGGCCAGGCTCTCGGCACCGCCGGTCAGCCAGCCCAGTGCACCCGCGTTGAGCGCCACGGCGTCACGGTATGCGCCGTTCTCGCGTCCTTCGAGCAGTGCGAGCAAGGCCGCCGCGTTCTCGGCTGGCTCTCCGCCCGCGAGCGCTTCGAGTGGTTGCCGTTCGAGTCCGGCCTCTTCGGGGGTCAGTTCCAGTTCGGTCAGACGACCGTCCCTGAAAAGGACAGCGTTCGTCGGATCGTGCAGCGCGATCTCGTCCAGCCCGGAACCGTGAACGACGAGGGCCGCGCGTGTTCCGAGCATGGCCAGCGTCAGGGCCAGCGGCTTGCACAGCGCGGGGTCGTAAACGCCGACGATCTGTACCGGGGGGCGGGCCGGATTGGCCAGCGGACCGAGCAGGTTGAAGATCGTCCGGGTACCGAAGGCCCGCCGCACCGGCATCGCGTGACGCACACCCGAGTGGTACTGAGGCGCGAACAGAAAACACAGGCCAACACGGTCGAGACATTCGCGAGCGACCTCGGGTGGGGTCTCCAGTCGAACGCCGACCCGTTCCAGGACGTCGGCCGAACCACACTTCGACGACACGGCCCGATTGCCGTGCTTGGCCACGGGGATCCCGAGTTCCGCGGCGACGATGGCGACCGCCGTCGAGACGTTGAGCGTTCCCTGAGCGTCTCCTCCGGTGCCGCAGGTGTCGGCGAACAGGTAGTCGGGCCGCGGAAAGGGGTGAGCCGCGTCGCGCAGGGCCTGTGCCGCACCCGCAATCTCCTCCGGCGTCTCGCCGCGGGCCTTCAGCGCGCCGAGCAGCCCTGCGACCTCGACCTCGGACCAGCCTCCGCCGATGAGGTGCGTGAAGACCGCGGTCGCTTCTTCACGGGAGAGGCTTCTCGTGGCCAGCGTGTCGAGCGTGTCGCCGATGCGCATCGTCACGTCTCGTCCCCGGCCGCCTCGCGAAGGACGTTCTGGATCAGGCGCCCTCCCTGAGGAGTCAACAACGACTCGGGGTGGAACTGCACGCCGATCAGCGGGAAGCTCCGGTGCCGTGCGGCCATCACGATCGATCCGCTCCAGGCCAGCGCCTCGATCTCGTCCGAGACCGAGTGGCCGGCCAGCGAGTGGTAGCGCCCGACCACGAAGGGCGACGGGATTCCGTCGAACAAACGGTCGCCTTCGTGTCGCACGCTCGATGACCGGCCATGCAGGACGGTCTCGGCTTGCTCGACCGCGACGCCGAAGGCCTCGAGCATGACCTGGTGTCCCAGGCACACTCCGAAAACGGGAACGCGCCCCGCGGCCATTCGGATCAGTTCGATGCAACAGCCGGCTGCCTCCGGCCGGCCGGGTCCCGGGGAAAGGACGAGCAGGCTGGGTCCGGCGCCCGAGGTGGCACGGTCGAGGAGGTGCTCGGCGCGCGCCGTGTTGCGCCACACCTCGACGTCGCAGCCGCGTCGCGCGAACTCGTCCACCAGGTTGAAGGTGAACGAGTCGAAGTTGTCCACGAAGACGACCTTCATGGCGTCGTCCTCGCGGTCAGGGCCCGCAGCACCGCGGCCGCCTTGTGGCGCGTCTCCCTGGCTTCGGTCGCGGGGTCGGAATCGAGCACGACCCCGGCGCCCGCTCGCACGTGCGCGATGCCGTCTTGCACGAAGGCCGAACGGATCACGATCGCCGTGTCGAGCGTGCCGTCGTGGGCCAGGTAACCGACCGCGCCGCCGTAGGCGCCTCGTTTCGTCGTCTCGTGCCGGCGCAGCAGTTCCGCGGCGCGGATCTTCGGTGCACCGACGAGCGTGCCCATGTTCAGCGAGGCGGCGTAGGCATGGAGCGCGTCGAGCCCCTGGCCCAGTTCGCCGACGACCTCTGAAACCAGGTGCATGACGTGCTGATAACGTTCGACGGTCAGCAGGCGCGAGACGTTCCTGGTGCCGGGGCGGCTGACCCGCGCGACGTCGTTCCTGGCCAGGTCAACCAGCATCAGGTGTTCGGCCAGTTCCTTGGCGTCGGTCATCAGTGCGGTCTGATGGCGCGCGTCCAGCTCGGGGTCGAGTTCGCCGGATGCGGTCCGTCCTCGCGGTGCGGTTCCGGCGATGGGTCTGATGGCGACGCGCCTGGGTGTACCCTCGACGCTGACGGCCGTTTCGGGCGAGGCCCCCAGCAGCGTGAACCGGGGCGCACGAATCAGAAACTGGTACGGGCTGGGGTTGGCGGCGCGCAGGCGGGCGTAGGCGGCCAACGTGTCCTGGCACTCGACCGAGAAGGTTCGCGACGGGACGATCTGAAACACGTCGCCCGCGACGACGTGTCGTTGTAGTCGCCGGACCAGGTCGGCGTAGGCCTCATCGTCGATATCGACATCGACGGAGACTCCGCTCGGCTGCGCAATCGACCCCACGTCGGATGGGCTGACGGCACCCGTCTCCTCGACGACTCGAGCCAGACTCTCGACGTCGCGCACGGCGTCGTGATAGGCGGCCTCGGAGTGCACGCCGCCGACGACCAGTGCGATGATCGTCGTGGCGTTTCGCTTGTGATCGACGATGACGGTGCGGTCGGGAAGCCAGAAGACGTAGTCGGGAAAGTCGAATTTGTCCGAGCGTGCGTCGGGCAACCGTTCGTACAGATCGACGAGATCGTATGAGAAGATCCCCGCGGCGAAATGGCAGAACGGTTCGGGTTCGGAGACGAGGCGCGGAGCGAGCGCCGCAGCGCGGAGCGCATCGAGCGGTCCCGGTGCGAGCAGGCGCGCCCGTTCGTCCAGTTCCACGCCCGTGACGTGTTCGAACGAGCGAGGGATGCTCGGGGCCAGCGAGACGCCGTTGGGCGAGAGTGTCTCGACGCTCACCGACCATCCGCGACATTCGATGCGTAGCATGCTGCGCGCGACCAACACGCTGCGTTCGCCCACGCCGGTCGCGGCGTCGGCCGATTCGAGCAGCAATGTGTCGTGGCGCTTGCCGCCGTCGGTGACGGCGGCGTGAAGGGCCAGCGGGTCCGGCGCTCCGGTCAGTCGCCGTACCAGCGGCAGGATCTCGCCGTCCGATAGCCGAGGTCCGCTCATCGCTCGCTTGTGCCCTTGTCGTGCACGCTCTTGCCGGCGGCTGAGATGAAGGGTTCGATCTCTTTCATCAGCGTCGCAAACTGTTCGGGGTACAGCGACTGTTTCCCGTCCGACAGCGCCTGCTCCGGCGAGCAGTGCACCTCGATCAGCAGGCCGTCCGCCCCGCACGCTGCGGCCGCCTTGGCCATCGGCGCCACCAGCTCGCGGACGCCGGTCCCGTGCGACGGGTCCACGACGACAGGCAGGTGGCTCTTGCGCTTGATCAGCGGGACCGCGTTCAGATCGAGCGTGTTGCGCGTCGAGGTCTCGAAGGTCTTGATCCCACGCTCACAGAGGATCACGTTGGGGTTGCCCTCGGCCAGGATGTACTCGGCCGCAAGCAACAGGTCCTCGACGCGCGCCGCCATGCCGCGCTTGAGGATCACGGGCTTGCGACTCTGGCCGAGTTGGGTCAGCAAACGGTAGTTCTGCATGTTGCGCGCACCGCACTGGAACGCGTCGGCGTAGCGCTCGACCAGCTCGACGTCGGCGACATCCACGACCTCGGTGATGCAGGGTAGGCCGACCTCATCGGCGGTTTCGCGGAGGATCTCGAGCCCCTCGCGGCCCAGGCCCTGAAAGGAATAGGGACTGGTGCGCGGCTTGAACGCCCCACCGCGCAGGGCGTCCGCGCCGGCGTCGCGCACCGCCCGGGCGGTGGCCAGCATCTGTTCGCGTGATTCCACCGCGCAAGGTCCCGCGATCACCGACACGCGCGAGCCTCCGATCGCCACGCCGGCCAGGTCCACGATCGTGTCGTGCGGGTGCAGTTCGCGGCTGACGAGCTTGTACGGAGCGAGAATCCTCTGGACCGACTCGACCATCGGGTGACTCTCGAGGTTCAACTCCTCCAGGACACGTTCGTCGCCCAGCGCCCCCAGCACGACGCGCTCCGACCCGGGCATGTAGAGCGGCTTGAGTCCGAGCGAGCCGATGCGCTCGAGAATCTCGTCGGCCTGGGCCTTGGTCGCTTCCGGCTTCAGTACGATGATCATCGGGTCTGCTTCCTCGAAAGAAAAAGCCCGCCGCGGTGCCATCCGCGGCGGGCTTTGTTGGTTTCGTTCGTGATGGGGGCCATCAAGTCACGACACACTCGCCCCGGCCGCAGTTGTGGCCACGCCAACCCCACCCGTTTCGTCCGTGTGTAGCGATCATCACGCCGGGAACTTACTCCGACTGTGGCCCGATGACAAGCCATGAAGCCCGGTTACCGCGTCTACGGCAGGGCCACCAGGTCGAACTTGATCACGACCTCGTCGCGGATCAGGTCGTCCGGCTTGCCCGGGTAGACGATCTCGAAGTCGAAACGCTTGACGAAGAACTCGGCCTGCGCCGTGACGCGATCGGGCGCGATTTCGATCTGGGCCGGGAAGGAGATGCTCTTCGTCACGCCGTGCAACGTCAGGTTGCCGGTGACGGTGTGACCGCCCTCTGCGGCCTCGATCGCGGTCGACTCGAAGATCGCTTCGGGTAGGTTCTCGACGTCGAAGAAGTCCGGGCTCTTGAGGTGCTTGGTCAGACGGTCGTCGTCGGACCACATCGAGGTCGCGTCGATCAGGACCTTCACGCTCGATGAGGTCGGGTCGCCGTTGACGACCTCGATCGTCCCTTCGAACTCGGCGAAGCCGCCCTCGTGGCTACCGGTGATCTTGGAGCCCACGAAGCCGAGAGTCGACTGAGCGGTGTCGACGATGTAGGGCACGCCCGTTTCGGCCGCGACGGGAACCGGTTCTGCTTCACCGACGGCCGCTTCCGGCTTGTCGTCGGCCGGGTTGGCGCAACCGAAAACGAGCAGGGCGAGCAGCAGAGGCAGACCAGCGAAAACCAAGGAACGGTGATAACGATTCATTTTTTGTCTCCTGGACTTGGACGGCAGCATGATCAGCGCCGCGTTGGATCTAATTATGGATGCCCCAGGCTAACACGTCAGACGCGAATCCGCAGCGTCGCCAACCGGGCGATTTCTTCCGCCCTTTTCTGGCGGGGTCTAACGCGGAGCAAGCCAGGCGGTCCTTGACCGAGCCCAGTGAATTGAAGGCTTCGACGAGTTCACACGCCACGCGCCCCGCTCAGGGCGATCGCCCAGCTGAGAACCATCACCAGCCCGGCCAGCAGTGCCGCGACGAGTTGGTTCGAGCGCTTCTCAAGAACGTCGATCGGGACGCGACCGGCACCCGCACCGACGGCGAGTCCCGCCACCAGGCCCGTGACGTGGGCCAGGACGTCGGTGCGCTCGCCGCCCATCCCCGTGTAAGCCAGCAGCACGAGGCCGCCGATCAGCGGGCTCCAGCGTCGGATGATACCCCCTGACCGATCCCTCCAGTGGTAAAGCGACAGGGCGACGAGAATGCCCAGCGCCCCGAAAACCGCCGTCGAAGCACCGATCGCGTTGTGCTGAGGGGGTTGCAGGAAGGCGTTGACGAGGTTCCCGGCGCCACCGGCCAGCACGATGCTCAGCCAGGCTACACCGCCGCCGAGGGCCTGCGCCGCGAGGAACCCGAAGACCGCCCCGAAGGCCAGGTTGGACATCAGGTGAGCGGCGTCCACATGAAGGGTCAACGCGGTGAAGGCGCGCCACCACTGACCCTCGACGACGGCCCAGGACTGCATGCGGCCGACCTCGAGCCAATCGGCACCGAAGGCGTAGCGGCCGGCCAGACCGGCGACCCCGGCGAGGATCATGACGTAGACCAGCACGCCGATGCCGCCACCGGGCTGCGTTTTCACCGGACGCAACACCCGCGGGCGCTCGCGTCGTGTTTCCTCCAGGTAGTCGTCCAGTTCACTCACGGCAGCCGGAAGGTCGTCGTCGGCAACGAGGACCATCCAGCGGCCTCGACGATGGTCGATCTCCGCATCGATCCCCGCGGCATCGAGGACCATCCACATCTCCTGGGACAGGTCCCGATTACGAGAACGAAATACCACCGCGTCAATTCGAACGAATTCCATCACCTTCCTATCCTCACGGATCCTCGGCGCGGAGGCAACGACCGATCAAGCCGCCGGCTGGTCATTCGACGGCCGGAACCTATATTTCTCGACGTGACGGGAGGATAACGGGGAACAAGATGGCCCAGAAAGCTCCATGTACGCGCCGAGATCCGCGCATCGCGCTGCCGGAAGGGGCGGGGTTCGTGGAATTCGAGCCCGGAGGGTCCGGCGACGGGCGTCTTCGGGCGGACCTGGTGGAGGTCAGCGTGGCCGGCGTGACATTCAAACTGGATGCGGGTCCGAGCATCGAAAAAGGCGCGATCCTCTCCAACACCAGCGCGCACGTCGGCGACTGTGTGGTCGAGGGCGAACTGCTCGTGAAGCACAGTACTCCGGCGGGCAATTCGGGGCTCGAGGTGGGGTGTTTGTTCTACCCTTCGTCGCAACTCGATGAAGAAAAGTGGTCCGCAGTTCTTGCGGGTTTGCAAGCGGCAAAAGGCGCATGAGATGAGGATTCGCTGCGGTGCCTGTCATGGGTCGATCTGGATCCAGACGGTCAACGACACAGGCGAACAAGACCTCGCCACCTGCGGCGAATGTTCGCGGCAATACGACCTGAAGTCCAAGCTTAAGGAGATCGATCTCTACACCTTTCAACGGGACGCCCACGACTTCGCGCGCGGGTGCGGTATCGATCTCCCGGCGGCGTACTCGGTCCTGCTGGGCATCACTGCTCTGGAAAAGGTCCAGGACATGCTCGAGCAGAACTCCGCGTCGGGGAAGGCGAGTTTCGATCGGTCTTTTGCCGACGCGGTCGAGGCCGGTCACCTCAGCCCTCAGCAGGCCGCGATGCGGGGCAAGCGCGAGGTGTTCGCCGAGAAGCTGGTCCAGCGGCACCAGATCACGACGGAGCAGGCGCTCGACGTCGCCGACAACAAGATCCCGTTGCTCGAAGCCGTGCGTCGGAACGAGCGCGTCGAGACGATCGAGTTCGAGCCCCCGCGTCGCCGCTTTCCGTATCTGAAGCTCTTGCTCGCAGTCGGGACGACCCTGGCCCTCGCCGCGGCGGCAATCGTGGTCATCATCGCTCAGTACCCCGACGTGGACGTGGAGCCGATCCGCAAGCAGAAGGTCGCCTCGAAGTCTTCGCAAGTGATCGCCTCGCTCCAGGAGGTCGTGACTGACGTCGTGTACGACGACAACGGTCTGGCCACCGAGATCACCGGTGGAAATCCCGAGGCCGTGCTGTACGCCTACTGCCGATCGGCCAAGCCGTTCAAGGCCGAACCTGTGTCTCTGCAGGCGGCAGGCAAGGACTGGAACGGCCTGTACCGCAGTCGTGGGGTGCTCTACAGCATCCGCATTCGCTGGGACGCGTCCCGTCTTCTCTGGGTAACGGGCAACGCAGAAGACTGGGTCCGCGGCGAGGCCATTCCTCCTACGCGCTAGGCGCGCTTCCTCCTGCGCGACGGTGTTTGATCGATGTCGGGCCTGCCCTCCGTAGCGCGCAGCGCGTAGGAGGGTATAATCCTGCCCAACAGCGGTCAGAAAGAGGGAAAACACAAAGCTACGACGGTCGGCCGCGGGGTCGGCTGTCCATGGAGGGAAGCGCATGGCTGTCAAGCCTGTTCCTGATGGTTTCAACACGGTCAGTGTCTATCTCGTGGTCAAGAACGCGGTAGAGGCGGGTTGCACGGTGACGGCGCCGATCATGGATGCCTTCTGGGGCGACCGCTACGGCAAGCTCGCCGACCCGTTCGGACACCAGTGGGGAATCGCGACACACAAAGAAGACCTGAGCGACGAAGAGATGGGGCGACGCGCTGCCGAGTTCTTTTCGAGCATGGGCGATTGCTAGATCAACGGAAGGAGAGAGAAGCATGATAAACAATGCAGTGTTCTTTGGTTGGAACCGGTCGATATCGGGTCGCGAACAGCGAAGCGCGGAACATTTTCAGGACTTCGTGAAGTACCTCGGGGAGCTGCAGCGGTCGGGCGAGATCGCCTCGTTCGAACCGGTCTTCCTCGACACGCACGGCGGAGACATGAACGGGTTCTTCCTGATTCGCGGCGACGGCGACCAACTCGGTGCGCTGGTCAACAGCGACGACTGGTCGACCCACATGGTGCGCGCCTCGATGCACCTCGAGAATTCGGGGTTCGTGCGCGCATTCTCGGGCGATGCCGTGACGACGCGGATGGAGTTGTGGACCAGCCACATCCCCGGCTAGTAGGATCGGGGGCAGCGGTCCGGCGCGTTCGTGCGATCGGTCGCTGTCCCCGTGTCACTCAGGGAGGTCGAGATGCGTGTCGCCGTGCTCGTTCCGTTCGCCTTGGCAGCGGTCTGTGGGCTGATACTGATCGGATGTGGCGGTGCGGAGCCCGACGTGGGGCAGGCCAGCAACGCGATCAGCGAGGCCGACGAGTCGCGAGCCATCAAGTTATTCCAGTCCGAGGCCTGTACGGTTTGCCACGGCGAGATGGCGCAGGGAGTGGAGGAGATCGGCCCCGCACTGCGCGACCTCGCACCGTACTGGGACGTCGATCGCCTGATGGCCTACATCGCGGACCCCGAGGGTTTCCGCGCCGCCAACCCCGACTTCGAGGACCGGCGCGAGGTTGCCTTCGAGCTGGAGATGCCCGCCTCGGACCAGCTGTCCGAGGATCAACGCAGGTTGCTCGCGCGCTGGCTTCTCACCCGCTGAGCGCTGCCGTCAGTCGCGCAACGGGTACAGCGCCGCCAGCAGCTCTTCGGTGTGCCCGGTCCAGCAGGCCCAACCGTAGCCCTCGGGTACCTCGCCGCCGGCCGGCCTGTAGCCCGCCTCACGCAGTTGCGTCCACAACTTGCGATTCTCCCGTCCCAGGTCCCAGGCTTCGTGGGGGGACCGCAGATGGTAGGTGCCCCACTCGAGGTAGATGACCATCGGCTTCTCGTTCGCACCGGTGGCCAGCTCTCGCATCTCCTCGGCGCCCATCGTGGCCGACTGTGCGCCGACTCGCCCGAAGACGTCTGCGTGTGCAAAGGCGCTGTACAGTGCCGCGTTGCCGCCACGACCTGCCCCGATGGTCGCTCGCGCCATCGGGTCGTCGATCGTGCGGAACTGCCCGTCGATCTTGGGGACCAGTTCCTTGACGATCATCTCCGAGTACGATTCGGCGTCTCCGAGGTCGCCCCGTGGGTTTTCCTCGTCGGCGTAAATGAAGACGCCGATCACCGAGTCGACCGAGCTACCGATCAACTGATCCAGCGCGTTCTTCATGCTGCCCTGGTCCAGAGCTTCCTGACCGTTGTGGACGTACAGGACGGGATATCGTCGGTCGCCATCGGCGTCGTACCCCGCCGGCAGGTAGACCTGCGCGGTTCGCTTCTGTCCCTCGCGCACCTGGCTCTCCCACTCGACGGCTTCCATGCGGCCCTGGCGCGAATCATCGGCCTCGCCGAGGAAGGTCGGAGCTTTCCAGGCCGGCATGGCGAACCACGAAACCTCGCCGAACAGGCCCTCACCCTTGCGCGAGTTGTGCGGGTCGGCGACTGGCTCGCCGTAGTCCGGAATGAAGCCGTAGGTGACGGCGGCGTCGGGCTCGAGCCGCGTCGAGTAGTAGAAGACGTCGGTGCCGTCCACTCGCGTCATCGGGTCTTCGCGGCGGAAGCCGATCATGTCACCGATAATGCCGACGTCGTCGGCTGCTCCACGGTAGACGAAGTGCACCGCGCCGGTGGACTCGACGACCGGCATCGACTCGTGCCGTTCGAGGAAAGCGTCGATCACGGCGTTCTTGTCCCCGGCCTGTTCGACTTCCGTCAGGAATACGCCGAACTCGGTATCGCGGATCCAGGCGTTCTCGGCCGACGCGGAGATCGCGGCGGTCTCGAGGTCCACCCGCGCCAGGCTGCCCATGCTTCGCGCGTAGAGGTGCCCCTCGGCGAAGGCCACCTCGGACCAAGAATGCTCCTCGAACAGGTCGATGCGAGCCAATTCGTTGTATCCGTCGGGCGAGGCTTCGGCGATGTGCAGCGACCCGGGCTTGGTCATGATCACCAGATGCTCGCCGACCATCGTCGGAAAACCGTCGCCGGGCTCGCGCGAACGCCAGTGGATGTCACCGGTTGCTGCATCCAGACAGGTGAAGATGCGATTGGACATGCCGTAGATGTTGCCGTCGTGGTAGACGGGCACCACGTAGGAACTCTTGATCGCGCCGTTCGACCACAGCTCCTCTATTTCGTACCCGTCGTCTCCCTTGGTCACGGACAGCATGACCGAAGAGTCGATCTTGTTCATCAGGAACAGGCGGTCGTCGCCCGCCGGCACCGGTACGATGGTGAAGCCACCCATCGCCCGTTCGTCTCCTTCGTGTTTGTAACTCCACAACACCTCGCCCGTCTTGGCGTCGATGCCGTAGGCGTTGTCCTTGCCGGCCGCGACGACCTGTCGTCGGCCGCCGATGGTGGCCACGATGGGGGAGTGGTATTCGATCTTGTCGTCACCGGCGGTCCATTTCAGCTTGCCGTTGTCGGGGTCGATACCGCCGATCATCTGGCCTTCGTCGCCGCCGATCTCGACGACCAGCACGCCGTCGGCCATCAACGGGGACGTTGTGAAGCCGTAGTGGGGATTGTTCGCGCCGAGATCGTCGACCAGGTGGGTGGCCCAGATCTCCTTGCCGCTCTTCGCGTCGACCGCGAACAGGTGTCCCCAGGCGCCCAGTCCGTAAACTCGGTCGCCCGAGATCAAAGGCGTCGAGATCGGTCCGTCGTGGGAGCCGTCGTGGCCGTGGTAGGTGTCGGCGATGCGATAGCGCCACAACTCGTCACCCGATGCGGGATCGAACGCGGCCAGCACGTCGGCATCCCCGTCGGCGAACATGGCCACCACGCGGCCGTCGTCGACTGCGAGAGCCGAGTAGCCGGAGCCCAGTGCCCGCTTCCAGCCCAGCGTCAGCGCAGCCGCCTCGCCCTCGAACAGCCGAGCCTCCGGGACGGTACCGTTGAAATTGGGGCCACGGAACCCTGGCCAGTCCGTGCCGGACCATGAAACCCCACAGAAAACGCAAGCCACCAGACCTGCGAACAGAAAAATCCCCTTGGCTCGTCGATGCATCGCTTCCTCCCGACCCCCGCGGGAGCGGGGGTTCTGACCGCGGGTATTGTTGCACGGAAGCCCGCCGCCGGCTCGAGGACTCCCTGGAAGAGGACCGAAAGGGTCGTCTCCGTCTAATTGACACGGATCCCCGGCTGCAACAAAGTGTCATCGACGTGGTCCGATGGATCACACCACGCGCCGATTCGCACGACATGAACGAGCAATCACAACGGGATCGTCTCCAGGAATTCAGCCGGCTCTGCCGCGATCGGGGCCTGCCCTTCACCTCGCAGCGGCGACTGATTCTCCAGGCCGTGCTCGAACTCGAAGACCACCCCACGGCCGACCGGATTCACGAGGTCGTGGCGGCGCGTCTCCCCAATGTCTCGCGAACGACCGTCTATCGGACGCTCGAGACGCTCGTCGGGCTGGGTGTGATCACCAAGGCCTGTCATCCGGGTAGCGTGGCGCGCTACGACCGGCGAACCGAGCCCCACCACCACCTCGTTTGTCTGCGCTGTGAGGCGATGACCGACCTGTCGGACGCCGGCCTGGATGCGATGCCGATGCCCGATGTTTCCCGGACGGGTTTCGAGATCATCGACTGCCGGGTGCAACTGCGCGGGGTGTGCCGTCTCTGTCGAGAAAAGGAGGAAACACGATAAAGAGGTCCTGTTACGCCCTGCTGCTCGCGGTGGGGTTGCTCTGGCTCGGCGCCGGCTACTCGGACCAGCCCACGGAGTCAGCGCCCCCGCTGGGCCTGCCTCCGGTTCCGTACCCGACCGACAATCCTCAAACGCCCGAGAAGATCGCTCTCGGTGACAAGCTGTTCCACGACGAGCGATTCAGTTCGACCGGAAAGGTCAGTTGCTCGACGTGCCATCTGGCGGAGAAGGCCTTCACCGACGGTCCCCTCAGCGTCTCGGAGGGAATCGACAAGAAGACCGGGACGCGCAACGCACCGACCGTGGTCAACGCGGTTTATTTCGACACGATGTTCTGGGACGGCCGCTCGCCGAGTCTCGAAGACCAGGCGCTTCACCCGTTCGTCAACCCGGTCGAGATGGGTTTGAAGAATCACGACCCGATCCTGAAGATTGTCCGCTCGGACCCCGAGTACGCGACGGCGTTCGAGGTCGTGTTCGGCAAGAGTGGCAAAGCGATCACGATGACCGAGGTGACCCAGGCGATAGCGGCTTTCGAGCGGGTGCAGGTCTCCGGTGGCTCGCCCTTCGACCGCTGGTACTTCGGTGGAGAAGAAGACGCGCTGACGGACGCCCAGAAGCGCGGCTTCGATCTGTTCGTGAACAAGGGGCGCTGCGTCTCGTGCCACGTCGTCGAGCAGACGCAGGCGCTGTTCACCGACAACCGATTCCACAACATCGGCGTGGGGATCAACGACATCCAGGACGACGTGCCGGCGTTGGCCGGGGAGTTTCTGAAAGCCGAAGCCACGCTGGCCGAAGTTGACGTCAAGGTGTTGACCGACGCGCGCACGTCCGAGATCGGGCGGTTCGCGGTGACCCGCGGCTTCGACGATCTCGGGTCGTTCAAAACGCCGACGCTGCGCAACATCGCCGTCACCGCTCCGTACATGCACGACGGCAGTGTGGAGACGCTGCTCGAGACGGTCGTCCACTACAACAACGGCGGCGTGACCAACGAAGGCGATCCGGTGAACGATTTTCTCAGCGGAGGCATACGCCCGCTGAATCTCACCGACGAGGAAATGGACGATCTGGTGGCGTTCATGGAAGCGCTCACCGGTCCCGAATACGCTCAACTGGCCCAGGCCGGCAGCGACAGGTAAGGGAGGCGATCTGGCCCAGCTCGGCAGCCGCGAGGAGCTGGATCACGGTGCCGAGATGCTGGCCAAGCTCGATTTCGACTATCGCTGCGTGATGGGCGAGCACGACTACTACCTCGATCTCGGGGAGTACTGGTCCGAACTGTTCGGCCCTCAGTACTACAGCTGGGACCACAAGGGTGTCCATTTCGTGACACTGAACAGCATCCTGACCTACGACAAATGGACCCACGAACGGTGGCCCTCGAACGAGCAGCGCATGCTGGAGATGGCCGGTCTGGACAATCCGAACGGGTCTCCGTTCATGGTCGGCGAGAAACAGCGGGAGTGGCTGCGCAAGGATCTCGCGGGTGTGTCCAAGGACACTCCGATCGTGTTGTTCTCGCATTCCCCCATTCAGAAGATCTACAAGGGGTGGAACTTCTGGACCGAGGATGCAGAGGACGTGCAGGCGTTGCTGAAACCGTTCGACAACGCGACCGTCGTCTACGGTCACGTTCACCAGATTCAGTACAATCAGATCGACAACATCAGCTTCCACGCCGTGATGGCCACGGCCTGGCCCTGGCCGTACCCGGAGAGCTACGCCCAGGCCGAGAGCCACCTTCCGAAGTTGACCGTGCCGATGAACCGCGCCGACCCGTTCTTCGAACGCGATGCCACCGGCTGGCAACTGATTGATCTCGCCACCGGTCGGATCGCGGAGAGAGCGATGCCCAAGAAGATTGCGGTAGCCGTGGTCGCGGTGATCGTGCTCGCACTGATTGCCGGTGGCCGGTCCAATCGAGCCGACGAGTTCACTGACGAAGACGTGAAGCGCTGGCAAGACGAATACATGAGTGTCGTGCAGACCGGTCGCGAATTGTGGGTCAGCGCGGAACTCGGAACCAACGGTGTGGCGTGCGCGCAGTGTCATCCCAACGCGGCCAACACCCATCCGGAAACCTATCCGAAGTTCCAGCAGCAACTGGGGCGCGTGATCGCCCTTCGCGACATGATCAACTGGTGCCTTCAGCAGCCGCTGGAGGGCGAGCCGCTGGCTCTCGACGATCCACGGCTGCTGGCCATGGAGGCCTACGCTACCTACGAGAGGCGAGGAGTGGCTCTGGATCCCGGCAAGCACTGACGCGAGGCCGCTGGCGGGGGTTCGCCGAGCCCGATAGTAAACAAGAGCGTGTTGGTCTCTTGCGGCGATGGCGCGCCGTCCTTGCGGCCTCATACGATGGAGTCAGGAAGAGTAGAACTCGGGAGTTGAATTGCCGTCCCGACGATCAAATCGGAAGAAGACCGCCTGGGCCTTGTTGGCCCTGGTCGGTGCCGCACTGCAACTGGTCGCCGTCCTGCACACGTGTGAGCCGGGCGTCCCGGTGCCGAATCGCGCGGCGGTCGATCAACTCTCCGTGCTGGGCGACCGCGTCGCTGCGCCGGATCTCGACTGCACAGCGTGTATCCTGTCTTCGCACACCCGGAGTCTGTTCACGGCTGGCCATCAGGCGATCGCCCCGGCCGTATCGGCGGGACTCGTCCCACCCTGCGTTCACGTCACCTGGTCCGACGACCGCTTCCGGGACCTCTCCGCAAGATCGCCTCCTCCCACCGTCTGAGTCTCCACCGCCACCCGTTCGCGCCGTACGGCGAACGGATTCCAGGTATTCAGACGAGAGTGGGAGACGTTCGATGTTCCGCATTACGATTCTTCTTCCGGTCCTGTTGCTCTGCGCGCAACTGTCCGCCTACGGTGCCGAGAGCGACACCGCGGCCAGCCCACGCGAGCGGTCACACGAGCTGACGGGAACGGTCGTCGGTGAGCGAACCGGGGCGCCGGTCGCCGACGCGGTGGTCACACTCGTCGAACTCAGCCGCAGGACGACCACCGACGAGGACGGAACGTTTCGCTTCACGAGACTCCCCCGGGGATCGTTCACGGTCGGTGTCCACGCGGTCAGCTTTTCGAGCGTCCACCGCCCGGTCGTGGTGCCGCTGGTCGAACCCTTGACCCTGAAGCTGAAGCCCGATTCTCACTTCCAGGAAGAAGTCACGGTGACGGCGATGCCCTGGGCCGTGGCTCCGCTCGAGACCTCTCAATCGGTCGACCAGGTCGATCAGAAGAAAATGAAGGGCGAGGGCAACAACTCCGTCGGCGGTGCGCTCGAACACGTACCGGGACTGGCCAACATCGGAACAGGGGACGCGCTCGGCACGCCGGTCATCCGCGGCGTATCCGAGAACCGCGTACGCATCATGAACGACGGCGTTCCGGTCAACCACCAGCAGTGGAGTTCGCGCCACTCGCCGAACATCGACCCCGCGATGGCCGAACGCGTCGAGGTCGTTCGCGGCCCCGCCAGCGTGATGTGGGGCCCGGATGCCATGGGCGGCGTGGTCAACGTCGTGCAACCCGCGCTGCCCACCGCACCCAACGGGAAAGCAACGATCCACGGCGATTTCGGGATCGGCTACTTCAACAACAACGATCAGGGGCAAGGACAGATCTCCCTCGAAGGCGCCCGCGGCGGTTTCGGCTGGCGAGCAGGGCTGGTCCGCCGCAACACGGGCGACATGAAGACCCCGGCGGGCACGCTCGACAACACCGACTATGCCCAGACCAACGGCACGGTTTCGCTGGGCTACTCCGCGGACTGGGGCACGACGCGTCTGCGCTGGCTGCACTGGGACAACGAGGTGGGGTTCTTTTTCCCCCAGTCGGATCCGCTGAACGGATTCCGTCTGGACCTGACAGACGACGTCCTGGCGTTTGACGCGATGCTGCCGACGGGGCAGGGCGAGGTCGAAGTGTCGTTGTCCCATCAAGACAACTCTCGCTTGGCCTTCAATCCCGCAGCACCGGTTTACCCCGATGCCGCGGTCAACCTGAACCTCGTGACCACGACGGCCCGTGCCGGATTCCGACACGAACGATGGGGCGCGTGGAAGGGCAACGTGGCGGTCGAGTACCGGGCGGTCGACAACTCGACGCTGGCCAGCAATCTCTTACCCGACTACGAGGCCGAGGGATACTCGCTGATGATCTTCGAGGAGGGGAGATTCGTGTCGGCCGCCGGAAGGTCCTTCGAACGTCTCATCGTCAGCTTCGGTCTTCGGTGGGATGGGTCGACCCTGGTCGTACCGCAGGGCTTCAACCGGGACTACAACTCGCCCACCGGGTCGGCGGGGCTGGTCTACCGCGCCACGGAACGCCTCTCCTTCGCCGCCAATCTCGGTCGAGGCTGGCGTCAGCCCAATGCGTTCGAGCTGTTTGCCGACGGCGTGCACGGGGGCGTCGCCGCCTACCAGCTGGGCAATCCCGATCTGACGGAGGAGACCAACGTCAGCGGCGAGCTGTCGTTGAGGTACCAGTCGCGGCACTGGCGGGCGGTCTTCACCGGCTATCGGTCGGACTATGCCGACTTCATCTATCTGCGGGACACGGGGGAGGTGATCGAGCCCGAGGACCTGCCGGTCTTCTCCTACGCCCAGACCGACGCGACGATAGACGGGGTGGAGGGGTCGGTCGAAGTCGTACCGCTGGAGCAACTCCAGTTGCAGCTGATCTACTCCAACGTCGACACCCGGAACGATTCCACCGGCACGAGCCTTCCGCAGGCTCCGCCCGACCGGGTCAACTTCGTCGTCCGCGGCACGACGCAAACGTGGGGGGCGCTTGCGTCGCCGTTCGTCGAGCTGGAGGGCGTCTGGGTAGCCGCGGGCGTTCCGTCGGGTCCGGACGAGCCGTACTACGCCAGCGGTAACGCCGCGACCGACAGCTACGATCTGTGGCACCTCAGGGCCGGCTTCCAGGTCGTCGCCGACGCCGGCGTGTTCAGCGCGGACCTGACCGTGCGCAACCTGCTCGACGAGGAGTACACCGATTTTCTCTATCCTTACAAGGTGTTCGGCGCGCCCAACGCGGGCCGGGACGTGCGGGTGCTGATGCGGTTCCAGTTCTAGACGCATGGGCAATCAAGACGCAATCACGCCCTTTTTTGTCGATGACATCCTCGTAATTGCCTTTCGGCTCCCGAGGCGCGAACTTCTGGGCAGGGGCACCAGGCGTTCGGGCGGAGGTCCGGAAGAGACACGAGTTGTCTCGGGGTGGTCGACATGCGAGTCCAGAAAAGTCAAGACGGTTCAGCGCTACTTCTTGCCGTGTTCGTGCTGGTGCTCGTGGCCAGCATGGGCGTGGGACTGCTGTTCACGACGCAAACCGAACTGATGATGAGTACGGCGAGCGTCCAGTCGAAGCAGAGTTTCTACCTGGCCGAGGGAGGATTGGAGGACGGTCGCGACGCGATCTTCCAGATCAACAAGATCTCACCGCATCCTCGGGACCTCACCGAGGAGCTTCAGGCCCTCTCGGGCGGTGACAACACGCTCAACTTCGACTACCAGACCCTCCAGCCGACCTACGATGTGGACGGGAACTTGACGGGCTTCACGGGCTACGGCAACGACCTGCCGCTGACGGTGATGACCGGCCTGGGCAACGGCTGGTATGCCGCGTTCCTCAACAACGACCCGGTCGAGGGTGTGACCAACGTCGTCGACAACAACGACCGGCTGTTGCTGACGGCAATCGCCGTCGACGAGAATGGCGGCGCCGAGATGGTCCGGGCCCTGATCGAGCGCCCCGATACCTTTGCGGTCCCGCCGGCAGCCATCACCATTCTTGGCCCCGACGCCGACTTCAACGGTGGTACCAGCGCCGCCAAGAACTACGTCGGAAACGACTTCGGCTCTCACTGTCCTGCCCCGACCACCGACATCGTTCCCGTCGTCGGCGTCATCGGCGGTGCTTCCGAAACCTACGCCGAGACGGGTGTGTTGAAGCCCAATAGCTACGTCGAGGGCACGGAGACCGGCGTGGACACGGTGGACGATCTGACGCTGATCCCCAATCTCCCGGAGCTGTGGACGGACTGCGGGGTGATGTTGGAGTTGGCCGAACTGGTCTACAGCCAGGTGGAACTGCGCGGGAACTCCAGCACGCCGGAGGCCGATCTGGGCGTACCCGGGGCACCGAAGTCGGTCTTCATCGAAGGCGACTACGTCCTGAGCGGCGGATCCTCCGGTGCCGGTCTGCTGTGGGTGACCGGTGAGTTGACGGTCGACGGCAACGCCGAGTGGCAGGGCCCGATCTTCGTCGTTGGAGAGGGTGATTTCCTGCGCGACGGCGCAGGCAATGGAGTGCTCGCCGGCGGCATCATCGTCGCCGACGTTTCCGGGCCGGACCGGGTTCTCTTCACCGGTGACGACTGCGCGGGCGAGGACGATCTTCTGGGCACCAGCGACGACGGCGTGGCGCAGAGCACGTATCACGTCAACGGCGCAGGAACGGGGACCACCGGCTACTGCAGTTCGTACTTCACGGACTGGCAAAGCATGCGGCCGTTCAAGATCCTCAGCTTCGTCCAGGAGTGATCGCCGGTCTCGATTTGCCATCCCGCCCTCGAGGCTACAAGTTTCCCGTGCGGTAGATCGGCGGCCCACCCCGGGCCGCGGCACGGGAGGCTCGAGGTGTCGGACTACGGATTGGCCTGGAACCGCCGCGGAGCGGTACTGACGGCCGCACTGGTCGCCACATTCATCGTCTGCACTGCGTGCTCGACCGGACCGACCGAGCCGGTCGCCGCGGACGCGGACCTCGCCCCCTTTCCGAGTGAGCCTCGGCCCGACCAGTTCGCGGGGCTCGACTATCCGGCCCACGAGGGCGATCTCCCTTCGCTCGGCTCGCCACGGGGGCCGGTATTCCTGATCGGCGTGGATGGGGCGACCTGGGATCTGATCCTCCCCATGGCCGCGCGCGGCGAGTTGCCCAATTTCGCCGCACTCATGGCCGAAGGTGCGCACGGCGTGCTCCAGTCGGAGGAGCCGACGATTTCGCCGGCGCTGTGGGCCACGATCGCCACGGGTGTGCCGCGCTTCGAGCACGGAGTCTTCGACTTCCTGGTGAAGCGCCCCGGATCGCGGGAGACGGCCGAGGCCGGTCCACTCGATCGTCGCTCCCCGGCGGTGTGGGAACACGTCGGCGCCGCGGGTGGCCGCGCGACCGTCGTCAGCTGGTTCGGCTCGTTTCCTGCCGAGCCGATCGACGGCATCTACGTCAGCAAGGGCTGCGACCCGGCGAACCCGCGCCCCGAGCAAGTCCATCCGAAGTCGTTCGCCGCGACGCTTCGCGATCGCACAAGGGTCGAGACACGTCCTGTCGATCAGGAGCAGATCGGCTTCACAGACTATCTCGCCAAGACGCTGCTGGACGACGCGCGCACGCTGGCCACTCTGCGCGTTGCGCTCGAACAGGAAATGCCCGATCTCGTCGTCGCCTACTTCCAGGGCATCGACGTCGTGCAGCACGTGACGTGGGGCGACATGGATCCCGCATCACTCGCGTTCGACTCGCCCGGCGATCGTGATCCACGATACGCGGAAGTGATCCCGGCCTTCTACCGTTACATCGATCACGCGCTGGGCCAGATCCGTGACCTCGCCCCCGCCGACGCGACGTTGATCGTCGTCTCGGATCACGGCGGGGGACCGCTGTTGCTCGAGCACGCCTTTCATCTTCAACTGGACGTGCTGCTGGAGACCCTCGGTCTACAAACGCCGGACGGTGGAGAGGTGTTGACGATCGACGAGCTGTACCTTCACGACAAGCGGATCTGGCTGAACCTCGAGGCCGTCGAGGCCAATGGCGAGATCCCGCTGGCCGACGCGGCGTCGAAGGCCCGCGAGGTGGCGTCGCGGTTGAGAGGGCTGCGGACCGACCGAAATGAGTCGCTATTCGAGTCGGTCGAGGTCCTGACCGACCGCGCGGACTGGAAGCCCGGCGCCCCGGCGCTCGTCGTTCGCTTCTCACCGGCCGCGTTGTTGACCGAGACCGTACGCGACGGCAAGACCGAGCACTCCTTCGCCGAGGTGCGCATGCGTCACTCGGACGTGACGGGAGAACACCGGCGAGACGGGATCTTGCTCGTCCACGGTCCGAGCGTTCGCCCAGGCTCGCTGGCCCGTCCATCCAATCTGTACCAGGTCGCGCCGACGGTGCTCTACCTGCTCGGGTTGCCGCAGGACGGGCGAATGCTTCGCTGGGCCCCGGCCGACGGTGGCGTGCTCGAAGCGGCGATCGAGCCGGAATTGCTGGCCTCGATGCCGATTCGCGCGGTGGCGGGCTATCCGGGAGCCGACAGGTCCTACGTCGCTCGACGTCACGAAGCGCCGGTCGAGGATCCCGTCGAGACCGAGGCGCTCGAGCGCCTGCGCAGTCTCGGATACATCCGCTAGCGACGAACCCGGTGTTCAGACGGCTCCGCCGATCCTCACCTAACGTCGGACAGGGGCGTTGCCACGCCGTCGGGCCCGACCCTCCAAGGCGTCCAGACCAGCGCCATGCGATCGATCGCGATGTCCGATTTCCTGGGCCGAACGTCGACATTCTCGAGTTTCAGGGCGGCCGGATCGGTGGCGTCGCGGACCGCTTCGGCTTCTTGTTCGAATTCGCGTTCCAGTTCCATCAGCTTTTCTTGCTGCGCTTCGAGTTCGCTCATCGCCCGGGAGATGTCTCCCTTCTCTCGCGAGGCGCGCCCCACGCCGCGCATCGCGGTGCTCGCGCGTCCCACGGTCCCGACACTCGCCGCCTTGCGCCCGAACATCGCGCCGAGCAGGGTGGCGCCGATCGAGATCGCCGTCTGCATTTTCTGCTGGCCGTACTGCGAACGCTCTTTCTCGACGCGTTGCTCGGCCCGGCGGATCCGGTCACGAAGGGTCGCCAGCTTCGGGCCGTAGCGTTTCTCGATCTTGGCCACCGCGAGGTCGCGTTTCTCACGACCCGACTGTTGAAGCCTCACGCGGAACTCCCCCTCGGTCTCGCCCGGGAGCGAAGTCATCTTCAGGGAGGGGCACTTCCACAACGAAAGCGCACGCTCGCGATAGAGCTTGGTCGCCAGCGTCTTGCCCCACCGCGTGTAGCTCTTGGTCTTCGCGGCGGCCGCGGGGAGGGCCGAGAAGGTCGCATCCGGGTCGCCCTCGCCCGCGAGATCCGGTTCTCCGTCTTCCAGGATCTCCGCCTTGTCCCACAGGTTCCGGGGCACGCTCTTCCCCAGTTCGGTCATCACCGAGATCGTCTTCCATTCGT
>Ga0316197_10000767_pt1 | contig 22556 bp, 17 predicted proteins | sample OudBiesiAoxic_MG_FD_204939 | JGI IMG/M metagenome (GOLD analysis project Ga0316197, IMG submission 204939) | Coastal sediment microbial communities from Oude Bieten Haven, Netherlands - site A oxic | ecosystem: Environmental > Aquatic > Marine > Coastal > Sediment | place: Netherlands... | reverse complement strand
TTCGTCACCAAGGTCATGGCAGAATACGGGGACGTGATTGCCGCCTTCCAGATTGGCAATGAACATTGGGAAATGGGCGAAACCGCTTACGGCATCAAGGCATCCATTGGCGCCGAAGCGATTGAGAAGGGCATGCTTGCCGCCGGGGTCAGCATTGACAACCAGCCCGATATCCTTGTCCAGATGGCAACGGCGGGAAACGAAGGATCAGAATTTCCAGCCGTCTCAGGCGTTTCTGACTTTGTTGCCCGCAACAAGGCAGCGAACGAACAGGTGATCGCCCAGCTGAGCAACGCGGCCAGAGAGGCCATCGACGGCGTGACCGAGCATTATTATTATAACAAGACTGATTTCGCTTTCCCGGACACAGATGCTGCCGTCAAGAACATCGACAAGGACTTTCGGGTCTGGTCAGACGCTTTCGACAAGGACCTTGATCTGCACATCACCGAATGGAATGTGAAAACATCTGCCACCACGCAGCAGGGCATGGTGGCCGCATCCAGCCTGATCAAACAGTTCGAGAATATGATCGAAATCGGGGCCGATGGCGCGCACATCTGGGCAATCGATTATCATTCGCGCACCGCACTGACCCTGGATACGGACAATGGTGCGCGCTTGGATGATCAGGGGCGGCTGACAAATTCTGCCCAAGGTGCTGCGTTTGATCTCATGGCAGATGCCCTTGCCGGTAAAGAACTGATCTCGACTTCTTTTGCAAACGGCATACCAGAGATTGAGGTTTCCGCCTATGCATCGGCAGAGGAGGTTGTGTTCTACATCTCTTCCCGCACTTTGGATCAGACCAGCTTTACGCTTGATCTGGCCGGTAAACTGCCAGCAGTTGGGCCCGTTCAGGCCGTCAAGTTGGCGATGGATCCGGCGTCCTCAAACGGCAAGCAATGGGAACAGGGGGTGGATGCCGATAGCGTGCTGATCGAGGGCCAGCCCTATTTCTACAACGAACATGATATTGATGTGATCCTGACCGATCTTGTGTTCGAGGATGCCAGTCAAATCGAACTGACCCTGAACCCGTTTGAAGTGGTCGAACTGACCGTCGATCTGAAACCAAAAGATGTCCAAGAAAATCTCGAAGAGATCGACGAGCCGAAGCCGGCGGAGTCACCGAAGGAAGAAATGACTGTCGAGAAGCAATACGTTCTTGGGACAGACGAAGACGATTTGATCGATCTGACGCCGAACCTGGTCTACATCGACAGTGGTGCTGGTCTGGATACGGTCGTCGTCGATGCGCTCAGCACAGAGGCAACCGTCAAAGTGGACGGTTACGGCAAACCTGTGATGATCACCGAAGGTTTGCCCAATGAGGTCACCCTTGCCAATGTGGAACGGGTCGAATTCCTTGATGGTACGCTTGCGTTCGACACGGAGGGCTACAGCGGTCAGGCCTATCGGCTGTATCAGGCCAGTTTTGACCGCACCCCTGACGCCGCAGGTCTGGAGTTTTGGGTCAAGCAGCTGGACTGCGGTGCATTTTCACTCAAAGAAGTCGCGTCACATTTCCTGAAATCGGCCGAGTTTGAGAGCGCTTACGGAAAGAACGAAAAACTGTCGGATACGCAATTTGTTGATCTGCTTTATCAAAATGTGCTGGATCGGCAGCCAGATCCAGAAGGCTATGCCTTCTGGTGCGAGCAGCAGGAAAACAACCTCTCGCGCGAGCAAATGCTGGTTTCGTTTTCCGAGAGTGTTGAGAATAAATCCAATGTTTCATCAGCCATCGACGATGGGATTTGGTATACCTGATCTGAAGCAGATTGTTTAATCAGTCTCTTCGCCCGCCTGATCACATGTACCCATCGCATGCTTGTCAGATGGTCATGACCATCAGCCCGTCAAGCGCCTGAGCTTGGCGGGCCGCTGGTGTTTCTCACTATCAGATCGGGTACAACCAACTGTCCTTCGATGCTGTCATCCGGTGTAATGATCTTGTGCGCGATCACATCAGCGGCCTTTGCGCCGATCTGGCGCGCAGGAATCCGCACCGTGGTCAGCGCGGGTTCGAATTCACGTGACCCTTTGAAATCCCCGATCCCGGTGACCGTGATGTCATCCGGCACACGTAGCCCGTGCCGGGAAATTGCGTGCAGCGCCCCCCAAGCAAGGACATCATTTCCGCAGATCAGCGCCGTTGGCAGATCGGCCTGTGACAGCAGCCCCACAAGTGCCTCTTTCGCCGCCCCGACGCTGTAGGGTGTCTCAAGCGACCAGCCGTCGGGTATCGCAATATCAAACTCTGAAAGCGCCTGACTGACCCCGTCAAACCGATGCGCCGCCCGGTCATTCCCCGCAAGCGGCGGGAACAGGGCTGCCACCTTCTTGTGTCTCAGTTGTCCGACATGTTGCCCTACCAGCCACCCCGCCTGAAAGTTATCCGATCCAACGCAGGGGAATGGCGCGGTCTGGGAAAAGTTCCACAGCAGGATGGTCGGGACACCCTGACTTTGCAGCAGTGACAGGGTTTCCTCGCTGTGTTCGATCCCGATCAGCGCCATGCCATCCACGCGGTGCTCCAGCATTTTGCGGGTCAGCGCATATTCCCTTTCAAGGTCATAGCCGTGCGAGGCCAGAAGGATCGTGAAACCCAGATCCTCGATGGATTCCGAAAAGCTCTGGATCAATTCAGCAAAGATCGCGTGATCCACGGTCGGCACGATCAACCCGACCGTGCCGCTTCGGATGCCGTGGATCGTTTGTGCCGCGCGGTTGCGGATATAGCCCAAGCGCCGAACCGCTGCGTCGATCTTTTTGCGCGTCGTCGCCTTGACCAGTTCGGGATGGTTAAAGCTGCGCGACACGGTCGAGGGAGATACACGTGCGGCTTTGGCGACAGCTATAATATCCGATTTTTTCTTATTTTTATCAGTCACCTGAGTGCCAATTCCAGCCGAAAAATGAAAACATTTGCAAAACTATTTTCATTACTTACGGTTAACGGTCAAGACATTCGCACGACGGGAGACGCTGCGTTGGAGTTTCTGGCCTATTTCGGTGACGTGTTCACGCCGATCAATTTCGGACTGCTGCTGATCGGTACGATCGGCGGGCTGATCCTTGGGGCGACACCGGGGTTGTCCCCGACGATGGCTGTTGCCCTGCTGATACCGTTCACCTTTCGGCTGGAGCCTGCGCAGGGGCTGATCCTGCTGGGGGCCGCCTATACCTCGACCGTGGCAGGCGGGGCGGTCAGCGCGATCTTGCTGAAGATTCCGGGTGCCCCTGCAAACATCGCCACCACCCTTGATGGGCATACGATGGCGCAAAAGGGTCAGGGCGCGCGGGCGCTGCAGTTGTCATTCATCGCCTCGGCAGTCGGCGGCGTGTTCGGCGTGCTGCTGTTGATCTTTCTGACGCCGATGCTGGCGCAATGGGCGCTGGCCTTTGGCCCGTCGCACCTATTCTGGCTCGCCATCCTTGGGGTGACCGTCATCGGGTCGCTGGATTCCAGTTCGGTGGTCAAAGGGCTTTTGTCGGGCTGTATCGGTCTGTGGCTGGCAACCATCGGATTTGACGACATCATGGGCGCGCAGCGGTTCATTTTTCATCCCAGCGTTTCAGGCGGGATTAATGTCATTCCCGCCCTTATCGGATTGTTTGCGATCCCGCAGGTCATCACGATGTTTGCCAAAGGTCGCAAAAAGCTGGATGCCGAGGTTCTTACTGTTGAACACCACCCAATTGGCGGCGCAATTCGTGAAGTGTTCAAGCGTAAGCGCGCGTTGGGCATCGGAACGATTACGGGGTCGATTATTGGACTGATCCCCGGCGTGGGCGGGCAGATTGCGGGCCTTGTAGCGTACGACCAGACCAAGAAAATGAGCCCGGAGCGGGACAAGTTTGGCACAGGCCATAGCGAAGGTGTGATTGCAGCCGAAAGCGCGAACAACGCCATGGTCGGCCCCTCCCTTGTGCCACTTCTGACCCTGTCGATCCCCGGTTCTCCGACGGCTGCGGTGTTGCTGGGTGGCCTTCTGATCCATGGCATTTTTCCGGGCAGCGATCTGTTCGACAACCACCCCGAAGTTGCGTGGACCTTCATCAATTCGATGCTGATCGGGCAGATCCTGATGTGCATCTTTGGGCTTTACGTGGCGGGGCTGGCCGCGAAGGTGGCGCAGGTGCCAAACGCGGTGATGGCCGCGGTTGTTCTGGGGTTGGCGGTCTTTGGCAGCTACTCGGTGCAGAATTCCATGGGCGATGTCTATGTGATGATGACCCTCGGCACAGGCATGTATTTCCTTGAACGCTTTGGGTTCTCGGCGGCGCCGCTGGTGCTTGGCCTGATCCTTGGCCCGATTGCCGAGGCGAACTTTATCCAGGGCAGCATGATCGCCAATGCCACGTCCAGTGTCGGCCAGTATTTCTTTACCGGTCCTTTGAACCTGGCGCTGATCGCGGTTGTCGTCGTGTCGGTCGGCTATTCGGTCTGGATGGAACTGCGCCACCGCCGCTACACCACAAAGGATGACGCGGTAAGCAAAGAGGAAGCACTGTCATGACCGATCTGCCCCGCACGCAGCACATCATCGCCAGCGGCCTTGTCGCCGCCGTGGGCATCGCGGTGACCTACATCAGCTTTACGCAGGAACCGGCGGCCGCGTTCTTGTTTCCACGCCTGATCTCGACCGTATTTGCTGTGCTGGCGCTCTGGACCTTTGGCAAGGCGCTCTTGGGTCGGACCAAGGTGGGCAACGGGTTGAGCCGTCAGGCAATGGCCAACATTCTGCCCGGTCTGGTCGTAGCGCTGGTGTTTGTCTTTTGGGCCGCCAAGACACTTGGCTTTTACACCGCCTCGACGATCACCTTCTTTATTCTTTTGTCGCTCTATGATCCGGCCCCTCATGGAGAGGTCAAGACATGGATCAAGCGCGTGGTCATAACTGCCGGTTTCCTGGCGGTCATGTACGGCCTCTTCGCGATGCTTCTGAACGTGTTCACACCGCGAGAGATTTTCTTCTGAACCGCAACAGCGGCAGATCCAACCAAGGGAGGAGAAACCCATGAAGAAACTAATTGCAGCCGCCGCAATGGCGCTGATGACGATGACCGGCGGCGCATTTGCCGATGGTCACGATAATTTCCCCGAACGGCCTATCATGCTGATGGTCAGCTACGGAGCCGGGGGCGCCACGGACTTTCAGGCGCGCATCGTGACAATGACCGCAGGCAACGAAGACGCGCTGGGCATGCCGATTGCCATCATCAACAAGCCCGGCGCAGGCGGGCGCGTGGGCTGGAACTGGTTCGCGACGCAGGCGGATTCTGATGGCTATACCCTTGGTGCCTACAACATCCCGCATTTCATCGCGCAGTCGATCGAGGGTGGCGTGGAGTATTCCGCCGAAAGCTTTGAGCCCATCGCCAACTGGGGCGCGGACCCGGCTGTCTTTGTGGTGGCCGCAGACAGCGAATTCAACTCCATGGCCGATGTCGTGGACTACGCCAAGGCGAACCCGGGCAAGCTGACCTTCTCCGGTGCGGGGCTATTCGTCGGACACCACATTGCCGCGCTTCAGCTTGAGAAGGCAGCAGGCGTGAAGCTGGCCTATATCCCCAACAACAAGGGCGGTGCCGGTGCGATGAAAGCCGTGATCGCGGGCGAGGTTCTGGGTGGGGTGAACAACCTGTCGGACGCGTTCCGCGCACGTGAGGCGGGGAACGTGAAGATCCTTGGAGTCTTTGACCTTGAGCGAAATGATTTCCTGCCGGATGTGCCAACCATGGCAGAGCAAGGTTTCGACATCGACAACGCCTCTGTGAACTTTCGCGGCGTGATGGTCCCCAAGGGGACGCCTCAGCCGATCATCGACAAGCTGGCCGAGATCGTCCCGACCATGTTCGAGAATGGCCGCGTGGCGGGCAAGATGAAGGCGGGCGGATCGCCAATGCAGGTCATGACACGTGCCGAAGTGCTTGAGATGTGGGCCGCGCGTGAGAAAACCCTCAAAGAGTTGCTTTCCGGTCTGTAAAGACACACGGGGTGCCCCGATGTGCGGGGCACCCTGACCAACGAGAGAATAATGACATGAACGCCTCAGATTCCATTGCCGAACTGGATACGATCATCGCCCGCGCGCGCGCCGCGCAGAAGCGTTACGAGGCGGACGGCAGTCAGGCGCGTTATGACCGTGCGGCACAGGCCGTTGCCTGGGCAATCATGGAACCCGCACGCAACCGCGAACTGGCCGAGCTGGCGGTTCGGACCACTGGTCTGGGCAATGTGGCTGACAAGATTACCAAGAACCATCGCAAGACGCTGGGCCTGATGCGTGACATCAAGGGCGTTACCACCTTTGGTGTCATCAAGGATGATGTTGATACCGGGATTACGGAAATTGCCCGTCCGGTCGGGGTGATCGGGGCGATTGTGCCATCGACCAATCCGGCGGCGACACCGGCGAACAACATCATCAACGCGCTGAAATGCGGCAATGCCATCGTGGTCGCGCCGTCGCCCAAGGGCGTTGCGTCATGCGAGCGGCTGCTTGAATTTATCCACGCCGAGTTTGCAAAGATCGGCGAAGACCTGGATCTGGTCCAGATGATCCCTGCGCCGGGGTCTAAGGAAAAGACACAGCGCCTGATGGAGACCTGCGACAAGGTCATCGCTACGGGTAGTCAGAACAACGTGCACCGCGCACAGACCTGCGGCACGCCTGCGGTGGCGGTTGGTGCGGGCAATGTGACCGTGATCGTGGATGAGACCGCAAACCTTGCCGATGCGGCAGAGAAAATCCGCGCGTCAAAGACATTTGACAATGCAACGTCCTGTTCGTCAGAGAATGCGGTGGTCGTCGTCGATGCAGTCTATGATGCTTTTGTCGCCGCGATGGCGCAGGCTGGCGGTGCGCTGGTGGACGATGAACAAACGATCGTGTCCCGGCTGTGGCCAGATGGGCATCTGAACCGGGAGGTGATCGCACAGGACGCGCCCGATATGATCAGGGCTCTGGGTCTTGAAGGGCAGGTGCCTGAGGGCACGGAATACATCGCCGTGCCGACCTCCGGCATTGGTCCGTCCCATCCATTGAGCGGCGAAAAGCTGAGCCGGGTGCTGGCACTTTACCGCGCATCTGATTTCGACGCGGCGGTTGCGACGACCCGTGACATCCAGCTGCATCAGGGGGCCGGGCATTCGGTCGGGCTGCACACCAGCGATCAGGACCGTGTGATGCAGCTTGCCACCTCGATCCCGACCAGCCGTGTGATCGTCAATCAGGCGCATACCTTTGCCACTGGCGGGGCCTTTAACAACGGGATGCAGTTTTCGTTGAGCATGGGATGCGGCGCCTGGGGCGGTAACGCGATTGATGAGAACCTGCATTGGAAACACTTCATGCAGACTACCAAGATCGTCCGAGAAATCCCCCCGCGCGAGCCGTCGCTTGACGATATCTTCGCGGATTACTGGCAAGAGGCCGGTGCATGAAACTCGATCGCGGCTCTCCGCCCACCGGCACTGTCCGCGACTGGCTGGATGCCCGGGCCGAAGCGGGCGGTACGGCCATCGTCTTTCCGGAGATCGGTACGACCTTGGATTGGGACGACCTGCGCGATGCAGCGCGCACCTTTGCCATGGGTCTGACCGCTATGGGCGTTGGGAAGGGCGAAAGCCTTGCCATCGTCGCACCAAATGGTGCCGAGGCGGTGACGGCATTTTATGGGGCGCTTTATGGTGGGTTCCGGGCGACGATGATCAATCTGGCGGCGGGCCGGGACGCGATTGCCTATGCGCTTGAGCATTCCGAGGCGCGTTTTGCCTTTGTGCACGAGACCAGTCGCGGCCTGTTCGACGAAGCCAATGTCAGCGGCGTTCAGTCTGTTTCTCTGACACCGGGTGGCACAGCCGACCTGCCAGAGCTAGCACCGACCGACCATGCCCTGCTGATGTATACCTCCGGCACAACCGGACGGCCCAAGGGCGTGGTGCATACCCACGCAAGTCTGCTGGCCGGGGGATGGACGACAGCCATTGCGCATGATCTGCGCACCGACGACCGGGGTTTTTGCGTTCTGCCGATCTATCACATCAACGGGCTTTGCGTGACCATGATGGGCAGTTTGATATCCGGCGGATCGCTTTCCATGGTTTCGCGGTTCTCTGCTTCGCGGTTCTGGGAGCAGGCCGAGGCCAGCAACGTGACATGGTTTTCCGCCGTGCCGACAATCATCTCGCATCTGCTCCACGGCGATGCCGAACCCACGCAGGCATGCAAGGACCGTATCCGGTTTGGTCGGTCGGCGTCTTCCGCATTGGCTGTCGAGACGCAGTCGGCGTTCGAGAACCGTTTTTCCCTCCCGATTATCGAAACCATGGGATTGACGGAAACTGCGGCGCAAATTCTGTCAAACCCGCTGCCGCCCGGTAGACGCAAAATAGGGTCGCCCGGCTATTCATTCGGGTGCGAAGTTGAGATCCAGGACCAGAGCGGCGCGCGCGTGCCTCCGGGGACCGAAGGGGAAATTGTCGTTCGCGGACCGAACGTCTTGCTGGAGTATCTCAAGAACGCTGAGGCCACCTCAGACACCTTTCGTGACGGATGGCTCAGGACCGGGGATTTGGCCAAGATGGACGAAGACGGATATGTCTTTGTGACGGGCCGCCTGAAGGAACTGATCATCAAAGGGGGCGAGAACATTGCCCCACGCGAAGTGGATGAGGCGCTGTATTCGCATCCGGACGTTGTCGAGGCTGCTGCGTTTGCGCGGCCAAGCGGCAGTTATGGGGAAACCATTGAAGCCGCTGTGCGGGTGCGCGAAGGGTCTAACCTGTGCTCCTCTGATCTGATCGAGATTTGCCAAGAGCGGTTAGGGCGGTTCAAGTCGCCGGATGTTGTGCATTTCATGGATGAATTGCCCAAAGGGCCCTCCGGGAAAATTCAGCGTCTTAAGATCGCAGATTTGATTGCGGTCTAGCGCAGCTACGGAAATCAAGCGTGCAGGTGCGTCGCTGAAGCTGCCCGTTATGACGCGTGACATGATTACTCCACTCCGAAGAAACCCGTCAGGCGTGCGCAGAGTTTTCAGAATGCATCCTTGACTGGCGCATTTTGAGCCACAATGCTCAAGATATGAGCAGAATAAAAAGACTGCTGATCGCAGCAATGCTACTTTCGCCAAGCGCCCTTCGGGCAGGGCCGCAGGATGATCTACCTTGGATATTCACGGCATGTGCAGGCCGGTATTCGGCAGAGATTGAGCATGCGTGGATTCTGGGGGGGTCCGAGACCACGCAATACGAAAACCAGAAACAGGCCTTCGTTACTTTGGCAGAGGCGACTACGCCCGATCCGGGATCACCTGAACTACTGAACCACCGGATCGAAGCAAAGTATGCGCAGGCGCGCCTGCTCACGCTTGCCACGTTCCAAACTGACCCTAAACGCGCAAGACTTGCTCAGCGTATGGCATCAACGCATATCAATGCCTGCAAAATGCTACTGCTTGGCGGTTAGGCCCGGCTGTACATTGCGGATGAGCCCAAAAATTAAACTCAGAACCCGGTTCTGCGAGATTTTTGGGCGCATCGCTTCAGTCACATCCGCCGGAGGCCCCAAACGACTCCTGTGTCGGCAAGTTTCTGAATACCACCATCATCAGGTCTTTTTGTGGACCGACCCGAATGCGCGATGGTGCAGGCCTAGGAACCAAAATCACCATCGCACACCGCAATAGATGCGTAGAGAGCATATGAGACGTACACGCGTCGCACGCAAGGCTTTCGCGCATCGCAATAAGGATATCGCGATGTCACCAAAATTCATGAAAACTTCTGCAGCAGCGCTTCTGATTGCCAGCGCAGCACCTGCCTTGGCCGATTGCCCGATCAAGGTTGGCGTTCTTCATTCCCTGTCCGGCACCATGGCGATCTCGGAAACGACGCTCAAAGATACGATGGAAATGCTGATCGATCAGCAGAATGCCGCGGGCGGCGTGCTGGGATGTGAGCTTGAAGCCGTGGTCGTTGATCCTGCGTCCGATTGGCCCCTGTTCGCAGAAAAAGCGCGCGAGTTGCTGACCGTTCACGAGGTCGATGTGATCTTTGGCAACTGGACCTCCGTGTCGCGGAAATCGGTGCTGCCCGTGATTGAAGAACTGAACGGGCTGCTGTTCTACCCTGTCCAGTACGAGGGCGAGGAAAGCTCAAAGAACGTCTTCTACACCGGGGCTTCGCCAAACCAGCAGGCGATCCCGGCTACGGACTATTTCCTTGAAGAGCTGGAAGTCGAGAAATTCGCGCTGTTGGGCACCGACTATGTCTATCCGCGCACCACGAACAACATCCTTGAATCCTATCTCAAGCAGAAGGGCATCCCCGAGGAAGACATCTTTGTGAACTACACGCCCTTTGGTCATTCCGATTGGTCCAAAATCGTCGCCGATGTCGTGGCGCTGGGTGCGGATGGCAAGAAGGTCGGCGTGATCTCGACCATCAACGGCGATGCCAATGTGGGATTTTACAAGGAACTCGCCGCTGCGGGTATCTCTGCTGACGATATTCCGGTTGTCGCCTTCTCGGTCGGTGAAGAAGAGCTATCCGGTCTGGATACGACAAACCTTGTCGGGCACCTTGCTGCGTGGAACTATTTCCAGTCCGCAGACACCGAGGCAAACTCCGAGTGGATCGCCGCGTGGAGGGACCGTATGGGCGAAGACCGCGTAACCAATGATCCGATGGAGGCGCATTACATCGGCTTCAACATGTGGGTGAACGCGGCCGAGGCGGCAGGAACAACCGATGTGGATGCCGTGCGCACGGCGATGTACGGTCAGGAGTTCCCAAACCTGACCGGCGGTACGGCGGTGATGCTGCCCAACCACCACTTGGCCAAGCCGGTCCTGATCGGCGAAATCCAGGAAGATGGTCAGTTTGACATCATCTCTCAGACCACAGAAGTACCGGGCGACGCCTGGACTGATTTCCTGCCGGAATCCGCTGTCTTGACCTCGGATTGGAAGGATCTGGGTTGCGGCATGTACAACACGCAAACCAGCACCTGTGTGCAGATCAAGTCCAACTACTGATCTGACATCTCAACACAACCGGGGCGCTGCATGTTCTGCGCCCCGGACCTGAGACCAAGGGATTTCCTGAATGTTTGTTGTGACCCGGCGCATTGCCGCCTGTCTTTTGCTTTGCGCTGCGCTGACCTCGACCGCTGTGGCACAGGAAGCGGACGCTCCTATTCAGACATTGCTGCAAAGCCATGGCGCGGAGATCAAGAAATCCTCTCGCAATTCGATTGGTCCGGCAATTGACGCGTTGGCGGCAAGCGGGACACCCGATGCGCAGACCGTGCTGGAACGCTGGCAAGCGAAAGAGATGTGGTTTCACAAGGACAGCGGGCTGTTCGTGTTCGGTCAGGAGGCCGATGGCGGTGATCTGGCTCTGTTCGATGTCGCCGGAGGGGGTGAAATCGGAACAGCACCAAAGAATGACTACAAACAACTGAAACCAAATTCGGGCATTCGCGGCATGATCGCTGCTGCCCTTGTCCAGTTTCAACTGAATGCCCCTGATCCCGCAACACGCGCAATTGCGCTTGATGCGATAGAGCGGGATGCAGAGGTTTCTCATCTGGCCGCCCTGCGTGCTTCTATCGGGCCAGAGAGGGATCTCACGCTCAAGGCGCGCAAGGAACGGATCGAGCGCCTTTTGACCATCAGGTTTGCAGAGGATGACGCCGAGAGGACCGCTGCGATCAGGGGGTTTTCTGGCGATCTGAGCGTTGATCTGCGCGCGGCTCTAAACCCGCTGGTTCAGACCAAACTTGACGTTGCTGATGACCTGCCAGCCGATGCAAAGGTGGTTCGGGTTGGTAAAGAGCTGGCCCGCGATGAGGCCTATGCGTTGCTGGTTGAGCGTGACCTTGCGCCCCCACGGACAGATCCGCAGACACTGCGCGACACGTTGATTGCGAACATTGACGGCGAGGAAATCGCAGGCGTCAAGGTGGCAACCCTTGATACTGACGATGCCCGCGCGGCCGTCTACGCCACGCTAGCTGCGTCAGGCAACGCGCAACCGCTGGTCACCGATGCGGATGTGACCGACGCGCTGGAACGGTTCGTGTTCTTCGAGGTCTTCACTGGCGCGCCGGTGCCAGTCGCCCTTGCCGCGCAGGCCGCCCTGCATGACATCGAGGCCAAGCTTGCGCTGAGCCAGACGGTTGACCTGGCCCTAGACGGTCTGTCCCTGGCGTCGATCTATTTTCTTGCTGCCATCGGCCTTGCCATCACCTTTGGCGTGATGGGCGTGATCAACATGGCCCATGGCGAATTCATCATGATGGGCGCCTATACCGGCTATGTCGTTCAGATTTTCGTCCCCGATTATACGTTGTCCATCCTGCTGGCCATTCCGCTGGCTTTTGCCGTCACCTTCGGCGCGGGCGTGGCGATGGAGCGATTGGTGATCCGATGGCTCTACCACCGTCCGCTTGAGACGCTGCTTGCCACCTTCGGCGTCTCCATTGCGCTGCAGCAGTTGGCCAAGAATATCTTTGGTACGCAGGCGCGGCCGCTGACGGCCCCCGGTTGGTTGGACGGGTCGCTGGTGTTCAATGACGTTATCGCCATCAGCTATATCCGCATCGCGATCTTTGTGCTGGCGCTGATTTTTCTTGCGGTGTTCCTGTTCGTGATGAACCGCACACGGCTGGGGCTTGAGGTGCGCGCGGTCACGCAGAACCCGCGCATGGCGTCCTCCATGGGGATCAATCCTGACCGCATCAACATGCTGACCTTCGGCTTCGGATCAGGCATCGCTGGGATCGCCGGGGTGGCCATTGGTCTTTATGCCAAGGTCACGTCGGAAATGGGGGCCGATTACATTGTGCAAAGTTTCATGACCGTGGTCGTGGGCGGGGTTGGAAATATCTGGGGAACCCTTTTGGGGGCAACGCTCGTCGGCACGCTGCAAAAGGGGATCGAATGGCTGAACCCGTCAAACACGCTGGCGGCGCAGACCTATATGATCCTGTTCATTATCCTGTTCATCCAGTTCCGGCCGCGCGGGATTATCGCGCTTAAAGGCCGGGCGGCGGAGGCGTAATATGGCTGATATCGCTCTCTCCTCTTCGCGCAGGTCATTTGTCATGCGCTACCCGTCTGTGGTGATCTTCATCGGCGTGCTGGCACTCTTTACTATTGGCGTCACCATCCTTGCCGAAGGGTTCGGCATAGGCGTGATCTCGACCAGCTTCGTCAAGACGCTGGGCAAGACGCTTTGCCTCTGCCTCGTCGCCCTCGCCATGGATCTCGTCTGGGGCTATTGCGGCATCCTCAGCCTGGGTCACATGGCGTTCTTCGGGATCGGCGGCTACGCCATCGGCATGTGGCTGATGTACGCCCGCACCGAGATCATTGTGCGCGAGAGCCTCGTCGCCGCCCCCTTACCCCCAACACCGCAGGAAATTTCCGACGGGATCGCAGGCCAGATCTTTGGCGTGGTGGGTGCGTCCGAGTTTCCGCCGATCTGGGCCTTTGCGCATTCCCTGCCTTTGCAACTGGCCGCCGTGGTGCTGGTCCCGGGCCTGATCGCACTGGTCTTTGGCTGGCTGGCGTTCCGCAGCCGCGTGACCGGCGTTTACCTGTCGATCCTGACGCAGGCGATGACGCTGGCGCTGTCACTGTATCTGTTTCAGAACGACAGCGGGCTGCGCGGCAACAACGGACTGTCGGGGCTTCAGAACCTGCCAGGATTGTCTGACGTGCCGCAATCCACGATCTCGATCCTATTCTTCTGGGCGTCGGCGCTGGCACTGGGGCTGGGCTATGTCATTTGCGCGTGGATGGTGTCAGGCAAATTCGGCTCCGTCATCCGTGCCATCCGGGATGACGAGGCGCGGGTGCGGTTCCTGGGGTACTCGGTCGAAGCCTACAAGCTGTTCATCTTTAGCTTTACGGCTGTGATCGCGGGGATTGCCGGGGCGCTCTATTATCCGCAGGCCGGTATCATCAACCCCGCTGAGATCGCGCCCATCGCGTCGATCTACCTTGCGGTCTGGGTCGCCATCGGCGGGCGCGGCAGGCTTTATGGTGCTGTCATCGGCGCGGCATTCGTATCGTTGCTGTCGACGTGGTTCACCGGCGGAAAGGCCCCCGACATCAACCTTGGCTTTTACACGGTGCAGTGGGTCGACTGGTGGACGATTCTGCTGGGACTTTCCTTTGTCGCGGTCACCTTGTTCGCGCCACGCGGCATAGGCGGATTGTTCGACCTGATATCAGAGCGCCGCCACCCGGACCGCCATGGCGCCAGCCTTGGTCCCGATCCGGGCGCGTTGCGGGAAAAGGAGGCGGATCAGTGAGCACCTTGCTTGAAGTTTCAGGTGTGTCTGTCTCCTTTGACGGGTTCAAGGCGATCAACAATCTGACGTTCCAGATTGGCGATGCCGAAATGCGCGCGGTCATTGGCCCAAACGGTGCGGGCAAGACCACCTTCATGGACATCATCACCGGAAAGACGCGGCCCGATAGCGGGAGCGTGTTATGGGGAGAGAAATCCGTGTCGCTTCTTTCTATGTCCGAAAGCCGGATCGCGCAGGAAGGCATCGGTCGCAAGTTTCAGCGCCCCACGGTTTTTGAGGATCAGAGCGTCGCGGATAACCTTATGCTGGCGCTGAAAAAGGAGCGGGGTCCGCTTTCGGTGCTGAGCTTCCGTCCGTCCACGACAGACCGCGAGAAGGTAGTCGATCTGGCAGAGCAGATTGGTCTGGCCACAGCGCTGTACCGCAAATCGGGGGAGCTTTCGCACGGGCAGAAGCAATGGCTTGAGATCGGCATGTTACTGGCGCAGGAACCGCGTCTGTTGCTGGTGGACGAACCGGCGGCGGGCATGACCCCGGCGGAACGCGAACACACAACCGAACTGCTGGTCGAGGCGGCCAAGACCCGTGCGGTTGTTGTCGTTGAACACGACATGGAATTCGTGCGCCGGCTGGGTTGCAAGGTCACGGTGCTGCACGAGGGGTCGGTGCTGGCCGAAGGCAGCCTTGACCATGTGACATCGGATGAAAAAGTGATCGAGGTATACCTTGGCCGATAACCTTCTCGATATCCGCGATCTGACGCTGCACTATGGAAGCAGCCAGATCCTCAATGGGATCAGCGTCACCGCGCAAACAGGCGAGGTAACCTGTGTGATGGGAACCAATGGCGTGGGCAAGACAAGCCTGCTCAAGGCGATTTCGGGCACGCATCCGATCAGCGGCGGGGACTACCTTCTGGATGCCAAACCGATCACCCGTGCGCAGGCCCACACGCTGGCACAAAAAGGCGTGGCCTATGTGCCGCAAGGCCGTGAGATATTCCCATTTCTGACCGTCAGGGAAAACCTTGAAACCGGATATGCCTGCCTACCGCGGAATCAGCACTATCTGCCGGATGAGATCTTTGAGCTGTTTCCGATCCTTAAGGAATTCCTGTCCCGGCGCGGGGGTGACCTGTCAGGGGGTCAGCAACAACAGCTTGCCATCGCACGCGCGCTGATCACCCGGCCCAAGCTATTGCTGCTGGACGAACCCACCGAAGGCATTCAGCCGAACATCATCAAGCACATCGGCGAGGTCATCAAACGACTGCGCGACCGTGGCGATATGGCTATTGTCTTGGTGGAGCAGTTTCTGGATTTCGCCTATGGCCTGGGTGATCAGTTTGTCGTGCTTGAACGGGGGAGCTGCACCCTGCGCGGTGCGAAATCCGAAGTGTCCTTTGACAGGCTTCAACAAGCGGTCTCCTTGTAGCGGGTGACCCCTGTTTAGGATCGTGTCTGGTCAACCGTTTTGCGCGCCGGTCATCGCCAAATGTTTTCTCTGGATTGGCTGAGTTGCCTTCCTGACCGTCCCATGATCAGCATGTGCGAGCCGCGCTGCAAATGGGGGACCACGTGACAATCATCAAAGCTGAAAACGCGGCCATCGTGTCTCAGGTTCATGTCGAAGTCGGCGCGAGGGTTTCTGCCGGGACAGTCCTGATCGTGACTGAACTGATGAAAATGCATCACGAGATCTGCGCCAAGGAAAGCGGTATCATCACGGCGGTTCATGTCGCGCCCGGCGATGAATTGCGCGGCGACGAGCCCCTTCTGACGTTTGAACCCGCTGAAGTCGACGTGGGGGTGCTACAAGACGCGCACGACGTTCGAGCTGATTTTACCGAGTTCGAGGCGCGCAAGGCTTTGCTGTCGGACGAGGCGCGGCCCGAAGCGGTGGAAAAGCGCCACGCGCAAGGGATGCGCACAGCCCGCGAGAATATCGACGACCTGTTCGACACGGGATCGTTCACGGAATACGGCGCACTGGCAGTTGCCGCGCAGCGGTCCAAACGCGCGCTGCCCGAGCTACAAGTACGAACGCAGGGCGATGGCATCATCTGTGGCGTTGGCACGGTAGGCGGGCGTCCGGTTGCCGCGATGGCGGTGGATTATATGGTCCTTGCCGGAACTCAGGGTTTCAATCACCACCGCAAAATGGACCGGCTGATCGAAGTCGCGGGGCGCGACAACATGCCGATTGTGCTGTTTGCCGAAGGCGGCGGTGGCCGACCCAACGACTACGACGTCGGGCTGGTCATGGCCGCCTGGCTGAATGTCACTTCGTTTCAACATTTCGCGGCCCACAAGGGACCCAAGATCGGCATTGTCGCGGGCTACTGTTTTGCCGGAAACGCGGCCCTGTTCGGGGTCTGCGACGTGCGGATCGCCACGCGGCAAAGCTGGATTGGCATGGGTGGCCCCGCAATGATCGAAGGCGGCGGCTTGGGTGCTTTCGGCGCAAGGGACATCGGCCCATCCGAAGTGCAGGTAAAGAACGGTGTCATTGATCTGCTGACCGATGACGAGGCCAGCGCCGTTGCCGCGGCAAAGACATTGCTGGCGCTTAACGCGCCTTGCGAAGAGATAGAGCCGGAAACCGATGCGCTGCGGTCCATCGTTCCGGTCGATCGCACACGCGCCTATGACATGCGCGAAGCGGTTGAGGCCGTGACGGACCCGGCGAGTTTTCTTGAGATGCGCCGCGATTTTGGCGTTGGCATGATCGCCGGTTTTGCCCGGATCAAGGGCCGCGCCGTTGGCATCCTTGCCAATAATCCCCTGCATCTGGGCGGCGCGATCGATGCGGAGGCAGGCGACAAGAGCGCGCGCTTCCTGCAGCTTTGCGATGCCTGGGGGGTGCCGGTGGTGACCCTTTGCGACACGCCGGGCTTTATGGTGGGTCCAAAGATCGAGGAAACCGGACAGGTAGCCCATGTCTCAAGGCTGTTTCTGGCCGGGGCGCATTTTGGCCAGCCGCTGGTGACCGTCATCCTGCGCAAGGCCTACGGTCTGGGCGCGATGGCGATGGCTGGCGGCGGGTTCAACAGGCCGCACTATTGCTGTGCATGGCCTACTGGAGAGGTCGGGGCGATGGGCCTGGAAGGGGCGGTAAAGCTGGGCTACCGCGACCGGCTTGCCGCCATCGCGGACCCCGCCGAACGGGAACGCGAATATAACCGCCTCGTCGGTGAACTCTATGAACGTGGCAAGGCATTGAACGCGGCGAGCATGCTGGAATTTGACGCGGTCATCGACCCGGCAAACACCCGCGAAGAAATCGACCGGGCACTATCGACTGCCGGACCGGCGGTGCCTTCTTTGCGCTACGTCGACGCCTGGTAACTGTGCCACGCCTTGGCGCCGACCCGTTCTTGTCAGCCGTCAAATCTGGACCTACTACTGAGCCCTGTAAACCTCGGCATTCCTCTTCTGTTTGCCTTTATGAAGTGAAGCGCAAATGGCCGATACCCCCACCTCTCAGATCACGGGCTTCGCGGCGGCGTGGACGATTGTCTTTGTCTGGGCGTTCTGGCTGATCGTCAGCCGCATCGCCAGCGACAGCGGGCTGACAATCTTTGACCTAGCTGCCTTGCGTTATGGTTTGGCCGCCTTGGTCGGCATTCCGCTTTCGCTTTATTACAAGCCGTGGCGGGGACTGCGATTGTCACAAATCGCGATCCTGTCGTTCATTCTTGGACCAATCTATATCCTTTGCGTTTTCGCGGGCTTCCTGTTCGCGCCTGCGGCCCATGGCGGCATTTTCATGAACGGCGTGCTGCCACTGGTCAGTATCGTGATCGGCGTGTCGCTGTTTCGTGCGGAACCCACGTCGAGGCAGGTCTTTGGCTCGGTGCTCATCCTGATTTCGGCGGTGATACTGGCGTGGGACGGCAACACCTTCGGCAGCGAAGCGGCGTGGATCGGCGACCTGCTCTTTTTGGTCGGCGCGGTCTTCTTTTCGTTCTACATCATCCTGTCCGAACGCTGGCAACTTGGCGCCATGCAGATCATCTTTTGCGGGACGGTCGTGAACGCCGCGCTCTACCTGCCGATCTGGGCGCTATGGCTGCCTTCGGGGCTTGCCGACGCGCCGCTTGGCCCGCTTATGCTGCAAGCCATCTACCAAGGCTTTGTGCCGAACCTGATGGGGCTTCTTTTTATCGCCCATGCCTCCCGCAAGATCGGCAACGCCAACACGTCAACCATTCTTGCCGCCGTACCGGGCATGGGCGGCATTCTGGGGGCGCTGATCCTTGGCGAGAACCTGAGCCTGATCAGCATTCTGGCGCTGATCGCCCTGACCATCGGGTTGCTGATCGCTGTGCGCAAACGGCGCGTGTTACCAGCCTGATTTGCCCTCGTAGCAGGTAAGCGCGATGATCAGTATGTTTCCAGGCGCTTGAACAGAGACGACGTATCCCACCGTCCGCCGCCCATCTTCTGCACGTCCTTATAGAACTGGTCCACCAGCGCCGTTACAGGCAGGCTGGCACCGTTCTCATTCGCCGTTTCCAGACAGATACCGAGGTCCTTGCGCATCCAGTCCACGGCAAAGCCATGTTCGAAATGATCGTCCAGCATCGTCTCATACCGGTTGGCCATCTGCCAGCTGCCTGCCGCACCCTGACTGATCACCTCAACCACGTCCCGGCCGTCAAGGCCCGCCTTGGTCGTGAAATGCAGCGCCTCTGACAGTCCCTGCACCAGTCCCGCAATCGCGATCTGGTTTGCCATTTTGGTCAGTTGGCCCGCACCGCTTGCCCCGATCCGGCGCACCAGCTTGGCGTAGACATTCATCACCGGTTCTGCGCGGTCATAATCGGCCTGATCGCCGCCACACATGATCGACAGTTGCCCGTTCTCGGCCCCTGCCTGACCACCAGATACCGGGGCATCGACAAAGCTGAGACCTTTGGCCTTGGAGGCCTCAAAAAGCTCCCGCGTCACCTTGGCCGAGACCGTGGTGTGATCCACGAAAAGCGCCCCTTCAGACATGCCGGCGAAGGCACCGGTATCCCCCAGACAGACGGCGCGGAGATCGTCGTCGTTGCCCACGCAGGCCATGACCAGTTCCGCGCCCTTTGCGGCCTCGGCCGGGGTCTCCGCACTTTGGCCGCCGTGCTCTTTTGCCCAGGCTTCCGCCTTGGCGGCGGTACGGTTGTAGACGGTTACCTCGTGCCCAGCGGCCTGCAGATGCCCCGCCATCGGGTAGCCCATGACACCCAGACCCAGAAACGCAACTTTTGTCATTGTGATCGTCCTTTCGGAAATTTATAGCAAATCGCCCGGCGTCTGCCCGGCAAAAAATGCGTCAAGATTGTCGAGTGCGCGGAAGCCCATCGCATCGCGCGTCTTGCGCGTGGCGCTGCCGATGTGAGGCAGCATGAAGATATTCTCATGCGCGGCAAAGGCGGGATTGCCCCCCGGCTCAACCTGAAAACAATCCAGCCCCGCCGCAGCGACACGGCCCGATGCCATCGCATCCAGCAAGGCGGCCTCATCCACCAGCGCACCGCGTGCGGTGTTCACCACGACCGCCCCTTCGGACAGCAGGGCAAAGCGGTCAGCGTTCATCAGGTTGGTCGTGTCCGGCGTGGCGGGGCAATGCAGCGAAAGGAAATCCGCCACGCCCAGCAGGCTTTCGACACTATCATGATAAATCGCCCCCTGCGCCTGATCGGCAGGCAATTCTGAGCGGTTATAGTAGTGAATTTCCATATCGAAGCCGCGCGCCTTGGCAGCAAAGGCACGACCCACCCGGCCCATCCCGATGATGCCAAGCCGTGCGCCCGTCACCTGTTTGCCGACCATGAACGCCGGTGACCAGCTGTCCCATGCGCCCGTTCGTACGATCCGGTCGCCCGCGACGGCGTGGCGTGCCGCCCCCAGCATCAGCAGCATTGCCAGTTCGGCGGTTGCGTCGGACAGAACATCAGGCGTGTTTGTCACGGCAATGCCACGCGCCTTGAGCGCAGGCAGATCGCAGTGATCCACGCCGACGGAATGATTTGCGACAATCTTCAGACGGTCAGAGAATTGCGTGACGACATCCGCGCTGAAGTGTTCAGAATGACACGGTATGATCGCGTCAAATTCGGCGCTTGCTGCAATCAGCTCTTCTGCGGTTCCGGGGCTGTCTTCGTGATTGATCACAACGTCATAATCGCGGGCCGCGCGTTCAAGCGTGGCGTCCGACAGGCGACGGGTAATCCAGAGGCGCGGCTTGGTCATTTCTTGCGGACGCATTCGTCCCAGAAATCATAGACCGCCATGCCGCAGACGATGATCGCGATGATCATGAAGGGAAAACCGCCCCAAAACCCGGCAAACCCGCTTGAGATACTTTGCGACAGGCCGCCAATAAAAACGCACAGGATCAAGGTCCCTATCAGACCGACGATCAGTTTCACTCCGTAAGACATATCTTGTCCTTTCCTTTATTCTGACGCCTGAGCGAGCCGGGTTTGAAGCCAGCGCGCTGTGCGCAGCAGGCGGTCGTCCTTTTCCACGGGGCCGATCAGTTGGACACCAATCGGCAGATCGTTCTCGCCCACGAGCAAGGGCAGTGACACGCAGGGCAATCCGGCCAGTGTCCACAGTGTACAGAAAATTGGATCGCCCGTCCCATTGCCAAAGACCGGTGCCTCCCCTGCGGCGGAAGGGGCGATGATCGCATCGAATTCGACAAAGAAATCGGCGAAGAAGGCTTCGGCCGAGGCCTTGACCGCCAAGGCGTCTTCGTATTCTTCCAAACTGATCTGGCGACCTCGTTCGATGACCGGTTTCAGCGTATCGCTGATCTGGTCCCAATGGGTGTCGAACACCTCCGCCTGATGCTGGCTAATCTCGTATTCATGGATGCGGGCCTGCACAGCCACCAGGTTGGACAGCGTGTCGGCAGCGGGCAGGCGCGTCACCTGATCGCCCAGAATGTCCATCACCGCGTCCAGACCTTCACGCGCATCATCCGAAAGACGATCGTTAAACGGCAGGTCGAACCATGCCAGATCGGGGGTGACCGGTGCATCGGCCATCGCTCCGGCGGACATGTCGGGCCGGGGGCGCGCAAAGCTGACCGGGTCACGCTGGTCATAGCCGCTGATGGCATCGGTCAGCAGGGCCACATCGGCCAAGGTGCGCCCAAAGCACCCGACCTGATCCAGAGAAACAGATGTCTGCAACAGCCCCTCGCGAGAGATCACGCCACGGGTCGGCTTGAACCCGAAAGTGCCGCAGAATGAGGCCGGACGGATGACCGACCCGTTGGTCTGCGTGCCAATAGCCAGCGGCACATGGTGGGCAGCAACCGCAGCGGCGGACCCGCTGGATGACCCACCGGGGCTGTGCTCAGGGTTATGCGGATTGCGGGTTTCATTCGCGTGGACAAAGGCCAGTTCAGTCGTGACTGTTTTGCCCATGATCACAGCACCCGCTTCACGCAGGTGTTCCACCAGCCGCGCAACATGCTCTGTCTGGCGACCGGCAAAGATCGGTGTGCCCCGTTGCGTTGGCATTTTGGCGGTGTCGATGATGTCTTTCAGACCAACGGGGATGCCGTGCAAGGGTCCGATGGGCATGCCTGCCTTGCGGATACGGTCACATTCAGCGGCTTGCGCAAGCGCCGCTTCGGGGTCCAGAAACGCCCACGCCTTGATCGCTCCGTCAGTCTCTTCGATACGTGCCAGACAGGATTTCGTCAGTTCGACCGACGTCAACCGTCCCGAGGCCATGGCTGTCAGGGCCTCGGTCGCTGTCAAAGTGTAGGCGTCCTTGATCACGGGATGTAGGGCCCGAACAGGTAGTCAGGGAACCACAGCGCGATGCCTGGGAACTGGTACATCAACGCCATCGTCAGGATCACGATGCCGAGGTAGGGCATGATGCCCCGGAAAATCTGCATCAGTTCGATCTGATTTTTTAGAACACCCTTTAGATAATAGGCCGACATCGCCATTGGCGGCGTCAGGAAGGACGTCTGCAGGTTCAGGGCGACGAGCATCGCAAAGAAGTATGGGTTCACGCCGAACACATCGAGCAGGGGCAAGAAGATCGGCACAAAGATGATCAGGATTTCAGACCACTCCAGCGGCCAGCCCAGCAGGAAGATGATGATCTGTGCGAGGACCAGGAACTCCCACGGCTCAAGGTCCATGCCGCCAACCCAGTCCGCGATGATATCGTGACCACCGAGGTAGGAGAAGACAGAGGCAAA
>Ga0316197_10000766_pt1 | contig 22575 bp, 20 predicted proteins | sample OudBiesiAoxic_MG_FD_204939 | JGI IMG/M metagenome (GOLD analysis project Ga0316197, IMG submission 204939) | Coastal sediment microbial communities from Oude Bieten Haven, Netherlands - site A oxic | ecosystem: Environmental > Aquatic > Marine > Coastal > Sediment | place: Netherlands... | reverse complement strand
GCTCAACCGCTTTCATTAATGTATCGTATTGTGGGTTTGGCTCAATACCTGAGAATTCATCCCAGTTATGGTCAGCCAGCGCAGTAACAACTTGATCATAAACACCGTTACCTTTGATAGAACCGCCACCATAAGTTACTAATATTTTTTTGTCTTTTGGAATACTGTTAGTGATTGCTGCAATTTGACCTTGACCAAAATGGATTGCGGTCGTGTTGTGGTAACTAAAATTGTTCATCTATTACTCCTTTAAAACGATTGTTGGACTCAAGTAATAAGTGCAATCGTTTATTAAAAAATTTTTGTATTGCTGAAAAACGAGATATTTGAATACATGATATTTGAATATATCGAATCGACTTTCATAAAAGCCCTATACGCTTCAGCTTTACATTTTGATCAAATATGAAAACAACATGGGCCAAATATTGATCGGATATGGCACATCGAAATAATTATCATTCGAATTAAATTGCACACAACTTAATTGTGCGGCAATTATATCTCGCATTGAAACGATAACGCAAGTATATTGTGCACAATGTAATTATTTAACGGATTGAATATGAGTAGCGATAAGGCAGAATTAAAAGTGAGTAAAAGTGAAGAGGTGGGTGATAGTTTAGTTGATGAGAGTTCCGTAGGTAAGAGTTCAGTGGGTAATAGTTCAGTTAATAACTGTTCAACTAATCATTGCTCAATAGTTGAACCCGGTTCTAACTTAGCCATTGAAAAGCAACTTTGTTTCTCTTTATACAGCACAGCCAATGCCATTGTTCGCGCGTATCGCCCGATGTTGAAAGCACTTGATTTAACTTACCCTCAATATCTAGTGATGATTGTGCTTTGGAGTAATAACGGGATCAATGTAAAAGATCTCGGGCAGATATTACATTTAGATTCCGGCACCTTAACGCCTTTATTAAAACGCCTCGAAAGTAAGCAAGTATTAATGCGAAAACGCGGTGAAGATGATGAACGCGTACGTGAAATCTTTTTAACTGCGCAGGGTATTAACTTAAAAAAACAAGCTGAAGCCGTTCCAGAACAGATGTTATGTAAAGCTAAATTACCTTTGCAAGAACTACTCGAATTAAAGAAAGGCTGTGATAGATTATTTGAAAATTTAACTGAAGAATAATTGGTACAATCATAATAGATGACGGTTTTATTTTCTAATATTGGTAAGCATTTTTTACAATAAATAACCTAAGGTACTCACTTATCTCAGTTTTATATGTAATGCGAAACAGCAACTAAATAATAAAATAACTAACTATTTTATCATTTAGTTGTCACATGCTTTCTCTAGACTACTCGTTTTTACATACAGAAGGATAAAGTGAATGAAAGGTTCTATTTCTCGTCGTGACTTCCTCATTTTAACAGCGAAAGGTGCAGGCGCAGCGGTTGTATCATACGGTTTAATGGGTTGTGCTACCGATGATGATGATGACAATCAAACAAACAATAGTATTCGCTTCAATCATGGTATCGCCAGTGGTGATCCTTTAATGGATGCCATTATTTTGTGGACACGCATAACACCAAGTAGCGATGGTGAGATAACCGTGTCTTGGGAGATAGCAATAGATCAGGCTTTCACTCAATTAGTTAACACTGGTAATACCACCACCAGCGCAGCAAGAGATTATACAATTAAAGTAGATGCTATCGGTCTTTCGGCTAGCACTACTTATTATTATCGTTTCATCTGTAATGGCACAACGTCTTCAATAGGTACCACTAAAACCTTACCCGATGGCTCGCCTGATTCTGTTAAATTAGCGGTGTTATCTTGTGCGAACTACCCTGCAGGATTTTTTAACGTTTATAACTTAGCGGCGCAACAAGATGATTTAGATGCCGTATTACATCTCGGTGATTATATTTATGAGTATGGCCGAGGTGAGTACGGAAGTGATAATGCCGAGACATTAGATCGTCAAGTATTACCAGCAACTGAGATCTTTAGTTTAAGCGATTATCGTACTCGTTATGCCCAATACCACAGCGATCCTGATTTACAATTACTACACAGTAAAGTGCCTTTTATTACCGTTTGGGATGACCATGAAGTGGCTGATGATACTTGGAGTGACGGTGCTGGAAATCATAATGAAGGTGAAGGCAGCTTTGAAGATCGTAAACTTGCAGCGTTACAAGCTTATTTTGAATGGTTACCTATCCGCCCTTGGAGTGAAGGTAATTATGCAGAAATCTACCGTCAATTTTCATTTGGTGATCTCGTTGATTTATATATGTTAGATACACGTGTTCTAGCACGAGAAAAACAACTCGATTACGCTGATTATTTCGATGGTAGTGTTTTGTTTGATGAAGCGACGTTTAACCAAGATCTCTATGAAACTGAAAGAACTATGCTGGGCACAGAGCAATTACAATGGCTTAAAGATAGCGTAAGTGTGAATAATGGTCGCTGGCAATTATTAGGTCAACAAGTGTTAATGGGTGAAATGAAGTTGCCTGGTGCAGTTGCATTAAATGCTATGAGTACTACGGATTATGCTGAGTTAGGACCATTAGCTTTGTTAGCTGGGCGTATTAAAGCAGGTGACCCTACCATAACCGCAGATGAGCAAACTTACTATGAAGCCAATGCAGACAAACTCACTGCTGATTCACTTAGTTTATTATCTTTTCCTGAACTGCCATATAACTTAGATGCATGGGATGGGTATGCGACAGAAAGAGATAAAATATTGGCGATCTTTAATGACGCGTCAAAAAATTTAGTGGTAGTGGCGGGTGATACGCATAATGCGTGGGCAAATGAGTTGTCTAATAGCGATGATAAAATTGTCGGTGTTGAGTTTGCAACGGCTTCTATTTCCTCCCCCGGCCTTGAGTATTATTTAAGTATTAGCGATGATGCAATAGAAAGTACAGAGGATGGTTTTGTGTCTTTGATTGAGGGGCTTAAGTATTCAAATGCTAAAGATAGAGGCTTTTTAACACTCACCTTCACTCAAGAGAAGGTTGAAAGCCAATGGCATTATGTCGACACTATTCTTAGTTCAGAGTACGCAGAGCTGACTGATCGACTTAAAGTCGCCACTAGTCATGCAGATGAGCCTGGCTTAACGTTCTCATAAACTTAGCTTAAACATAGCGGCAATAACTAATATAACTAATATAGTGACCATAACGACACATCTATATTAAGCTGATACCATTCTGATTTATTTTTCAGAATGGTATCAATATTTAACTATTTTTCAGTACGTTAGACTAATAAAAAGCTTTCAGTACTTCTGACTAACTATAAGCTAGCAACAGTATTAACCAGCATTACTAAGCCAGTAGCAGTATCAACCAGCAACAAAGTTACTATTTTTCCCAGTCTAAAATCACTTTACCTGACTTACCAGAACACATCATATCGAAGCCTTTTTGGAAATCATCCACGCTAAAATGATGTGTAATAATAGGTGTTAAATCTAAGCCCGATTGGATAAGACTGGCCATTTTGTACCAGGTTTCAAACATCTCTCGACCGTAGATACCTTTAATCACTAAACCTTTAAATATAACCTGATTCCAATCCACTGCCATCTCTGCAGGTGGAATACCTAATAGAGCGACTTTACCGCCATGGTTCATATTTTTTAACATGCTATTAAATGCAGTTGGGTTACCAGACATTTCCAAGCCTACATCAAAACCTTCTGTCATACCCAGATCAGATATTACGTCTTCCAGTTTTTCATCTTTGACATTAACAGCACGTGTTACGCCCATTTTTTTTGCAAGATCTAGACGGTATTGATTAACATCAGTGATCACCACATGACGAGCGCCAACATGTTTTGCAACCGCGGCAGCCATAATACCAATGGGCCCAGCGCCTGTGATCAAAACATCTTCACCCACTAAATCAAAGGATAATGCGGTATGAAGCGCATTGCCAAAGGGGTCAAAAATAGAGGCAAGATCGTCAGATATTTGATCTGGGATCTTAAATGCGTTAAATGCAGGTAATACTAAAAATTCAGAAAATGCCCCTGTTCTGTTAACGCCCACTCCACTTGTATTACGACAAAGATGAGTACGTCCACAGCGGCAATTACGGCAATGTCCGCAAGTTATATGCCCTTCTCCAGAAACTCGATCGCCAATATTAAAACCGCGAACCTCTTGCCCCATACCAACCACTTCACCTACGTATTCGTGACCAACCACAAGCGGAACTGGGATCGTTTTTTGTGCCCATTCATCCCAATTGTATATATGGATATCTGTGCCACAAATTGCTGTTTTTTTAATGCGGATAAGTAAGTCATTATGGCCAACTTCAGGCTTATCAACTTGCGTCATCCATATCCCTTGTTCGGACTTTAATTTCGCTAACGCTTTAATTTTCATGACCAATTAACTCCATCTCTTGCCCAACTTTAATGAACGCATCGATCGCAGTATCAAGCTGTTCACGCGAATGTGCCGCTGACATTTGTGTACGAATTCGAGCTTTTCCTTTAGGTACAACAGGGAAAGAGAAAGCAACCACGTAAATACCCAATGCTAAAGCACGCTCAGCAAACTCCGCTGCAACTTTTACATCACCTAACATAATAGGAATAATGGCATGATCGGCTCCTCCCATGGTGAAACCGGCGGCTTCCATACGCGTACGGAAGTGCGCTGAGTTTTCCCATAGTTTGCTGCGAAGATGTCCAGATTCAGCGAGTAAATCCAAAACTCGAATAGATGCTGAAACAATCGCAGGTGCAACCGAGTTAGAAAACAGGTACGGACGAGAGCGTTGGCGTAACCAATCGATAACTTCCTTTTTACCTGAAGTATAACCACCAGAGGCACCGCCCATCGCTTTACCTAGCGTACCAGTAATAATATCAATGCGGTCAATCACATCATGGTATTCATGTGTGCCAGCGCCATTTTCGCCCATAAAACCAACTGCGTGAGAATCATCAACCATTACCAGTGCGTCATATTTATCAGCTAAGTCACAAATGGCCGGTAAGTTTGCCACCACCCCATCCATTGAGAACACACCATCAGTAACAATAAGAGTATGGCGAGCCCCCGCTTCTTTAGCAGCAATCAATTGTTGTTCAAGTTCAGTCATGTCGTTATTGGCATAACGAAAACGCATTGCTTTACATAAACGAACACCATCAATAATAGAAGCATGGTTTAATGCATCTGAAATAATCGCATCTTCTTTGTCTAAAATAGTTTCAAATAATCCCGCGTTGGCATCAAAACATGAGGTATAAAGGATGGTGTCTTCTTTACCTAAAAAAGTAGATAGCTTTTGCTCTAATACTTTATGCGAATCTTGTGTACCACAAATAAAACGTACCGATGCCATCCCAAAACCATGTTCATCCATACCATCTTTCGCGGCCTGAATAAGCGTTTCATGATTAGCTAAACCTAAATAGTTATTGGCACAAAAGTTTAATACTTCTTGCCCTGTAGAAATTGAAACAGAAGCTTTTTGCGCGGAAGTAATGATACGTTCAGACTTGTATAATCCTTCATTCTTTACTGTTTCTATTTGTGTTTTGATTTGTGCGTAGAATGTAGAAGACATAAACTTTCCTTCTTTAAGTTGTCATTGCTTAAGTATAAGCGATTAAGTAATTCTTATTGTGATGGCTTTAGTCGTTAATCTTTTATATGTAATTTTCTATATAGAAAGCGACATATTAATGTTGCTTATAAAAAATATAATAAAACCGAATAAATTCATTCTAATTGAAAGCGATTATTACTATTAGCCCCTAACATGGAAAATCATTTGTGAATTATGAGCACAAATAAACTAATTACATGATTACCCGATTTAGCCACGCTTATTGTTGTTGTCAGTCAAGGAAGCTTTACCACGGCAACTAAAAAGCGAGGAGTAACGCCCTCTACTTTAAGTAAATTAATCACACGTTTAGAAAGTCCATTATCGGTAAAGTTGTTTGAGCGAACAACACGCCGCTTATTGCTCACCGATGCGGGTAAAAAAAATACCAACAATCGACGATCATCCTTGAGGCAGTTCAACAAACTATTGATATCTCTAGTTTAGAATATACCGTGCCTTCAGGAATGTTAACCGTTGCTGTACCAAAAGCATTTTTAACCATTAGATTGCAGCCACTGGTCACTCCTTTTTAACTGAATAACCGAAAATTCAATTAAAGCTAAGAGCGTCAGACAGTAATATCGATATGATAGTGCAGGGAGTTGATGCGGTATTTTTCTTAACCAATGCCCCTTGATCATGAAAGAGATTGGTAAAGTTAATTTAAAGCTCTGCGCAAGCCCTGAATATATCAAAAAAAGAGGTTGTCCGACTCATCCACAATAATTGTCAGACCATGATTGCTTGTATTTAGGTAAAACCGCTATCGACCATACCTGGGTATTTATGAAGCAGGATGAACGACACGTAATAGCCGTATCGGGGGCTATGCAGCCAACCATTCTCAAAAACGCTTAAATGGCGTTAAAGATGCTTTTAAGATTGGTATGCTCCCTGACTTTGTCATTAAAAATGCATTACAAAAAAATGAAGTTGTTGAGGTACCTTCAGATTGGGGAATTAAAGGAAACTACGCGGGTGTAATAGCAATGCAGTATGCACAGAATAAATATATGCCCTCTCATTTAAAAGGGGTTACTGAGTTTGTAACAGCGCACTTAATAAAGGTAACTTTAATGAAAGGTGTCTTTAATGAAGGCATGGTTAATACGGAATAAGAAAATACAACATTAATAGAGTAATGGTAGCAGCCTGTTTAATGTTGATTATTGATTATTGATTATTGATTATTGATTATTGATTATTGGCTATTGGTGATGCCTGCGACATTCAACGCTAATTTAACGCCGCAGACATTAGCTAATGTTTTTAATTAAAACACTAATAAACCAAGCGAAATAATAACACCAGAGCCGAATAACGCCATGATGCAGTATCCCATCACATCTTTAGCCCCTAAGCCTGCAATTGCCAACGCTGGTAATGCCCAAAAAGGTTGAATCATATTAGTCCATGCATCTCCCCAAGCAATCGCCATCGCTGTTTTCGCAGCATCAACACCTAATGCAGCACCTGCTGGCATCATAATCGGTGCTTGAACGGCCCATTGACCGCCACCTGACGGTACAAAAAAGTTTACAATCCCAGCACTTAAAAAGGTAAAGACAGGAAATGTTGTTTCATTTGAAATTGAAACAAAACCTGCAGAAATAATCCCTGCTAATGAAGTACCTGAATCGCCCATTGCAGTCATCATACCCATGATACCGGCGTAGAATGGGAACTGTAATAATATGCCTGAACAGTTTTTAGCGCCTTGAGAAACGGAACTTAATAAGCTCTTAGGCGTTCCGTGTAGCAGGATTGCAGAGAATAAGAAGGTGAAGTTAACGATATTAAGATTAAGTGCAAAACCATTATTAATAAAATAATAGAAAATGTAAGTAAATCCCATCGCGCCGAGTAATAATGACAATACGCGGCTATTTTCCAAACGCTCTGCAGGTGTCATTTTTTCCTGAGATTCCGTTTCTTGATCATTTAATGTGTCAGCCTGTAACTCTTTACCTTGAAAATTTCTGCCTTTTGACGCTTTACCTTGGCCAGCTCCCTGCAGTGCAGTTTGCTCTTTTAATAATTGCGCATCAATGGTGATAATATCTTTTCCTACGGGATGCATTAAGCGATTCAAAATTGGAATAGTAATTAACATCACCGCAAGAATAGTCAAATTCATGGTTGAGAAAATCGTTTCAGAGGTTGGAATTGGTGACGTTACCGCGCCATTAGTCACGGCACTCAAGTTAGTACCACTTGCCAACGCTAATGGGATCGAGCCTGATAACCCCGCATGCCAAAATAAAAAGCCACTATAAGCAGAAGCAATGAGCAAACGGTAATCCACCCCCCTTACACGAGAAGCAATTTCACGCGCAAATATAGCACCAACAACCAGACCAAATCCCCAGTTAACCCAACAAGCGATAGCACTAATAAAGGTCACTAATAAGATGGCTTGATTTGGTGTTTTAGCAATACTCGCGAGTACCGCTAGTTTACTTTTAAAAGCAGGAGCACTGGCCATTGCATGTCCTGTCACAACTACCATTGCCATTTGCATTGAGAAGGTTAGTAATTTCCAAAATCCACCAGCCCACGCATCAACAACTTGTATTGGACTTTGCCCCGTACTCGGCATAACCAACACAAAAACCGCTAAGGTTAATACAATCGCAAAAATAAAGGGATCCGGAAGGTAACGTTGAAGTAGAGTTACAAAAAACTTACTGAGTCTTTGTAATACACTGAGTTGTGCTACGTTCGTATTCATAAAATTTCCTTATTATATCGTTGTTGTGATAATTACCTTTTCGATAATTATCGGTTGTGTAATAGTCAATATGTTCACTATCAATGTTGCTTTAGTAACGATCCATTAACTAAACGCATTAATAAAAACATCATTATTATTGTTATAATGTTGGGATATTTTGCTTTTTTTGGTACAGATTATGCCGTGGCGACCGATAAAATGGTTACCGACAATTGAGTTTAAAACTGATAATTTACAGACCGAAACATTATTTATTTGAGGCCTTATTCACATCAATAGCATGCTAATTAATACGAATAAAACCACTGGTAAAGGCTTAACGAGATAGCAACATCGCCACGCCCATTCCGCCACCGATACAAAGTGTGGCCAACCCTTTATTATGTTCGCTACGCTTCATCTCATGCAATAACGTCACTAAAATGCGACAGCCCGATGCACCAATAGGATGTCCTAATGCAATTGCACCGCCATTAACATTGACCTTGTTGGTATCAAGCTCGAGCTCTTTATTAACTGTCATTGCTTGCACAGCAAACGCTTCATTAGCTTCAACCACATCTAAGTCTGCAACCGTCCACGCAGCTTTTGCGAGTGCTTTTTTAGTCGCTTCAATTGGACCAATGCCCATAATTTCAGGGTCAACACCAGCACTTGCAGAGGCAACAATAGTAGCCAATACAGGTAAACCTAGCTGTTCTGCTTTTTCTTTAGAGGTAACAATCACCATCGCTGCGCCATCATTAAGCGTCGAAGCATTACCCGCGGTCACGGTGCCATTTTTTGTAAAAGCAGGACGTAACTTAGCTAAGCCTTCCACTGTACTATTAGGACGGATCTGCTCATCATGTTCAACAATAATGGAATCACCTTTACGCTGAGGAATACAAATAGGCACTATCTCTTCAACGAACTGACCAGCGGCTTGTGCTTGTGCTGCTTTTTGTTGTGAATGTGCAGCAAAGGTATCTTGTTGATCGCGAGAAAATGCCCAACGTTCAGCAATATTTTCAGCGGTTTGGCCCATGTGATAATCGTTAAACGCATCCCATAAACCATCACTGACCATGGAATCAACTAATGACCAATTCCCCATTTTTTTACCCTGTCGACTTTGTGGCAAAACATGCGCGGCTTGGCTCATACTTTCTTGGCCACCTGCCACCACCATTTGTGCATCGCCATTAGCGATCGCTTGTGCTGCGAGTTGAACCGCTTTTAAACCAGAACCACAGACTTTATTAATGGTCATTGCAGAAACCGTGTGATCAAGGCCTGCGTGAACTGCAGTTTGACGAGCAGGATTTTGTCCACAACCCGCAGTCAATACTTGGCCTAAGATAACTTCATCAATATGTTGCTTGAAGATAGGTTGCTTTATTAACATTGATGCTAATACTTGACGGCCTAATTCGACTGCACTTAATGATGACAAACTGCCATTAAAAGAACCAATCGGAGAACGACCCGCAGCAACAATAACAATTTCCATAGTGACCTCTTTACTCGAATAATTACTTAAATCAACTTAGCTATTTACTTAAACATAGCTACTTAGTTATTTAGTTACCTAAACATAACGACCTAGTTAAAACACCATTTCAGGAACATGGTCAGGCACAATTAAACGTCCCTGAGTTTTAGCTTTAATTTCTTCTATCGACACTCCAGGCGCTCGTTCTTTTAAAACAAATGCTCCATTTTCAATTTCTAACCAAGCTAAATCAGTTAAGACTTTTTTAATGCAGCCTTTGCCAGTTAAAGGTAATGAACAAACATCTAATAGCTTAGAATCGCCATTTTTAGAGGCGTGTGTCATGGTGACGATGATATTGTCAGCACCGGCCACTAAATCCATCGCCCCCCCCATACCTTTTATTAATTTATTCGGGATCATCCATGAGGCAATATTGCCACTCACATCCACTTCAAATGCACCTAATACCGTTAAATCAACATGACCACCACGGATCATCGCAAAAGATTCTGCAGATGAGAAAATAGAACTTCCTGGTACCGCTGTCACCGTTTGTTTGCCTGCATTGATCATGTCTGCATCGACGTTTTCAACACTAGGAAACGCCCCCATACCTAATAAACCATTTTCCGATTGCAGCATCACTTGCATACCATCGGGTATAAAGTTAGCCACTAAAGTGGGAATACCTATTCCTAAATTAACGTAATATCCATCTTGTAATTCACGTGCCACGCGAATCGCCATTTGGTCTCGAGAAAGTGCCATAAAATCACCTATAAATATGCATTGAACTAAATATGTATTGAACTAAAAGGAATTATTCGCTGGTAGTGCAGTTTTCAATACGCTTTTCAAAGGTACCGACAATAACGCGGTCGACATAAATACCCGGAGTATGGATATGAGCAGGGTCAAGTTCCCCCACTTCCACTAACTCTTCTACTTCAACCACGGTAATTTTGCCTGCGGTGGCCGCCATTGGATTAAAATTTTGTGCCGTATGACGATAAATCACATTGCCGTAGCGGTCTGCTTTCCAGCCTTTTACGATAGCAAAATCCCCCGTAATGGCTTCTTCTAGCAGATATTCACGGCCATTAAAAAGCCGTGTGTCTTTGCCCTCAGCGACTGGGGTACCAACACCTGTTGCGGTATAAAATGCAGGTATACCCGCGCCACCAGCACGCATTTTTTCAGCTAAGGTTCCCTGTGGAGTTAACTCTACATCCAGTTCTCCATTAAGTAGTTGCTTCTCAAACAAAGCATTTTCACCAACGTATGACGAGACCATTTTGCTTACTTGCTTGTCCTCTAACAAAATGCCTAAACCAAAACCATCCACACCGCAATTATTCGAGACAATGGTCAGATTTTTTGTTTGTAGCCGCTTAATCTCAGCAATCAGGTTTTCAGGAATACCGCACAAACCAAAACCACCAGCAATCACCGTCATGCCATCTTTTAAGCCACTAAGAGCATCTTCATATGTTGTCACTACTTTGTCGAAACCAGCCATAGATCCACCTTTAAATACAACGTCATTTTAATTTTCAACAGTGTGCCTCATACTCATTCATTAAATAAATTTATTATTTTTATCTATTAATTTGGTTTTGTTATGAATGTAAAACAACTTCGTATTTTTTTAGCCGTTGCACATACCCAAAGTTTTGCCGAAGCAGGCAAGCTTGTACACATGTCACAACCAGCGGTAAGTTTGTCGATTAAGAGCTTAGAAGACTCCTTAGGGGGACGCTTATTTACTCGTACTACAAGGAGTACTTTGTTGACCGCAGAAGGGCAAAAATTACTGTCCATGGCTAAATCCTTAGTCGACGCATGGGATAAGGTAGAAAATGAGCTAAAACAGAGATTTACATTAGATAGAGGGAAAATAGCCGTCGCAGTTATGCCCTCTTTTGCCGCTTCTTTAATGCCCAAAGTATTGATGTATTATCGGCAAAAAAATCCTAATATCAGTATCGAAATTCACGATGTGTTAACCGATACGGTGGTGGAAATGGTGAGAGCGGGAAATATTGAAATGGGCATCTCTTTTGAGCCAGAAAATACTCAAGATTTAAACTTTCAAGCGTTATTTAATGATCGTTTTATTGCCGTGATGCATCGTAATTGTTCGCTCAAAAATGAGAAAGAACTCACATGGAAACAGTTACTTGAATGCGATTTTATTACGTTACAAAAACCTTCAAGTGTGCGTAACTTAATAGAAATGGCGTTAGCAAAAGAGGGGATGGAGTTGCACGTGGCTTTTGATGCCCACCAATTAGCAACCGTGGGTAAAATGGTATCACAGGGCTTAGGGGTCGCAGTTGTACCGGCTTTATGCGAAGCCCAAATGCACGAACAAGGTGCTATTTGCTTGCCAATTTCAGCACCAATAATTTCTCGTCATGTGGGTATCATCACAAAAGCTAAGGTACCACTTTCCATTGCTGCACAGGAAATGATCGATACCTTAATTGAAACATTTAAAAACACCATCGTATAGTGAGTTGGAGATAACAAGTTGATAAACAGCAACTTAGTAAATCACAACTTAATAAATTCGGATAATGGCTAATTAAATGATGTTAATTCACCACGTAGATCAGTCGTTAATAACTCTTTCACTACTTTGTAGCTTAACTCTTGGCTAAGTAAATAATATAGCTTAGCAATCACCGATTCTGTGGTCATATCTAAACCACTGATCACCCCTGCCTCGCTTAAGGCATGACCAGTTGCGTAACCTTCCATGTTGACACTGCCCTTTAGACATTGGCTGCAATTAACAATTAAAATACCGCGATCACTGGCCTCTTTTAAAGTATTTAATAATTGCGGATCTTGCTGTGCATTTCCTACTCCATAGGTCAATAAAACCAAGGCTTGTAACGGACTCTTTAATAGGTTATCTAACACTTGCCAATCTAACCCAGGGAAAAGGTGCAATATTGCAATCGATTGTTGTTCAATCTTGCCAATCGTCAAGCGAGTATTAATCGACTTTTGTTTTTTGCCGGCGACGTTTCTAATTTCAATCCCAGCTTCTAACAGCACCGGATAATTCGGCGACACAAATGCGCTAAAACCGTCGGCATGTTGTTTTGTGGTACGGTTGCCTCTAAACAATTGATTATTAAAAAATATGCAAACTTCATTAATAGGATGATGAGCAGCAATATACAAAGAGTTTAATAGGTTTGCTCTCGCGTCTGAACGTAATTGCGAAAGGGGTATTTGTGAACCAGTAATGATCACAGGTTTATTCAAACTTTCAAAAATGAACGATAATGCAGAGGCGGTATAAGACATTGTATCGGTGCCATGCAAGATAATGAACCCGTCAAAGTCATGGTACTTATCCCGAATATCCGTTGCTAATACCTGCCATGCCTGTGGTGAAATATCAGCAGAATCAATCAAAGGTTCATATTCATGAATTTCAAATTCAGGCATATCCTGATGGTAAAACTCAGGCATATTTTTAATCGTTTCAGATAAATAACCAGCAACGGGAATAAAACCATTTTTAGAAGGTTTCATACCGATAGTGCCACCAGTATAAGCGATATAGATACGTTTTTTTTCAGCCATTAAATTCTCAGTTCTTTATGTGTAACGATTAGGTAGAAACTAATTAGTTTCGTTCAGATAAGTTTTGTTTGACGATGTCAGAGTCTTTTTGTGCATAAAATTTCACTTTAAACGCTGTATCATCACTTAAAAATTCTACTTTATGCCAATACTCTGGAGGTGAAATTGCCGACTCTCCAGCAGGAATAATAATCTCTTGCTCTATTAAACCACGTCGTTCACTGAATCCATAAAACTTTAAATGGCCAGAGGTGACACATATTTTACCAAATACGCCAGCCTTGGTATTGTGCTCAAATAAAAATAGTTTGGGAATATTACTTTTAGTGAATAACGGCGTACTTTTATAATGTACAAAATCATCGGGTATATTCATAATTGTCTTCCTTTTAACTCACAAAACGAATAGTGACAGTAACATAACCCGGCACTGTCAATGTTGTTATTGTGATGGGGGTTATTGTTGTGGTTATGTTTACAAGTACAGCTACAGTAACTACTTAATAAAAATAATAACGAACTTTTTTATCTACTAACGCAGTAATACACATGATTTTTATTAGTTATTACTTCAAATAAGCAACTTTAAATGTCATATTTTTATCATTTTCAATGTAACACTTAAAATCAGTTTTCTCACAAATCACTAACAAATATCGATCAATAAAACGATTTTCAAGTAGTTGCACAGATAAAATATTAACAACAGTTGATAACCTATTTTTCCATTTGTTAACAGTTGTTTACAAACGACAAAAACATCTATTTATGCTCAGCTACAAACATTGACCGAGATCAATTTTAGTATTAATTTCTAGTGAAATTCCTATTAACTTACTGAGAGATATACTATGTCAAACTTTGAATTGTTGCACCAAAAGCCAAGTAAAATGTCTGAGTCGATCGCTTATAAAATCACTCAGGTATTAAAATTCACACTTAATATTTTCTACGGTAATAAATACGCGAAACGGGCTGTGATCCTAGAAACGATTGCTGCTGTGCCGGGCATGGTCGCGGGTATGCTAAACCATTTAAAAGCATTACGTCGTATGCGTGATGATGAGGGATGGGTGAGGGAGTTATTAGATGAAGCCGAAAATGAGCGCATGCATTTAATGATTTTTTTAGATATTGCTAAACCCACATGGATTGAACGTACTCTGGTGTTATTAGGACAAGGTGCCTTTTTATTTGTGTATACTTTTTTATATGTTTTATCTTCTAAAACAGCACACAGAGTGGTCGGTTATTTTGAGGAAGAAGCTTGCAAGAGTTATACGGAATTTCTAGAAAAAATAGATGCGGGTGTGGTTGAAAATGTAGCAGCACCTAAAATAGCAAAGGATTATTATAAACTTCCTAAGGAAGCGTTATTACGTGACGTGGTATTGCGTATTCGTGAAGATGAAGCGAAGCACCGGGATCGTAATCATGAGTTTGCTGACTCTTTTGAAAGTAACGATTTACCATCTCATCAACAATAAAATACGAGCATCATCTTTATATAGAATACTTCTTAAAATAAAAGGGATGCTTTATGTTGTCCCTTTTTAGTTATTAATAGCTCCCTTCTTGCAGCAGCTTAACCTTTTAGCTGTTGACTGGGCTGCAAATCCATTGTTTCAACGTTTTCCCCTTTTTCAATAAGGTTTTTTGCGTATAATCGCAGCCTCTTAACAATAGAGCTCATTATGCGAATCCATGCACTTCATACATTATACGACCATCGTTTAAGCCAAAGCACACGCCCTTTTCTAGCGCGAGGTGGTAGTATTGCACGCTGTAAACACTGTATGTTACTTCCCTACTTATGTATTTGTTCAATCAAACAAACCGTCAGTAGCCAAAGTGCTTTTTTATTATTAATGTATGATGATGAGATCTTAAAGCCTAGTAATACGGGGCGTTTAATCGCTGATCTGATTACAGATACACAAGCTTATATCTGGTCTCGTACTGAACCCAATACAGATATGTTAGCGTTGCTAGCAGATCCTCAATGGTACCCGATTGTTATATTTCCTGCCGAATATGCTGCGCAAGAAAGAGTATTCCCCATTGAGTCATCGATTCCCTCCATTCTCAAAGATAAACGACCTTTATTTATTTTATTGGATGGTACCTGGGCACAAGCTAAAAAAATGTTTCGTAAAAGCCCATACCTAGACGATTTTCCAGTGTTATCTTTTGCACCGGAAAAGCTATCACAATATATAGTGCGTAAAGCGACTAAAGAATATCAACTAGCGACAGCAGAAGTGGCCAGTTTGGTATTGGATAGCTTAGGTGAAACAGACAATGCACATCTGTTAACATTATTATTTTGCACCTTTAAAGAAAACTATCTACTTGGTAAGTCTAGACAACCGTTACCAGCGCAAAACAGCCAACAGCATTTAATCGCTGCATTTGCTGAGCAGCGAGTCAAAGATTAGCATTGCCACAGGTTAACATTGTTAAACATTAACTGACTTAAACCTTCGCTGACTAAAAATTTGACTCAATTCCAATTTGAGACACTTAGTCAGTTAAGGTTGTTTAACTTAGGTCGCATACTTTAACTTTTGATCTTTTATTCAAAAAGCAGACTGTTTTATCAACACTTAGATTCAAATAATAGGTCCGTTATTTATACCCATGATATTTCAGGTGTAAAGTCAGGCACCTCGAAGTAACATGGCTGTACACTGCTTTTTACTTAGACTGCTTGTTATTAGCAACCGCAATCACTTCATTTAAAATAAACGACGCTATCTTTTGTAACTGGGTAAAGTCGAATAAAGGTAAATCACCTGCATCGATTGGTTGATCGCAAACAATGCCAATAATATTAGCATCTGTTGTATAGAGAAATGGCTTTTGTAGCATGCTGCGGTGCAACTCTATTTTAGGAAAAGCTTGGTCTCGATAGCCTTCCACCAGCACTAAATCCAAATTCTGTGTATTTAATAATGCAAGTTGTTCACTTAGTTGACTATCGTGTGCTTGCTCATGCTCATGAAAACAAATAGAGCGATGTGTGCCGGCTAATACCACTTGTGATGCGCCTGCTTTACGCAAACGGTAGCTGTCTTTTCCAGGTTTATCCATTTCAATATCATGGTGGCTATGTTTCACCAAAGCGACACGCTGCCCCTGTGCAATTAACAAAGGAATAAGTTGCTCTAATAGGGTTGTTTTACCGGTACCGCTAAAGGCAGCAAAGCCTAACAAAGGCACTGGAAATTTTGTCAAAAAAGTCATTATTTAACCTTATGAAAATAATTAAAGACACGTTATCATAATCGATTCATCGTCTTCTAACCAATTAGATTTAAGAGTAAAATATGCCCTACTTTCAAGAATTTATTATGTTAACCATTGTCCACCTTCTGGCAGTCATGAGCCCTGGGCCTGATTTTGCGATTGTACTCAGACAGAGCATAAGTTTTGGCCGCAAAACGGCAATAATAACCAGTTTAGGGATAGGTTCTGGTATTTCTATACATGTTTTATATACATTATTAGGAGTGGGTTTATTAATATCTCAATCAGCATATCTAATGGTCACCGCTAAAATATTAGGGGCCGCTTATATAACTTACCTAGGTATTAACTTATTACGTAGCCAACCCAACTTAGATCAATCCGCTTCTATTGCCGTGGATAATGACCCTAAGCAGCAAAAAAAGGCATTTATGATTGGTTTTATGACTAATGTATTAAACCCTAAGGCAACGCTTTTCTTCCTCGCTATTTTCACCACCATTGTCAGTGCGAATACACCATTAATCGTACAATCTATATACGGATTATGGATCATCATTTCAACCGCAGCATGGTTTTGTTTAGTCTCGTTTTTATTTTCACAACAACGTGTTCGTCAGAAATTTATAAACCATGGTCATTGGTTTGATAGAGTGATGGGTATTATTTTATTAATCTTTGCAGTAAAACTGCTTATTGAATTAATTTGAAGGGGTAACTAAAGGAAATAAAAAACCAGTGTCATGCACTGGTTTTAACGTTTTAGCATCATTTATAAACACAACAATTTACGTATAATAATTGAGATAAGAAGCTACGAGACAGAAGCCAAGCCTCTGTATTTAAGAAACAGAAGTTAAGGTACAGAAAAACCTTTTGAAGCCACCCAGACTCGATACCACTGCTCAGTATTCATTTTCAAAGCTAACGCCGCAACAGCCTCTTTAACTCGCTCTATTTTACCTGAACCAATTAATGCAACAGGATTTGAAGGGTGCTTTAGAACCCAAGCAAAAATCACTTGTGTGATTGACGTTGCACCTAACTCTTGTGCTAATAACTCTAAACAACTTCGTAAGCGCTGAGCTTGTTCAGTTTGCGTATTAAAAATAGCGCCTCCAGCTAAACAAGACCAAGCCATTGGACGCACGCGTTGTTGCTGTAGCTGATCTAAAACGCCATTTTCAATAACATCAAAATGAATAGGGTTGATCTCAACCTGATTGGTGATTAGAGGTTCAATCAAACGTGATTGTAATAGTTCAAATTGTGATGCAGTAAAATTAGAAACACCAAAGTGTTTCACTTTTCCTGACTGTTTGAGCTCAGTAAAGGCCTCTGCCACTTGATCCGCATCCATTAAAAAGTCAGGGCGATGTACTAATAAGGCATCTAACTGTTCAACACCTAAACGTTGTAATGAGTTTTCCGTTGAACGAATGATCGCCGCTTTGCTGCTGTCATAATGTGAAACACGATGTTCACCGGGGACAGTCGCAATACCATTAATACCAAACTTAGATACAATTTGAATTTGCTCTCGCATCTCAGGCGCTAATGCGAGTGCTTCACCAAATAAGACTTCGCTATCACCATAAATTGCAGCATTATCCACCGTAGAAATACCTAGTTCTACATGTTGCTTTAAAAAAGTTAAACGCTGTTGTGCCGTCATGTCCCAAGCACCTAAACGCCAATATCCCTGAATTAACTTAGAAAATAAAGGCCCCTCTGGTGCCATCAATACCTTTTCGACTAAACTCATAACAATGCTCATAAAAATACTCACCCTATCATTGGCTATAAAATAAAAACAGAAACTAAGATTATCAGCATCGAGTATAAAATATCACCCTCAGACTGTATTAATAAGAGGTCACTTATGTCGATTGTATTGAAAAATATAAAGGCACAGATAATTAATAATAACAAAAGAGAAGTGCAAAGTGAAAAATACCAACCAGCGAACAATAAAAATAAAACTTTAATATAAGTGATAGCTTGAAAAATAAGGGGAAAAGTTAAAAAGAATGGAGTTCTATAGAAGTAAAAAAACAGTAAGCGTTCAGTGGTAAGTGACAAGAGGTAAGAGGTAAGAAAAATGCAGAAATAAATTAATAAAAAGCAATAAAGAAGCAAACCACTAAAACAAAAAACTGCTTACCCAATCAAATTGAATAAGCAGTTATCTATTTCTATTATGTATTCAGGTATTGAATAGCCTGATAGACAATAAAGCTAGCTTAGAATGTTACAGCCATACCTGCAGCATAACCGATTTCTGAATTATCGATGTCATTACCAGCAAGTTCAACGTATGCTTTAACGTTACTGTTGAAAGAGTAAGCAGCATTTACGAAGTATTTATTAACATCGTCAACACCAGAGCTATCTGTATCAACTAAAGACCAAGCAGCAGAGTAAGCCATTTTATCAACAGTATAAACAGCAGCTAAACCAAAGCTAGTTGCATCAGCAAGAACGCCGTTATCAGTTGAGCTTGCAGAAGCCGCTAGCTCTAAATCTTCGAATGCGTAACGCACTTCTAAAACAACACTTTCAGATTCGTAAGCAACATTAGTATCTGTTTCTGTATCTGCGTTACCGTAATACACAGTTAAATCAAGACCACCAAAACGCGCACCTAATTTAGCATCAAGAGAGTCAAAATCATCTGAACCTGAGTCAGTATTCACTAAGTAAGAGATACCACCGTAGTAGTTACCTTTATCTAATGTGTATTTAACAACTTGCTTACCGTCAGTGTAACTATTAGAAGAATTGTCAATACCAAACTCGTAATCGTTACCGATGCCTTGGTCATCTGCGATTGTAACTTGTTGACCAGCTGTTAATGTACCCCATTGAGCAGAGCTTAAACCAACATAAGCATCATCCATTGTTAGGCCGTTATCATCGTTCTCACCGTCAACTTCAACAACACCAATCGCTGTAACACCGTGACCAATATCGTAACCCGCTTTAAAACCAAAGTCAGAATCATCAATGTTAATCGTTTTGTGAGCGTTATCTTCAGTGCCTTTTCTTGCTTGAACTTCAACGTCACCGTAAACTTCAAAAGTTGTACCATTTGCATCGTATACTGTTGCACTGTGTGCCGCAGTTGCTGCGAATAAAGAAGTAACTATTGTAGCTAAAATTGTTTTTTTCATTGTCCATCACCTTGTTGCTATTAAAATTAAAATTAAATTTAAATTAATTGAATCCATGAATTACTTAATTCTGTCTAAGTCCGGTGTAATAACATTATGTTGGTTATTTACACACCACAGATGTTTAAGTGCGGAATAAAATTACCACACAAAACTCAAGGCGGAAACAGCAAACGCAGTTAGATGACGAAAGGTCACAAATTTAGGCAAATAAAAGAACAATAATTTGACCCACCTCTCAAAAAATAATGAAACTTAAATTAAAAACATAAGAGTAGCGTCTATTTTTTTGTTACTTTTACGTTAAAAAACAACGAAAAATCAACTTTACTCCTCTGATTTAACAAAATTTTGTGGTTCTTTTTTTAAAAATTGCAATTTAAAACTGATCAAGCCGGTCTGCTTGCCTCTTTCGAACTAAAAATAAGCCCTATCAATCTCTCAAAAAGTAACAATGAAGTGTCTCATTTGAGTTTTCCATGCTTTTACTTGATTCGTAATTACAGTAAATAAACGACAACGTTCCTGACATTAAGCCAACCAACAAGCATTCAGCCTCTTTTCTTTACATTAATAAAATGGATAGATATTAATAATGGAAAGCTCAACGGCGTTAAAGTTGTAGCCACGTTGACTATCGTATTTTCATTAACTTATGAGTATTGCTAAATTTGAGTGTTATTTAACTCGTCTGCGCTCGTCAGTACATTTAGTTTTTTGTTAGCAGTGATTTCGCCCTGTCGGCGACCAAACTTTCTTTTATCAGAAAAGAAAGTAGGCAAAGAAACTGACACCGAGTCGCTTTTTAATCCCAATCAACTCCTTCATTTTAAACGTACCGTTTCGGACGTGCATCCATGCACTAGCCTCAACTACTCCAAACATCCTGTTTGGTGTTACTAAAATGAATCCATTGCTTGGGAAAGCTCAACGGTGAAAATGTAGTAGCCGCATTGAGTAATGCACTACTACCAGCTATTTCCGAGTCTAGAAATCTAATATAACTAATTAATACTTTTAATTGTTTATTATGTACTACATGTAACTATCAGATAATATTTGCAACATAAAAACAATTAATTGAGAAAAATCTATGACAGAAATTATTAGTACAGAAGAAACATTTGAAAGGTATCCAATAATTCAACGTAAACCCTATGCAGATCACTTAACTGCTTTTTTAACCCCTAAGGGATCTGAAGGCTACGTACTTAATCTAAACTCTGAATGGGGTGCAGGAAAAACTACCTTTTTAAAATGTTGGTACAATAAATTAAAGCATCAGCACCCAGTCATTTATTTTGATGCTTGGAAATCTGATTTTAATCATGACCCAATGACAGCCCTCATCGATTGCTTTCATTCTCAACTTGCGAACCCTATATCTGACAACAATGCATTGATTAGAAATTTCTTTGAAAAAGGAACTCATTTTATAAAGAAATCTATCCCGTCATTAGCAGTTGGATACCTAAAACATAAGACAGGTATCCCTGACGATGAGTCTCTAATTGAAGATATATCTTCAACTTTTGGTATAGATATAGCTGAGAAAGAATGTGGAGATGCACTTAAAGATGTATTGAAAACAGTTTTAGAACAACGTCAAAAAATGAATGGTATTAAAGATTTCAAAATTGCCTTAGAAGCTATAGCAGAAGCCTTTATTGACGTCAGTAAATCCTGTGAACATCCAAAACAATACCCTGTTTATATTTTAATTGATGAACTAGACCGGTGTAGACCAAATTATTCAATAGAAATTATAGAAAGCGTTAAACATTTTTTTAATACTAAAAACTTCGTATTTGTGATTGCAACAGATTCAGAACAGTTACAACATTCAATAAAAGCGGTTTATGGTAATGGATTTGATGCGAATCTTTATTTAAGCCGATTCTTTGACCTATCTGTAACTTTACCTTCTCCTGTATTGAAAGAGTATATACGAGTTAATTTCTCTGAATTAGATTACCCCGACTTTCCAAGCCAAGCTAATATACTGAATCATGAATATGTTGTATCCCTAATTGAAATGGTTTTGATTTACCATGGAATATCATCCCTTAGAGAAGTAAAAAAAATACTTTTAGCTCTCGATTCATATAAAATGGCTACAACTAAAAGAATGAGCATTTTAAGTCTATTAACTTTGATAATCTTAAAGAAATTATATCCAGAGTTATATTTAAGATTAAGAGAGGAGGGAACTAACCCATATCGCTCTAAAAGGAGCTTAAATAATAATGATAAATCGAATGGAGTATCGAAAAAACAATCGGTGCAACCTTTAAAAATAACTAAAGAATCTTATCCATTTGAATTTTTCCTAAACGATTGTATAGCTGAATATAAAAATCCTAGCTCCAACATCCAGCCTTTTGTCAATAAAACTCAGTTAGAAAGTTTAAACTCAACTAACATGGACTCATTATATAAAAGCTTAAACGCTAATATTATATTCAATCCACATGAAGTTTGCGCAACTGCTTCAGATTATATTTCACTGGTCGAATTGTCATTTATATCTAATTAAGTTTTGCTTTCAACGAATATTCAAAACAACGCGGCTACGACAACTTTCCCGTTGAGTTTTTCTGAATCAATCGCTGACTTTAGCAAGCTAAGGCATGGAGGCCGTTGCTAGCTCAGTTCGAGACATGGATGTCGAGTATGAGCGGTGCGTTAAGAAGGCTGTGATTGATTCAGATTA
>Ga0316197_10000764_pt1 | contig 22600 bp, 17 predicted proteins | sample OudBiesiAoxic_MG_FD_204939 | JGI IMG/M metagenome (GOLD analysis project Ga0316197, IMG submission 204939) | Coastal sediment microbial communities from Oude Bieten Haven, Netherlands - site A oxic | ecosystem: Environmental > Aquatic > Marine > Coastal > Sediment | place: Netherlands... | reverse complement strand
ATCGATGTGTTGGTGGTATCGGTTGGTTCGGATCTTCCGTATCTCACGGGCTATCGCGCGTTTCCGCTCGAGCGCATCACGGCGCTTGTCCTGCCGGTGGACGGCGAGCCTGTCCTGTTCGTTCCCGAACTCGAGGCGCCGCGGGTTGACACGTCTGCGAAGGTGCACCCATGGGCCGAGGTCGATGACCCGTACGCGCTCATGGCCACGATGCTCCCCGAGGATGGGACGATTGCGGTGGGCGACCAGATGTGGGCGTCGTTCCTTCTCGCTCTTCAAGCCCGGCGGGCCCGAGCGACTTTCGTGGACGCGGAACCGCTCATGGCGTCGCTGCGGGTGACCAAGGAGGCTGACGAGATCGACGCGCTGCGCGAGGCAGCGCACGGCGTCGATCGAGTCGCCGACGAACTCGGAGGCGTTCGGTTCTCCGGTAGGACGGAACGCGAAGTCTCGCGTATCGTCTCCGATCTGACGCTGGCCGCAGGACACGACTCGATGTCGTTTGCGATCGTGGCGTCCGGTCCCAACGGAGCGTCACCCCACCACGAAGCGTCCGACCGGACGATCCGTTCGGGTGACGCAGTTGTCGTCGACTTCGGCGGCCGGGTCCGTGGCTACGGCTCAGATACGACCCGGATGTACTGCGTTGGAGACCCACCAGACGGATTTGCGGACGCCTTTGCTGTGCTGCTTGCTGCGCAGAGGGCGGCCGTCGCGGCGGTTCGCCCTGGTGTGACTGCAGCGTCGATCGATGCCGTCGCGCGGACGATCATCTCCGAGGCGGGATACGGAGAGCTCTTCATCCACAGAACCGGCCACGGGATCGGTCTCGACGGCCACGAGCAGCCATACGTGGTCGAAGGCAACGAACAGCAGATCGAGGCAGGTATGGCATTCTCGATCGAGCCCGGCATCTATCTCCCGGACCGCTGGGGGATGCGGATCGAGGACATCGTGGTGGCCACCGAAACCGGTGTTGATCGCCTCAACTGCTCATCGCGAGGGATTCGATTCGTCGACTGAGCGAACCGGCCCCGCAGTACGCTGGTGGGACCACAGGAGGTTGTAGTGCAGAACATTGTCGAACAACAGGCCACGGACGCGCTCCGAATTCTCTCGATCGACGGGGTTCAGCGGGCCAACTCCGGCCATCCCGGGATGCCGATGGGTATGGCGGACATTGCCGCCGTTCTGTGGTCCCAATTCCTCATCGTCGACCCGGACAACCCGACGTGGCTCGATCGGGACCGGTTTGTGCTCTCCAACGGGCACGGGTCGATGCTCCTGTATTCCCTTCTGCACCTGTCGGGGTTCCCGCTGACGATCGACGATCTCAAGAGCTTCCGCCAACTCGGTTCGGTGACCGCCGGCCACCCGGAGCACGACCCCGAACTCGGCATCGAGATGACCACCGGCCCACTTGGGCAAGGGTTCGCTACGGGGGTGGGAATGGCGATCGCGGAGGCGCATCTGCGCGCGGTGCTCGGGGCTGATCTCGTTGACCACCGCGTTTATGGATTCGTCTCCGACGGTGACCTGATGGAGGGCGTCTCCGCCGAGGCCGCTTCACTGGCGGGGCACCTCGGACTCGGCAAGATCACGTACCTCTACGACGACAATCACATCACGATTGACGGCACCACCGATCTGACCTTCACGGAAGATGTCGGCGCACGATTTGCCGCCTACGGCTGGCACACGGTCGCGATCGACGGACACGACCGGGAAGCGATCGCGACTGCGATCGCGGCTGCGAATGATGATCCGCGGCCGTCGCTGATCCGCTGCCGAACCCACATCGGGTTCGGCTCGCCGAACAAACAAGACACGTCGGGTTCCCACGGATCACCGCTCGGCGCCGAGGAAATCGAGTTGGTGCGCGAGGGTCTCGACTGGGATCTCCCGGCGTTCGAGGTTCCCGACGAGGTCTACGAGTTCTATCGCAGCGGCATGAATCGCGGCAGAGAAGCCCGTGCGGCCTGGGTCGCCCGTCGCGATACCACCTTTGCAGAGGATGCCCTACGCGAGCGTCAGTTCGCCTCCTACTTCAGCCAAGGGCCGGTCCAGGTAGCCGTCCCGGCTTACGAACCGGGATCGTCGGTTGCCACACGGGTGATCTCGGGCGCCGTGCTTCAGGATGTCGCGATCGGTGCTCCGGGTCTGATCGGCGGATCCGGTGACTTGACGCCCTCCAACAACAGCCGGATCGAGGCTTCGGACGACTTCACGGCTGCCAATCCCGACGGCCGGAACATACGATTTGGCATTCGCGAGCACGCGATGGGTTCGATTGCCAACGGGATCACGCTCCACGGCGGCGTTCGCGGCTACGGGGCCACGTTCATGACGTTCTCCGACTACATGCGTCCCGCCGTGCGCCTTGGCGCCCTGATGGGAACACCGGCGGTCTGGCTGTGGACGCACGATTCGGTGTTCCTCGGCGAAGACGGCCCGACCCACCAACCAGTCGAGCACCTTGCAGCGCTTCGTGCGATCCCGGGCCTCCGGGTGATACGGCCGGCAGATCCGACCGAGGTCGCCGTCGCATGGGAACAAGCGGTCAACAGCGTCGATCATCCAACCGCACTTGTGTTGACCCGTCAGGGACTGCCGGTCCCGCTGGATCCGCCGGACCGCGATCTGGTGGCGCGCGGCGCGTACGTTCGGCGGCCCGGCAGCGATATCGTGCTTGTGGCAACCGGCTCCGAAGTCCCGCTCGCGGAGCAGGCGGCCGACCTCCTCGAAATGCGAGGGGTCTCGGCGCGTGTTGTCTCGATGCCGTGCGTCGAAATCTTCCTCGCTCAGGACGAGGCGTATCAGTCCGACGTGCTGGGAGTCAACCTCCCGACGGTATCGATCGAGGCGGGGGTGACGTTCGGATGGGAGCGGTTCACCGGTCCTGCTGGCCTCCGCCTAGGCATCGACCGGTTCGGGATGTCGGCGCCGGCCGATGTGATCGCCGAGGAACTGGGGTTCACGCCCGAGGCCGTGGCCGTGCGCGTTGCCGAGTGGTACGGCGGCTGACCGGTCGACGTGGATCTCAGTCCAGCACTCATCCTCGTCACGTGGGTCTCCGGCATCGCCGCCGGGGGAGCCGTGGTCGCCTGGTGGCGTGTGGTAGGTCCGGGGTATCTCTGGCTCGTTGGGGCCGTCGTAGCCGTGATTGGTGGGCTGAGCGCTGCGGCGGGCGCCGACCGAATTGCCTGGGTCGGCGTCGCCATGGCCGTGGTCGGAGCGCTCGGTGCGCGATCACGCGTTGTTGCCGCTCCCGCGTTCGCCCTCGGCGCCGGTTTCTTCATGGCGTCCGTCTGGGAGCCACAGGCCACGGCAATTGTGCTCCTGGTCAGCGGGACGCTCTTCCTCGGAGGGATCACGAGCGAGATGCTGCTCGGGCATTGGTTCCTCGTCGACCCGACGCTTCCAAGATGGTCGCTGATCACCCTCGACGCCGCCGCAGCCTCCGGACTTGGATTCGAGGTAGGTGTTGTTGTCGCCTCAGGGTCTCTGACGATGTCCGGGCAGGACGCCGTGTACAGCGCCGTCTACGTGACGCTTGCTGCGTTCTGCGCGGTGCTCATGCTCGGGGTATGGGGTTCCCTTCGTGAACCTCGCTACTCGGGGGTGATGGCAGCTACGGGACTCTCGTACCTCGCGGTCCTTGTTGCGTTCGGCGTTGTGACGGTGGGACGTTCGCTGGTTGCAGGGAGCATCTGAGGCGGCGACCTCGTCCTAACCTCCCACCGATGCGTATCTACACCCGCCGCGGAGACGACGGCACAACAGGGCTCTTCTACGGGGGGCGAGTGGCGAAGGATTCGGCAGGACCGCACGCCTATGGAACCGTTGACGAAGCGGTCTCGTTCCTCGGCGTGGCTCGTGCGCAAGGTGATCCGGAGACGGCTCAGGTGATCCTTGAAGTCCAGCGCGACCTCTTCGTGGTTGCAGCCGAACTCGCAACCGACTCTGCCAATCGTGATCGGCTCGAACCGGGTCTGAGCCGCGTCGAGGCGGCCATGATCGATCGCCTCGAGGAGCGGATCGACGAGATCGAGGCGACCGTTGGCATGCCCAAGGAGTTTGTTGTACCGGGAGGGGATCCGGTTGCAGCGTCGCTCGACGTTGCGCGCACGGTGGTGCGACGGGCGGAGCGGGCCGCAGTGGGCCTCCTTGCCGAAGACGCTGAATCTCTCGTGGTGCCCTATCTGAATCGCCTGGCCGACTACCTGTACATGCTGGCTCGAGCCGTCGAGCACGAATGGACCCCAACACGAGGAGAATCGAAATGATCGAAGTTGTCCCAGGCGGACCGATGTTCGAGGGCGAGGGCGATTTGCTCGTTGTTCCCGTGTTCGCGGACCTGACGTGGGGCCCGGGAGCCGAGGCAGCGGCCGAACGTCTTGGACCTTGGCTCGATGACTACCTCGCCGCGCGCGAATTCACCGGCAGCTCCGGGGACCTGGTCTCCGTTCCTGGCGGCGAGATGCCGTACCGCGAGGTGGCGTTCGTCGGCCTCGGCGACGAGGTGGATGCGGAAGGCCTTCGGCGGGCTTCGGGGACGGTCGGCCGGTTCGCCCGGCTGTACCGGACGGTGTGCACAACGTTGAACCTCGTCGACATCACCGGTGCAAGCGAGGCGGTCGCCGTCGGCTACTTGCTCGGCGCCTACCAGTACGACGCATATCGGAGCGAGCCGAAGGCGCGATCGAACGAGCGCCTCGAGCTTCTCGATGCCTCGGAGGACACCTCGGCCGCGATCGACAGCGCTACGGCGGTAGCTCGCGGCGTCTCGCTCGCGCGAGACCTCATCAACCAGCCGGCCGTCGACAAGGCGCCGGAGGTGCTGGCCGCTCGGGCTGAGACCCTCAACGAGCGCATCTCGGTGGAAATCGTGGACGAGATAGAGGCCGCCGAACGCGGATACGGAGGATTGCTCGCCGTCGGTTCGGGGGCCACGAACCCACCACGTATGGTCATCCTGCGCTACGAACCGGAGGAAGCCACGGCATCTGTTGCCTTCGTGGGCAAGGGCATCGTCTTCGATTCCGGAGGCCTCTCCCTGAAACCGGCAGCGATGATGGAAGCCATGAAGACCGATATGGCCGGAGCCGCGACCGTGTACGGCGCGATGCAGGCGATCGCCGAACTCGCCATCCCGATACGGGTGCTCGGTGTGGCTCCGTTGTCCGAGAACATGACCGGTGGCGCGGCCCAGCGACCAGGCGACGTGTTTGTGGCGTACCGCGGCAAGACGGTTGAGGTGCTGAACACCGATGCCGAGGGGCGGCTCGTGCTGGCCGACGGCCTCGGAATCGCGGTTGAGTCGGAGCCGGATCTGATCATCGATGTCGCGACCCTCACCGGTGCCGCGAAGGTGGCCCTTGGTCCGACCATCGGGGCCATCTTCGGGAACGACGACGATGCCGTAGCCGTCGTCGAGGCTGCCGCGCGGTTCAGCGGAGAGGCCATGTGGACGTTGCCGCTCGAGCGTTCCTACCGGAAGCAGCTGAAGTCAACGATTGCGGACATCAAGAACATCGGGGACCGCTACGGGGGTGCGATCACAGCGGCCCTGTTCCTTTCGGAGTTTGTCGACGACCTCCCGTGGGTCCATCTCGACCTAGCGGGTCCGGCCCGCGCCGACAAGGCGGATCACTACGTCTCCGCCGGAGGAACCGGCTTCGGAGTGCGGACGCTGGTCGAGCTCGCTCGCGAGATGGCGGCGAAAGCGTAAAGGAAACACTCGGTCCTCCCGATACAGAGAGCGTCAAGTCTGATGCTCTCCGTGTCCGGGAGGACCCGTGCGCACCGCTCGCAAGATTGCCATCGTCCTCGTCGCCCTCGTGGTGATGACGGTGGGTCTGGCGCTTCCGGCCCATGCAGGTGCCGAGGGAGACTTCCTTTCCAAGATCAACGCCGCTCGGTCTTCCGCCGGTCTTCCGCCGGTCTCCACGCACTCGGATCTCGTGCCGGACGCCCGAAACCACAGCGCTGAGATGATGGCCGCGGGTCAGATATTCCATTCGAGCAACCTTGGCGGCGTTGCATCCGGATGGGAGGCCCTGGCAGAGAACGTCGGAGCCGGACCGACCGTGGACAGCCTCCATTCGGCGTTCATGAATTCATCTGGACATCGGGCCAACATCCTTGGCGACTACAACTACGTCGGAGTCGGTGTCGTGAGCGACGGTGAGTTGCTCTGGGCGACGGTGATCTTCATGAGGAAGGGTGCCACCCCAGAACCGACCACCACCACGACCACCAGCACAACGGTTGCGCCGGCGACGACCACCACAACGACCACCGTCGCCGCACCGGCTGCGACCACCACCACCAACCCCCCTGCCCCGGGTTCGGCCGCCGATTCGACAACAACAACGACTTCAGCGGCAGCCCCATCGAACTCGACCGGCAATCCGGCCTCGGACCAGTCTGCTGAGGCACCGTCGGGCGCCGTCCCCGTGCCAGAGCCGAGCGTCGAGATGCTGGTGTCCTCGCAGGCACTCCATCTCCCGATCGCGGACTAGTGGACCGCTAGGTCGACAACCGCCCGCTCTGCGCCGGGCAGCTTCGAGAGCGCTCGATCTTCAGCGAGGTGAACCGTGACGACCGTGCATCGTACGTGATGAGGCGATCGACCGTGCGGTCCCGAGCGCCGATGATGTGTTTGATCGCCTCGACCGCCATCAGCGAGCCGATGACGCCGGTGACCGCGCCGAGCACGCCGACGTCGCTGCACACTTCTTCGTGTTCCGGCAGATCGGGGAACAGGCACCGGTAGCACGGACCGACCCGCGGGTCGAACGCCGCGACCATTCCCTCCCATCGGATTGCGGCGCCGTGCACGAACGGGATTCCCAGGTCAACGGCTGCGTCGTTCGCCGCCAGCCGGGTGGCGTAGTTGTCGGATGCGTCGATCAGGATCTGATAGTCGCCGGCCACGTTTCGGGCATTCTCCGGATCGAGCCACGCTGATATCGGCACGACGTCTACCTCGGGGTTGAGCTCACGAACTCTGGCTCGCGCCGCTTCGGGCTTCCGCAGCCCGATGTCGCTCCCGCTGAAGATCACCTGACGCTGGAGGTTGGTCGTGTCGACGCGATCGCCGTCGACGATGCCGATCGTCGCGACGCCCGCGGTGGCCAGGTATTGGATCACGGGGGAACCGAGTCCACCTGCTCCAACCACCAGCACCCGAGCATCGCGAACTCGGTCCTGGCCCTCCGGGCCGAATCCGTCGAGCCGAATGTGGCGGTCGTAGCGATCCTCTGGCTGACCGTCGACGTCGATGACCGAGCGGCCCTCGGAGCGCCATCGTCGGATACCTCCGGCAAGCGATGTCACACCGGGATAGCCCCGCTGGCGAAGCATGTCCGCAACGGCAGCCGACCTCACGCCGATACCGCAGTAGATCAGAACGCTCGATCCGGGGTCCGGTATGAGCTGCTCGATTCGGCCTACATCCTGAGGGTCGGCCCACACCGAACCGGGAATCTCATCGATGAAATGGCCGCGTTCGCGTATGTCGAGAATGATCGAGAAGTCCTCAACGTCGATCTCGGAGGGTGTCCGTGCCCGGTCTGCTTCCACGCCGTTGAGGCTAGTCCAGGTCCCGGGTCAGCCCCGGGTGATACGCTCGACCAGGTCTGGGACGATGGAACCGGCCGCACCGTCGACGAGGGCAGCCGCACGGAAGTCATGATCGGTGGGGCCCTGATTGATGATGACCATCGGGTTGCCGCGCTCGACCACTGCGAGCGGGATGAACGCGGCCGGATAGACGCTCAGTGTTGAGCCGATGACGACGACTGCGTCGGCTCGTTCGGCCATGTCCCACGCGCGAAATGTCGCCTGGGGAGGAAGCTCTTCACCGAAGTACACAACCTTGGTCTTGAGGATGCCTCCGCAGCGGAGGCACTCCGGGTCGGCGGTGCCGGATTCCCAGCGTTGCTCGACCTCGTCGAAGGGAGGCTCGTCGCCGCATGCGATGCAGTGGATGTGGTGGGCGTCACCGTGGAGTTCAACGAGTGACGGGGGACCGAGACCCGCCGCGGCGTGGAGTCCGTCGATGTTCTGGGTGACGCAGCCGACCACCCGCCCCGACTCCCACAGGCGGGTCACGGCGTAGTGCGCATCATTGGGGGCGGCGTCGATGAGTGGGGAGCCGAAACGGTTGCCCCACGTGTTCACCCGGAACTCCGGATCGTTTACGTATCGGTCGTAGGTGTAGTCCGCAGGGTCGACCCGTTTCCAGGTCCCCTGCGGTCCCCGGAAGTCGGGAATCCCGGATTCGGTCGATATTCCGGCGCCGGTGAACACCAGGATGTTGGTCCGGCCGGCGAGGGCTGAGACGGCGGGGTCGATCACAGCCCCAGTTTCCAGGCTCCGATTGGAGTTGGCAAGTTGGCGACGATCCGGCGGTGTTCACGCCGAAGCGAGGGGGTCATCCGCCTGAGGTGACGGTCCGGGACCGGCGGGACCGACACGCGTGCGAGCAGCCGTCCTCGGCTCCAGGATACGAGGCCTTCCTGGGTGAGCAGTGCAGTCGACGTCGGGAGGAGGAGGGGGCGGCCGCGTTGTGCGGCGACGGCGAGACGCATCAGGTCGGCGACCGCCCCCGAACCGATCGCGGCAGTCCAGAACTTTCGCACGTACGGATGCTGCGTCGGGAACCCGGGCGGGCGCTCCCTCCACACCGCGGGTTCAACCGTGATCCGTTTCGCGGCGGTTGGGCGTGAGGGTTCTCCCAGTGGAACGGCGACGCCCGGAGGTGGCGCGGGAACCCCGGAACGGGTGGGAGGACAAGCACTGTCTCGGGGAACGGCTCCGGGCGCCGCCGTGGCTGTGAACGACATGCCCAATACATATCAAATAACCTAAAGAAGCGTCAAGAGACATGGTTAGGGTCGCGAAACCTTTCGTTCAGTCTCCGACGGCCAGGCCGGTCTGCACCGCCCACAGGGAGCGGTAGATCCCCGGATGATCAACGAGTTCACGGTGGGTTCCCGACTCGAGAATCGAGCCGGCGCTGACGACGTAGATGCGATCCGCATGCCTGATGGTCGAGAGGCGATGCGCGATCACGACCACCGTCCGGTTGTGGGCAACCCTGGCGAGTGAGCGCTGGATCGAAGCCTCGGTTTCGTTGTCGACGGCAGACGTCGCTTCGTCGAGCAACAGAATGGGCGAGTCGGTGAGGAGCGCTCGCGCAATCGAGAGGCGCTGCCGTTGACCACCAGAGAGCTTCTGCCCTCGCTCTCCGATGATCGTGTTGTAGCCGTTCGGCAGCGACGCGATGAACTCATGAGCCTCCGCGGTCTCGCAGGCCTGCCGTATCTGATCGTCGGTTGCTCCCGGCATCCCGTACGCGACGTTCTCTCCGACGGTTCCGTGAAAGAGGTAGACGTCCTGCGAGACCAGGGCCATGCCGTGGCGCAATCCGGACCGATGCAGGTCGCGCAGATCCACGCCATCGAGGGTCACCGTGCCGGAGTCGGGATCGTAGAACCGGAGGAGGAGTTTGATCAGCGTGGTCTTGCCCGATCCAGTTGGCCCCACGAACGCGGTGGTTTGTCCCGCCGGGATCTCGACGGTCACGTCCCGGAGGACCGGATGGCCGTCGGTGTATGAGAAGGTCACCGAGGTGAGCGCAAGCGACCCCGAGACGGGTCGCGGATCACCTGGACCGTCATGGAGCAGCCGGGCAGTATCGAGGACTTCGAAGATCCGCTTGGAGGAGGCCATCGCCCGCTGGTAGAGATCGAAGGTCTGACCGAGGCGGGTGAGCGGCCACAGGAGCCGCTGGGTGAGGAAGACCATCACCGAATAGAGCCCAACGCTGAGTTGGCCGTCGAGCACGAGAAACCCGCCCCAGACCAGCGTCGCTGTGAATCCGACGAGGATCGCGACCCGGATGAGCGGCGAGAACGCCGACGAAAGCCTGATGGCTGCGGCATTGGCCGCTCGATACCGGTCGCTCTCGACGGTGATGCGCTCAGTCTCTCGCCCTTCGGCCGTGAAGGCCTTGATGGTGGCGATGCCGCCGAGGTTGTTCGCCAGTTGCGAGTTGATGGCCGCCGCCTGTTCTCGCACCACCTCGTAGCGCGGTTCGATACGGCGCTGGAATCTGAACGATCCCCAGATGATGACCGGCACGGGGAGGAAGGCGAGCCACGCGACCGAAGGGGCGATGACGAAGAAGGAGATGCCGATGAGGAGAACGGTGGTGAAGAGTTGGATCACCTCGTTCGCCCCGATGTCCAGGAAGCGCTCCAGTTGGTTCACGTCGTCGTTGAGCACTGCTATGAGGTCTCCGGAGCGGCGATCCTCGAAGAATCCGATTTCGAGACCCTGCACGTGTGCGTACGTGTCGATGCGCAGATCGTGCTGCACCGTTTGGGCGAGGTTGCGCCATGCGACCCCCTGGAGGTACTCGAAGATGGACTCCAGCGCCCACACGATGAACGTGATCACCGCAAGCACAACCAGCTGCGCACGGGGATCCTCGATTCCGAGAGACGCGAGGAACGAGTCCTCTTGTCGGACGACAACATCAACCGCCATACCGATGAGGAACGGCGGTGCGATGTCCGCTGCCTTGTTGAGGAAGGACCAGAGCGTGGCGGCCGCTATGCGGCGACGGTACGGTCGGGCGTAGTGCCACAGACGGGTGAGGGGGGCGTCCTGCATGGCTGGCGAGGCTACCCGGCCAACTTCGGCTACCCGCTCGGTTGCTGTCCAACGATCACGTTGATCGTTGCGCCATCTGCGATGATGGAGCCTGGCGAAGGTTCGGTCGCGATGACGTAGCCCCATCTCGATCCGTCGGTGATCACGGCATACTCAACGGTCCACGTGATCTCAACGTCCTCTTCACGGCGGAAGTCGTCGAGGGCGCCACTCACGTCGGCAAGCGGAAGCCCGATGAGGTTGGGAGCAAGCGTCGGTTCAGGTTCACCGGTGGAGACCAGGACATTAACCGTTGAGCCCTGCCGCAGCGCCGTACCGGGGCGTGGCACGATGTCGATGACTTGGCCTCCTGGTAGCGAGGACGGCACGTCGATACGGTCGAGTCGGAGCCCCACCCCGTATACCGCGTCGGCTACCTGATCGCCGTCCAGACCACTGAGATCGGGGACGACGGTTCTCGGGACAATTCGGTACACGTCGGATCCGACCGGTTCCTCGGCAAAGTCTGCGGCCGGAAGGTTCGCCATCGCATACTCCATGAATTGCTTCCACACGGGCGCAGCGACGGTGCCGCCAAATGCACGTTGCACGTCTTGTGTCTTGCCCTCGAGATCGTTCCAGATGGTGAACCGTTCCATGGGGAGTGGACGATCCGGATATCCCACCCACACCGTTGTGGTGAGTTGTGGGACGAACCCGGCGAACCACACATCCGTGTGGTCGGTTGCGGTCCCCGTCTTCCCTGCCTGCGGACGTCCGATGTCGGCACGTTTGCCGGTTCCTTGGCTCACGACCTTTTCGAGCGTGCTGACGACCACGGCAGCGACCGAGCGGTCGAGCGCCGGCTCGCTGCGCACGGTGTGTTCGTAGATCACCGATCCCGCGGCATCGGTGATCCTCTCGATGATGTACGGCTCGACCCGGCTTCCGTAGTTGGCGAGCGTCGAATACGCGGCGGCCATCTCCAGCGGGCTGACGGATGCGGCGCCGAGTGTGATCGAGGGAAAGGGCTTGAGATACTGCGACGTGATCCCGAGTCGCCGTGCCGTGTCGACGACGGCTTCTGGGCCGATTGCATCGATGACGCGTGCATACACCGTGTTCGTCGAGTTGTACGTTGCCGACTCGAGCGTCTGGAGATCGTGGGCCGCATTACCGCCGGCATTCTCGACCGTCCATGTGTTTCCGTCGGCCGAACACGGGTATCCGCAGTCGATCACCGCCGGGCTCGAGCGATCCCAGAGCGAAGCGAGCGTTACGGGCCGGCCGGACAGGTCGCCTCCCTCGAGTGCAGCGGCCAGGGTGAACGGTTTGAACGCCGATCCTGCGTTTCGTGCACCTTCGCTCGCCAGGTCGTATGGGCGCTCGCCGGCATCGAGATCATCTCCGAAGTCAACACCGGAGGCGATCACTCTGATTGCGCCTGACTCGTTTTCGATGGTTGCGATCGCGCCGGTCGGTCCCTCGTACTCCGGCCGGAACCAGGCTCGCAGGATGCGGTTCGCCTCGGTCTGCAAGTCGTAGTCCACGGTGATCTCGATGTGGAGTCCACCGCCGCCCTCGCACGTGGTGTCTGCCGCGGGACACCCAAAGAGGGCTTGCTTGCGTTCGGCATACGAGCCTCCAAGACCGTAGCCATCTGAATCGAGGAGCTCCTGGCGGACCGCCAGCATGACCAGCGGATCGAGCTCTTCACGTATCGAGTGGGGGACGACGCCCAGCGTCTGCTGTTTCGCAACGTCGCCCTCCTCCCGGGTTGCGTATCCGTTCGCCACCATCAGATCGATGGTCCGGTTGCGCACCGCAAATGAGTTCTGAGGATTCTGCCGCGGGTGATAGATCGTCGGGTTCCGGATCGGCGTCACAAGGGTTGCCGCCTCTGCCATCGTGAGCTCATCCAGATCCTTGGCGAAGTACTCCTGGGCGGCCGCACGGACGCCGTAGGCGTTGGAACCGAAGTAGACCGAGTTCGCATAGAACTCGAGAATCTGATCCTTCGAGTACCGCTCCTCGAGCTCTGCGGCGACTTGGGCTTCGCAGATCTTCCGCTCGAGTGTGCGGTCGGCCGAGAGATAGGTCTGTTTCACCACTTGCTGGGTGATCGTTGAGGCACCGGTTTCGGCACCGCGTATTGCAGAGCCGACGATCGCCTTGAAGTCGACACCTTCGTGTTCGTAGAAACTGTCGTCTTCCGCGGAGAGCAACGCACCGATGACGAGCTCCGGCAGTTCATCGAGCGGCATCGGCTGGCTGTTGCGCTCTGAGAGCTTCCCCAGCTCGATGCCGTCGGCGGTGGTGACCCGAGAGAGCCGCGACACGTCGGGGAACGAGAGGTCCATGGCTGCGACATCGCAGAAGTAGCGCTCTTCGATGTCCTCGACGGTTCCGAGAGCAGCGTTTGACCCGAGGAATCCGAACAGGCCTACCCAGCCGGCTCCCACGACGGTGACGACCGCGAGCAGGATGAACGCCGGCAAGCGCCGACGCTTCCTGTCGTCCCGATGGGCTTCGTGAATGTTCGGTTCCATGAGGTAAGAGACGTATCCGCTTCGCCGTCCGTTCCCGCAAGTAGCATCGGGTTCGCAAAAAGCATAGGAACGGACCCTCGATAGACCCCGGACCCCGGTATTCATGAGCGAACGACGCGAAACGACCTATGGCCCGGAAGACCTGAGAGACTGGGACCCGGATGAGGCGCTCGGCGCGCCCGGGTCCTATCCCTACACCCGTGGTCCCTACCCTTCGATGTACACCGGGCGTCTCTGGACGATGCGCCAGTACGCGGGTTTCGGCGACGCGGACGCAACGAACATGCGGTTTCGGTCGCTGCTCGATGCGGGCCAAACGGGCCTGTCTGTGGCGTTCGACCTGCCCACCCAGATGGGCCTCGATTCCGACGATCCGATGTCGGCAGGTGAGGTTGGGAAGGTTGGCGTCGCGATCGACTCGGTTGCCGACATGCGACGGCTGTTCGACCAGATACCCCTCGGCGACGTCACCACGTCGATGACTATCAATGCAACCGCACCGATGGTGCTGCTGTTGTACCAACTCGTCGCGGAGGAACAAGGCGTTGCTCGCGACCGGGTACGCGGCACGGTGCAGAACGACATCCTGAAGGAATACATCGCTCGCGGTACCTACATCTACCCCGTGGTGCCGTCGATGAGGCTCATCACCGACGTGTTCTCGTATTGCGCCGCCGAGCTGCCGAACTGGAATACGATCTCCATCAGTGGATATCACATCCGCGAAGCCGGGTCCACGGCCGCGCAGGAGATCGCGTTCACGATCGCCAATGGGCTGGCATACGTGGAGGCAGCAACCCGGGCAGGTCTCGACGTCGACGCGTTTGCTCCGCGTCTCTCATTCTTCTGGAACTCGCACAACGATCTCTTCGAAGAGGCGGCGAAGTTCCGGGCCGCCCGTCGCCTTTGGGCGCGGCTCATGAGAGACCGGGTCGGCGCTGCCTCGCCGGACTCATGGAGGATGCGGTTCCACACACAAACGGCCGGATCCACGCTCACGGCGCAGCAGCCGCTGAACAACGTCGTTCGCACGGCCTATCAGGCGTTGGCCGCTGTTCTTGGAGGCACCCAATCCCTGCACACGAACTCGTACGACGAGGCCCTTGGCCTGCCAACCGAGGATGCTGTCATGATCGCGCTGCGGACTCAGCAGATCCTCGGCTACGAGTCCGGTGTCGCATCGGTCGTCGACCCGCTCGCCGGGTCCTACTTCGTCGAATCGCTGACCGATCGACTGGAGTCTGAGGCCCTCGGTCTTATCAGCAGAATCGACGAACTCGGCGGCGCCGTCGCCGCTATTGAGGCAGGATTCCAGCAACGCGAGATCGAAGATGCCGCGTATGAGCACGCGCGGTCCGTCGAGGCTGACACCACGGTGATCGTCGGGGTGAATCGTTTCGAGGTGCCGGATGCGGAGCCGCATGACGTGCTCCGCATCGACCCGAGCGTCGAACGCGATCAGATCGAACGACTGAGACAACTCCGTTCTGATCGCGACACGAATGCGGTTGATGTGGCACTCGACATGGTCCGGAGTGCCGCAGCCGGCGACACGAATCTCCTGTACCCGATTCGTGATGCCCTCCGGCTCGAGGCGACGATTGGCGAAGTGTCCGCAGCTCTCGTCGGAGTCTTCGGCCGCTACCGCCACGCCTAGGGCGACCAGGCCGAGGGTTGTGGCGGCTACCTGATGATCATGAGGATCGCGCCGGCCGTGACGGTGTCACCCGGCTGGACACGCATATCGACGATGTCGCCGTCGACCGGCGCCTTGATCTCATTCTCCATCTTCATCGCTTCGAGCACACACACCGCCTCATCGGCGCGCACCGACTCACCGGCGGCGTGATGAACCTTCACGATGGTGCCCTGCATCGGAGCGACGACGACCCCCTCTTCGGCGCCGGCCGCTTGCTGCTTGCCGAGCTTGGGAGCCTTCCTGCGCGGCGCGGGACGCTGACCCGAACCCGTCGAAGCAATGACCTGCGACCAGTACTTCACCTCGAATCGCCGGCCACCGACCTCGACGGTGATCTCGCGCTCCTGGAGTTCCTCGTCCTCCGGGATCGCAGGTGAGGTTGTGGTCGCGAGATCGGTGAAGTCCATCGAGTCTTCCACCAGCCTTGTGTGGATCGTCCCGGCAGAGAAGTCCGGACCCTCGAGGATTCGCAGGTGGGCGGGGATCGTCGTCTCGACTCCCTCGATCTCGAATTCGTTCAACGCCCGGATTGATCGGCGGATGGCTTCCTCTCGGTCGCGCCCGCGGACAACGAGCTTCGCGATGAGGTTGTCGTAGTACTGCGAGATGCGGGCGCCCTGGCAGACACCGCTGTCGACACGAACCCAGGGTCCGGCCGGTTCGCGATACCGCGAGAGCTTCCCCGGCGTCGGCAGGAACCCTCCCGCTGGGTCCTCGGCGTTGATTCGGAATTCGATTGCGTGCCCGCTGCGCTCGACAGAATCAAACGACAGCGGCTCGCCCGCCGCCACGCGGAGCTGTTCGGCGACGAGGTCGATGCCCGTCGTTTCCTCCGTGATGGTGTGCTCCACCTGGATTCTCGTGTTCATCTCGAGGAAGAACAGGTCGCCGCTCGCGTCCATGAGGAACTCAACCGTCCCTGCGTTGACGTACCCGGTCGCGCGGGCAATAGCGAGCGCTGCCTCCTCCAGCTCCGTTCGCTGGGCGTCCGTGAATCCGGGCGCAGGGCTCTCTTCCACGAGCTTCTGGTGACGTCGCTGCAGTGAGCAATCCCGCTCTCCGAGGAACATGGCGTTGCCATGTACGTCGACGATGATCTGCGCCTCGATGTGCCGCGGCTTCTCGAGGTAGCGTTCGACGTAGACCTCGGGATTTGCGAACCACGCTTCGGCCTCGCGACGGGCACTCTCGAATGCCGCTTCGAGGTCGGCAGGTTCGTACACGACCTTCAGACCCTTGCCGCCGCCTCCGTGTGCCGCCTTGATGGCAACCGGGAAACCGTGTTCCTCTGCAAACGCTCGAACGCCCGCGACATCCGCAAGCGGCTCGATGGTGCCGGGAACGGCCGCAACACCGGCTCGATCCGCTGCTACTCGGGAAGCAATCTTGTCGCCCATGGTGATGATGGCCTCGGGCGATGGCCCAACCCAGATCAGTCCCGCGTCCATGACCGCCCGAGCGAACTCCGCGTTCTCTGCCAAGAACCCGTAGCCGGGGTGGATCATGTCGGCGCCGGACTCGCGCGCGACGTCGAGGATGCTGGGGATGTTCAGGTACGACTCCGCCGACGGTGCCGGACCGATATTCCAGGCCTCGTCGGCGAGATCGACGTGGAGAGCGTTGCGATCGAGCTCCGAGTACACGGCGATCGTGTGCATGCCGAGGTCCCGCGCCGCGCGAATCACCCGGACGGCAATCTCGCCGCGGTTCGCAATGAGAACAGATTTCACAGCGGGCATCCTAGGAAGGTCGAATCGAGAAGGGCTGGTCGTATTCGATCCGACTCCGCTTCACGGAGTCGGGTTACGAATGCCGCGGTACCGGGTTGTGTCCCATAGCCTGATGGCTCTCATGGGTTTCCCCATGCGGTATCCCCGCTTCTTCATCGTGTGCTTTGTCGCGCTCGGCCTCGCCGTTTCGCCGGCATTCGTCGCGCGTGCCGACCATACCGGTGCCCGATCAGGAGAGCCGGCATTCGCCGGCTCCGTATTTGGCATCGTCGATCCGGCGGTGCTCGGCGCCGACCTGTTCCGACGCAGCGGTGCCGTCGACGTCCTGGTCGATGCGACGGATCTTGCCAGCGATGATGCGGGCGAGCTGTTCGATGTGATCGCAGGACGTGTCGTCGCCTTCGTCGACGCAGGCCAGCGGACTGGTGTACTCGCGATTCCCGAAATGAACCAGCTGATCGCCGAGGTGCTCCGACCGTCACCGAACATCGATGTGCCAAGGGAGACAACCGATCTCAGAGAACGATCGATCGAGGTCAGGGATGCGCCTCCGGTCTTGGAGGCCGTCGATGCCGCCGAGGCGGGCGAGTCCCTCGTCGATGCCGCTGCCGATCCCGTGGAGCGATGGCGTCCGTTGGTTGAGCGGTATTTCGCCGAGGAACGGGTCGCCGAGGCCCTCTCAATCATCGCGTGCGAGTCGAACGGCGATCCGTCCATCACCAATCCGCGGAGCAGCGCCGCCGGCCTGTTTCAGTTCATCAGCGGCACGTGGGAGCATGCCTCGGAGCAGGCCGGATTCGGTGGTGCTTCAGCGCTTGATCCCGAAGCGAACGTTGCGGCGGCGGCGTGGCTCGTCGATGATTCGTTGAGCTCCGGCCGGTCGGCGTGGGTGCATTGGACATGCCGACCGTGAGGCGTGCCAGAGCAACGCTCGGGATCGTGACCGTCGACCTATCCGGCTGGTGCGTTCACAGCGGGATGTTGCCGTGTTTTCTCGGAGGCATGGCCTCCCTCTTGTTCCGCAGCATGGCGAGGGCACGGATCAATCGGGGCCGGGTCTCGCGTGCCTCGATGACATCGTCGATGTAGCCGCGTTCGGCTGCGACGTACGGGTTGTTGAAGCGATCTTCGTACTCATCGATGAGGCGTCGACGTTCGCCTTCCGGATCGTCGGCTCCGCGCAGTTCCTTGCGGTGGATGATGTTGACGGCACCGGGGGCGCCCATGACGGCAATCTCGGCGGTCGGCCATGCGAATACCACGTCGGCGCGGATCGCTCGGGCGTTCATGACCAGGAACGCCCCACCGTAGGCCTTGCGTGTGATCACGGTCACCCGGGGGACTGTTGCTTCGGAGAACGCATACAGCAGTTTGGCGCCGTGCCGGATGATTCCGTTGTGCTCCTGTCCAACGCCCGGGAGGAATCCGGGAACGTCGACCATGGTGACCAGCGGGATATTGAACGCGTCGCAGAATCTGACGAATCGGGCCGCCTTCTCCGAAGCGCTGATGTCGAGCGTTCCTGCAAGCGACGCCGGCTGGTTCCCGACAACACCGACGGTGTAGCCGTCGAGCCTGGCGAACCCGACGATGATGTTCGGCGCGAAGTGCTCGTGCACTTGATAGAACTCACCGTCGTCGACGATTGCCGCGACGACATCAACCATGTCGTACGGCTGATTCGGCGAGTCTGGGATGATCGTGGTGAGGACCTCATCCTTCCTCTCAGGACGGTCGAGCGGGGTGAAGAACGGAGCGACTTCCATGTTGTTCTGCGGGAGGAACGAGAGGAGGTAGCGGACCTCCTCCATCGCGGAGCGATCATCCGGCACGACGAAGTGCGTCACGCCCGACCGGGTCGCGTGGGCGTGGGCACCGCCGAGTTCTTCCATCGTCACGTCTTCGCCGGTGACGGTCTTGATGACCTCCGGGCCGGTGATGAACAGGTGCGACGTTTCTTCGACTTGGTAGACGAAGTCGGTGATGGCCGGCGAATACACCGCGCCACCGGCGCACGGTCCCATGATCACCGAGATCTGGGGGATGACACCGGATGCTCGAACGTTCCGTTCGAAAATGCGCCCATAGCCATGAAGTGCGGCGACACCTTCCTGGATCCTGGCGCCGCCGGAGTCTTTGATACCGACAAGCGGGGCGCCGTTGTCCATTGCAAGATCCATCACCTTGCAGATCTTGTCGGCGACGGCGGCCCCGAGACTCCCGCCATAGGCCGTGAAATCCTCGGCGAAGAGGAACACGGTCCTCCCATCGACCGTTCCGTATCCGGTGATGACCGCGTCCCCCGGCGGGCGATTGTCTTCGACGCCGAAACCTGCGGCGTGATGCCGCACGAACATGTCGAGCTCCTGGAACGAGTCCTTGTCGAGGAGGAGCTCTACACGCTCGCGCGCAGTCAGCTTGCCGAGGTCGTGCTGGCGGTCGATCGCGCGCTGGTTGGCAGGGGCGAGCGCGGCCTCGCGCAGGATGCGCAGCTTCTGGATGCGGTCTTCGGTGCTCACATGCCTCCCGGTAGGCTCAGGTTCGACCATCGAGGTGGGTGATTGGCTACACCATACGCGATTGTTGAGCTCGAATCGGCCGAATCGACGCAGGACGAAGCTCGCGCTCGCTCAAACCGCAGTGCTCCCATCCTCGTGATCGCAGAGAACCAGACTGCCGGGCGGGGCCGCCTCGGGCGTACCTGGCTCGAACCCGACCGGGCGTTGTTCTCGTCGTTCGCCTTCAGCCCCCGGTGGCCGGCACCCGCTTGGAGCCGGATCCCGCTCGTCGCCGGCCTCGCGGTTCGGGAGGCTATCGAAGCACGGTGCGGAATCACTGTCGGGCTCCGTTGGCCGAACGATCTCGTTACGGAGGATGGGAAGATCGGCGGTCTGCTCGTCGAATCCGGCAACGGTCTCGTCGTCGTGGGCTGCGGCATCAACATGATGTGGGACGACCCGATGAACGGGGCAGCGGCACTTCTCCCGCCGGGGGCGCGTGTCGTTCCGGCGCGCGATCTCGCCGTCGCTTGGGTCGAGCGATTCCTCGAACTCATGGCTCGGCCATCGAACGAGTGGGGGGTCGACGAATACCGCCGGGCCTGTGTCACGATCGGCCGCTGGGTGTCCTACCCCTCGGGATCGGGCGCGGCCACGGGCATCTCGGACGACGGTGCGCTCCTGGTTGAGACCAGCGACGGCATGGTCGCGGTCACCAGCGGCGAGGTCCGCTTCCATGACCCCGCTACGCTTCCCGACGATCGGAGGGGCACATGAGCATCGGAAGAGCCGTCGTCACAGGCGGAGCAGGATTCATCGGGTCGAACCTCGTTGCCCGGCTCGTCGATGAAGGCACCGAGGTGCTTGTTGTGGATGACCTTTCGAGCGGCATGTTGTCGCGGCTCGCCGGTGCGAGGTCGCGAGGTCGGGTCCACTTCCACCAGATGGACATCCGCACACCCGAACTGCGTGACGTGCTCATCGGTTTCGCTCCCCAAGTCGTGTTTCACCTGGCTGCGCAAATCGACGTCCGGTCGTCAGTCGCTGATCCGGTCGGCGACGCATCGACCAACGTGCTCGGCACGATCAACGTCCTCATGGCGGCACGCGACGCCGGCGTCGACCGCGTCATCTTCTCGTCCTCGGGCGGAGCGACGTTCGGTGACACGGCGATCATCCCCACGCCGGAGTCGGTCGAACGTAAACCCGACTCCCCGTACGGCGTCGCGAAGAAGATCGTCGACGACTATCTCGACTACTTCGAGCGCACCGCGGGGCTCGACTATGTGTCGCTCGGATTCTCGAACGTGTACGGACCGGGACAGGACCCTGCAGGCGAGGCCGGCGTAGTTGCGATCTTCAGCAGCGATCTCCTCGGCGGCCGAACACCAACGATCTACGGGGACGGCCTTCAGACACGCGACTACGTGTTCGTGGAAGATGTCACCGACGCCTGTTGGCGTGCGGCGCTGATGGGCGGCAACCGGTACTACAACATCGGCACCGGGATCGAGACCACGGTGGTCGGACTCTATGAACGGATGGCTCGCATCGTTGGTTCGCCCGCTCGGCCGAACCATGCGGCTGCACGGGCCGGGGAGCAGCTCCGCTCCTGCCTCGATGCATCTGCGGCACGCGAAGCCCTCGGATGGGAGGCATGGACCAGCCTTGACGACGGCCTGGTCCAGACGATCGATTGGTTCCGCCAGAATCCCTAAACGGTATCGTCGAGGTGCTTTGGCCGGTCGTCCTTGAGGAGCCGCGAGAGGGCTCGGTCGGCAAGGATTCGCCCGTCGGTCTGGCATCCCGCGCAGTAGTTCGTTTCTCGGCCAACGTGGACAATTCGCTGCACCGGTGCGCCGCACTCGCGGCACGGTTCACCGTATCTTCCGTGGACCGCCATATCCGGGTGAAACGCTGTGACCTTCGTTGGGAAACCGTCGCCGATTTCCTCGACGCGAAGGTCCGTCCACCGGGTAAGGGTGTCGTTGGCCGCTGCCAAGAGGCGAGCGACCTCGTCCTGATCGAGATTGGTGCTCAACTGGGTCGGGGACAGCCGGGCCGCCCACAGGATCTCGTCGGCGAAGGCGCCGCCGATCCCAGAGAACAGGCGGGGATCGGTGAGCGTCCGCTTGAGGGCGTGGCGCTCTCTGGTGAGGCGCTCCGCGAACGCTTCGACGCTGAGGTCGGAAATCTCGGATCCGCCGGGATCGAGACCTGCGAGGCCGTCGTCATCCACAACATGCACCGATGCCCTCCGCTTCGATCCGGCCTCCGTCAGGAGCAGTGTTCCATCGGCGAAGTCGAAGGCTGCCAAACCGAAGCGACGCGGGATCGGTGCGTCGGGAGCGAGCCACGCGAGTCGGCCGGCCACCATGAGGTGAATCACGACGTGGAGGCCGTCGTCGAGGTGGATCACGATCCGTTTCCCGAGGCGCCCAACTCCGTCAACACGCACGTCGGCGACGCCGTCGATCGGTGGGTCGTACGTCTTGAGCACCGAGAAGCTCTGGATCCGAACCCGCCGCAACACCGACCCGACCACCCGCGGCCGCAGTGCGTGCAGATACGCCTCGATCTCAGGCAGTTCAGGCATCGTGAGACTCGAGACTTGAGACTCGAGACTCGAGACAAGAGATATCAGACACGAGACAGGACATCGACCGGGGTTCGGTCTCGTGTCTCGGGTCTCGGATCTCGATTCTCATCGGAACATGTCTTCTTCGGGTGGGCGGACAAGGTCGGTGGCACGCCCGTCTCCGGTGAGGTCGAGGCCGCGGACCACGGCGACGGGTATTGCATCGGCCTTGCCCATGGCAAGGTCGGCAGCGGCAGCGATTTCATCGACGATGGCGATCTCGGTCACGTGCATGGTGCGATCGTGGGTGTCCGGGCTTCCCCGGAGATCGAGGATGGCCGGGAGGCCGGAGACTCCAATCGCGACGTCGACGAGACCCCGCCGCCATGGTCGGCCAAACGTGTCGGTCACTACGACGGCGATCGACGCACCCGTCGCTCGCTCGAGGTTCACACGGATGTGATGCGCGGAACGATCGGCGTCGGCCGGCAACAGGACGGCTTGGCCTTCGGGGACATTGGATCGATCGACGCCGGCATTGGCACAAATGAAACCGTGTTCGGTCTGGGCGATGATGAGATCTCCTCTGCGGCGCAGAATTGCTCGTGCCTCACGTTCGGCCAACCGCCGATACGCATCATCATCGGGAGCGGCCTCGATTCGACCTTCTGCCTTGGAGACGATCTTGTGGGTGACGACCACAACATCGCGATCGATCAGGGCAACGTCGGAGGCCTCCAGACCGCTGAGGATGACGGCACCGAGATCATCCCCGGGAGCAACCTCGGGAATGCCTTGGACGGGGAAGATCTCGATGCTCATGTGAAGGTTCGCTCGAACCACCGACCGAACCGTTGGGCCGCGTCGTGCGAGGCCAGGTG
>Ga0316197_10000763_pt1 | contig 22610 bp, 18 predicted proteins | sample OudBiesiAoxic_MG_FD_204939 | JGI IMG/M metagenome (GOLD analysis project Ga0316197, IMG submission 204939) | Coastal sediment microbial communities from Oude Bieten Haven, Netherlands - site A oxic | ecosystem: Environmental > Aquatic > Marine > Coastal > Sediment | place: Netherlands... | reverse complement strand
GGCTCGTGGGACGGCGAAGAGTGTTGGCGGTGCGGATCTGGGTGGTCTGATGTTCCTTGGGCTGAGAAAGGAAGATGCCATTCGGGCGCCGGGATGATTTCTGGCAACGAGGAATTCTAGGTGGTCGACCCGAATGGCACTCTTGCTTGGCTACGCTGCCTAGCACTACTGCAAAGCAGACCACGGGGGGCGTGGCATCGTGAGTCGTGGGGCTACGGTACTTTGCCTAGGACGATCTCGTTCTCGTCGTTCCAGGACCAGCCGTAGAATCCGTCATCGTAATTTTTGGCCCGCAGTCCTAGCAGCTGGGCGACTAGGAATGAGATGCTCGATCGCCATCCGGTACCGCAGTAGAAGATGAGCGTGGTGCTGCCGTCGGTGACGCCAGCATCGATGATGCCCTGTTCGCGCCAGCGCAGTGCGACCGATTCGAGGGTTGGTTGGAGCCTGTGTGTCTTCATGTCGAGGAGGTTGTCCCAGTCGCCTTGGAGGATCGCGTTTGGGATGTGTCCCGCTTTGGAGAAGAATGAATAGTAGTGCTTCAGGGTGCCATCCCATTCGCCCGGCTTGCGGACATCGACGAGCTTGCTCGATGTGCGGTGCGTGTTTCGGCAGGCCTCGAGGACTTCTGCCGTGGTGGCGAGATACTCGAGTCTGGGGCGCCATGGTGGCTGTTCATCATAGAGATTGCCCGAGCATCGGGAGATCTCTAAAGCGGTGGCGATCACCGGCACCGAGTCGCCGCCATAGGCGAGCCAAGCGTCGATCCCTCCGTCGAGCAGCCTGACGGTCCCGACGCCGGCGACCATCAATCCCCAAGCGAGGCGCGCGGCTGCCATGGTCCCATCTGGTTCGGTACCATAGACGACTACTAAGGTGTTAGGAGTGATCCCCAGACGGTTCAGGGCGAGTCCGAGTTCGGGGGCCGGGAGGAGGTTGCCATCGCTGGGGTGCTCGTAGTTGGGGTAGTACTTCGCCTGGTTGGTGCCCGATTCCAGGTAGGAAGGATGCACCTGGATGGCTCCCGGAATGTGGTCGGGGGTGGGCTGATCACTATCCAAGGGGTGATCGATCGACGAGAAGTGCGCCTCCAGAAGCATCCACTTCTCTCCAGCATCCGCTTCGGCGATCCGCCTGGCGAGGTCGTCGGGATCGATCAGTTGGAAGTCGCTCACGGACGGATCCTGAGGGGGTGTGAGCTTGTTCAAGGTGATCGTTTCCCCCGGTAGCTGACTCGCTGTTTTTTGCCTGCAGTTTTTTCGTCGGGGCCCTTCAGCTCTTTGATCTGGTCGCGCAGTAGGGCAGCGCGCTCGTATTCGAGAGCGGCCGCTGCCTGCTGCATCTCGGCTTCGAGTTCTTGGATGACCTCGGTGACATCGAGATCGCCACCGTCCTCGCGCACCAGGCTGGCGTTCAGTTCGCGCCCCTTCAGGACCGTCTGCAGGCTCTCCTGGACTGAGCGCTTGACGCTCTGGGGTGTTATCTGGTGCTCCTCGTTGTATTCGATCTGTTTGCGGCGGCGGTATTCGGTGATCTTGAGCAGTTTCTCGATCGAGTCGGTGACCTGGTCGGCGAACAGGACGACCTCGCCTTCCTCGTGGCGTGCGGCGCGACCGGCAGTCTGGATCAGGCTGGTCTCGCTGCGCAGGAAGCCTTCTTTGTCGGCGTCGAGGATGCAGACGAGGCTTACCTCTGGCAGATCCAGCCCCTCGCGCAGCAGATTGATCCCGACGAGGATATCGAATTCGGCAGCCCGCAGGGCGCGCAAGATCTCGACGCGCTCGATGGCGCCGATGTCGCTGTGCAGGTAGCGGACCTTGAGGCCGACGTTGACGAGGTAGTCGGTGAGGTCTTCGGCGGTGCGTTTGGTGAGGGTGGTTACGAGGACGCGCTGGTTGCGTTCGATGCGCTGGCGGCAGAGTTCGATGGTATCGTCGATCTGGGCTTTGAGTGGCCGCAGCGTGACGACTGGGTCGAGCAGGCCAGTCGGGCGGATGATCTGCTCGACGATGAGATCTTTGCCCTTCGTGGTGCAGTCGAAGTCATCGACGCTCTGGGTCGCGCCGGAGATACGCGGGAGCCGTTCGGGTGTCGTTTCCTGCTGGCCGATCTTTTTGCGTTCGTGCGGCAGGTAGCCCTCGCGGCCGGCGGTGCTGTTCTTGATTTCGAACTTTGCAGGAGTCGCGCTGACATAGAGGCGCTGGTGGGTGATCCCCATGAACTCGTCGAACTTGAGTGGGCGGTTGTCGAGTGCGCTAGGCAGGCGGAAGCCGTGTTCGACGAGCGTCGTCTTGCGGGACTTATCCCCCTCGTACATGCCGCCGATCTGTGGGATCGTGGCGTGGGACTCATCTACCATGAGCATGAAGTCGTCGGGGAAGAAATCGATCAGTGTCGATGGTCGGCTACCGGGTTCGCGGGCGGCGAGGTGGCGAGAGTAGTTCTCGATCCCCTGGCAGAACCCCATCTCCTGCATCATCTCGATGTCGTATTCGGTGCGCATCTTGATCCGTTGTGCTTCGAGAAATTGCTGTTTCTGCTCGAAGTGTTCGATCTGTTTCTCGAGTTCGTGGCGGATGGCGACGATGGCGCGCTGCAGTTTTTCCGCAGGCGTGACGAACTGCTTCGCCGGGTTGATCGTGTAGCTGTCGACGGTAGCGGTGACCGAGCCGGTGAGCGGTTCGAATGCGCTGATGCGCTCGATCTCGTCGCCGAAGAACTCGACGCGGATCCCGACCTCGTCGAGGTAGGCGGGCATGATCTCGACGACGTCGCCGCGCACGCGGAATTTCCCGCGGGCGAAGGCGATATCGTTGCGCTCGTAGAGCATCTCGACAAGTTTGGTGAGGAAGGCATCGCGATCGAGTGTCATGCCGACGTGGATCGGCACCATCATGTTCTCGTAGTCTTCCGGTGAACCGAGGCCATAGATGCAGGAGACGCTGGCGACGACGAGCACGTCTCGCCGGCTGAGCAGCGACCCCATTGCCGAGAGCCGCATGCGTTCGATCTCGTCGTTCACCGACGAGTCCTTCTCGATGTAGGTGTCGGTGCGTGGGATGTAGGCCTCGGGCTGGTAGTAGTCGAAGTAGCTGACGAAGTATTCGACCGCGTTCTCTGGGAAGAAATTTTTGAATTCCGAATAGAGTTGGGCGGCGAGGGTTTTGTTGTGGGAGATGAGGAGGGTCGGGCGGTTGATGTTGGCGACGACGTTGGCCATCGTGAAGGTCTTGCCCGAGCCGGTGACGCCGAGCAGCGTCTGGTGCTGGTTGCCGGCTTCGACCGACCTAGTCAGCTTGGCAATCGCCTGCGCCTGATCGCCCTCGGGCTGGTAGCTGCTGACAAGTTTGAAATTCTGTTCCATGGGTTTGGAGACGGCGACGGAGAACGGGTGGGTGGAGATTGGGAGCTGGCGGGTCGCCTGGTGGGGAAGTTGGGGTAGATGGGGGGCTTGATCTAGGAAAAAGGATGGCGCATGGGTGCGGATCACCTATTCTCGAGCGATGGGGCAGCCTCAGAATCCGGCCAAGCGGAGTCCTCCGAACGACTGGAACATCGTCGTGGGATGGGTGGGGGCCATTTTGCTTGTCGTCTTCTTGATTGGCTGCCCGCTCTACCGGAAGGCGAAGCACGAGCGATTTAGAGCGCGTGCGGAGAAGGCATTTGGGCACTTGCCTGCCTTGCAGAAGGTTGCCGGTGAGGTGGAAGCAGAGTTCAGGAGGGCGGATGCTGGATCGACGGTCGATGTGGGCGTGTCGTTGCGGGGCGCGGGGAAACCTGGGGTGGGGGAGACGATCGATCTGGAGGATCTCGCCTCAGTGGATCGCTTCGAGCTGACGGTCAGGGGTATCTCGGAGGAGGACGTTCCCCAGTTGAATCGGAGCATTGCTAGCGCCCTTGCTCGTCACCATCTCGAGCGTGTGAGGGTGCTCCCTTTTATGGCTCTGCCGGAACGATCGATCGCCCTCGATGGCAGAGAGATCCGGATGCCAGCGGCGACGAAAATGGGCGAGACCTACACCGTCACGGCGGCGGAAGGCTAGCGTCCCCAGAATCGTTTGGCTGAATTCGATAGGCTGATCGTGACGACGGGGGTGCTGGATCCAACTCTCCGGCACGGACCTACCGCCGAACCTAGCCCAGCAGGATTTGCGGCTGGTGAAAGGTGGTGCGGCTGGCCGGTCCGGATGCTGGCCTTGGCGCTGAGCAGACCGGAGTGTCGGCTCTCCGGTTTAGGTCATGCCCTTGGCGGTTGCGATGATGTTGGCGGCAGTGATGCCCAGCTCGGCGAATACCTGTTCGGCTGGGGCGCTGATGCCAAACCGGTCGATGCCGATGATCTTGCCCTCGGTGCCGACGTATTTGTACCAGGTGTGGCTGACCCCGGCCTCGATGGCGATGCGTTTGGTGCAGGCAGGAGGGAGCACCTCGTCACGGTAGCTCTGGGGTTGGCGGTCGAAGCGCTCCTGGCAGGGCATGCTGACGACCCGGGTGCCGGCGCCGAGTTCCTTGGCGGCTTCGACAGCGTGTTGCAATTCACTTCCGGTAGCGATGATGATGGTCTCCAGATCAGTGGTCTCTGCGACGGCGACGTAGCCCCCGAGGAAGGCGCCCCCGCGGCGGGTGGCGATCGGGATCTGGTTCTGGTTCGGTAAATTCTGGCGCGTCAGCAGGAGCATGGTCGGTCCGTCGATGCGCTCCATCGCAGCCGCGAAGGCTCCGGCGGTCTCCTCGGGGTCGGCTGGCCGCAGGACATCGAGCCCCGGGATGACGCGCAGGCCGCTACAGGTCTCGACTGGCTGGTGGGTCGGCCCGTCCTCCCCTACGCCGACCGAGTCGTGGGTGAAGATGTAGACGACGGGTAGCTTTGTTAGAGCGGCGAGCCGGATGCTCGGGCGCAGGTAGTCGGCGAATACGGCGAAGGTCGCCCCGCTGGGGCGGAAGATGCCGTCGTAGCCTGCACCGTTGAGGATCGCGCCCATCGCGTGCTCCCGGATGCCGAACCAGACGTTGCGTCCGCCCTGTGTCTCCGGCATGAAGTCGTCGGCCCCCTTGATGTAGTTCTTGGTCGAGCCGTAGAGGTCGGCGCTGCCGCTGAAGAGCGTCGGCATCTCGGCCGCGATCGGTTGGAGGACCTCGCCACCGGCGGCGCGGGTGGCTGGCCCGGCATCCTTGTCAAACTCCGGGATGCGCTCGAGCAGGTCGTCTGGCACGCGTTGGTTGACGGCGTCGTCGAGGGTCTTGGCCAGATCCGGATTGGCGGCAGTCCAGGCATCGAAAGTTTTCTGCCATTCGCCATGCGCGGCGGCCAGCGCCTGCTGGCGGGCCGAGAAGAACGCCTTCGTCCCCTCGGAGACAAAGAACGTTTCCTGTGGGAGGCCGAGGCCCTCCCGTGCCGAGTCGGCGAACTTGGCGCCGCCCTCGCCATGACCGGCAGCGGTGCCCGCGACCTCTGGGATGCCCTTACAGATGAGCGTCTTTGCAATGATGAACTTGGGTTTGCCGTTGTCGTTGGACTTGGCGTCGGCTACTGCCTTCGCGATGGCGTCGAGGTCGTGGCCATCGATTGTGACGACGTCCCAGCCGTAAGCTTCGAAGCGCTTGGCGGTATCTTCGCTCTGAGTTTTGCTAGCCATCGCGTCGAGTGTGACGTCGTTGGAATCGTAGATGAGGATGAGGTTGTCGAGCTGCTGGTGGCCAGCGAAGGACGCTGCTTCTGCGCTCACCCCCTCCTGCAAGCAGCCGTCGCCAGCGAGGACGACGACATGGTGGTCGAAGATGGTGTGATCTGGGGTGTTGAATCGGGCGGCCGCCATTTTGCCGCTCATCGCATAGCCGACGCCATTGCCGATGCCTTGTCCGAGCGGGCCGGTGGTTGCCTCGACCCCGTCGGTCTCGCCGAACTCCGGGTGCCCCGGGGTGATGCTGTGCAACTGGCGGAAATTCATGAGGTCATCCCGTGAAACCGCGTAGCCCGCGATGTGGAGCCATCCGTAGAGGAACATCGAACCGTGGCCAGCGGAGAGGATGAAGCGATCGCGGTTGAGCCACTTTGGCGCACTGGGGTCGTAGCGCATGGCCTCGCCCCAGAGCACCGCACCGATCTCTGCCGAACCGAGGGGGAGGCCAAGGTGTCCAGAGCTGCACTTGTGGATCGCATCGATGGCTAGGCCACGCGCTTCGTTGGCGGCCTTCGAAAGGGTCTCAGAATTGGTCATTTTTTGTCGGTGATTGAACTCTGTGGGGCTTAAGAGCTGCCACCGTATGAAGTTTTACCTCTAATTCAAGAATAGAGTCGCCCGCTATAGAAATTAGAATAACAGGAAGTATTAAGATGACTTGATTAACAAAGGATGCTATAAAGGAATTCTGCGTAATTTAGACACTATTGCCTCGGATGGAGCCAATTGACCACAACCAGCCTTCTGGTGGAGATTCGCCACCGGATGCTGATCAGGAAGCCAGCCCTGCCGCGGATGGCGGAGGGGATGCGCCTTCGACCCAGGCAGCGGAACCCTCAGATGGTGGTCAGGCTCGACCAGCGCGTGATCTGGGGAACCTGGCAATCGGTGGCACGATTGGAGGTCTGGTTGCGGCGAAGGCCCTGCGCAATGGGGTAATCGGGGCGGGGGCACGGAGCATTGCGCCAGCTGCTGCGGGCTATCTCGTCAAGAGGCTGCGTGCAGCACGGGTCGATGCAGAGGCAGCGGTGCCTCCGCGAGCTGAGATCAGTGAGAGCGGCGAGCCGCAGTTGGAGATGTCCGACATACCAGCCGAACGGCCTGCGCGAGTCGAACCAGAACCAGAAGCTGGATCGGAATCGGAAGTAGAAACTGAAGCTGGAGGAGCCACACTGGAGGAATCGTCGGCTCTTCCCGAATCACTCGACGAGCCTGCCGGAGCCGAAGCGGGCCCGCCATGCGAGGACTCGCCACCGATGGAGAGCGAGAGGATGGGCGGAATGGAACCCGAGCCAACTCCAACACGAGAAGATCGTGCCCTCCTGGATTCCCGGGATGTGGAAGCCGAAGCTCTTGAGGCTGAATCCGAGTTGGAGGAAGCGCTTTTTCTGATGGCCGAAACGGGAGCGATTTCGTCGGCTGAGGAATCTGAGGACGTGGATCCAGGTGGGGAATCGCTGCTGCCGGATGAGGAAGCCGATGCGGGATCCGAAGGCAAGCCAAGCGCAGTGGCTCCTGTGCGGAGTCCATTTTTGCGCGACCACCCGGAAGCGCCAAGCCCTGCGCCCCCGGAGCAAGACCAGCCATTTGAGGCAGGGTCGGAACCGGGATCGTCGCCTCACCCAGTTGAGACCCCGTCGATGCCCGAGTCGCGGGTGTCCCCAGTGAGCAGCACTGACCTCCCGGGGCCGCCTGCTGGCTGGCAGCCAGAATCCGAAGTGGCATCTCCGCCGCCGCCGGATCCCGGCTTCCCAATCGGAGGCGAGTCCCCTGTGGTTGCGCCGGAAGATCCTGAAGCTGTATCGGGCGGAGTGCCTGAGGCGCCGCTCGAGTTCACTCCCACAGCGAAGGAAGAGGAGGGGATCAGGACAGATTTGCCGGGGCCACCGGCAGGCTGGAAAGAGAGACCGGAACCCGCGCCTCACCATCCAGGCAGCCTCCCCGAATTTCCGAGTGTTGAATTGCCGCTGGTGGAGCCGGCGGACGAAGCCGGTGAAGGGGTGGTCGAGGCTCATGAGAATCCTTTCGAGTTGGCATCAGAGCCAGGAATGAGCTTGCCCGGGGTACCCGAGTTGGGGGGCGGCACGACCCTGACCCCTAGCGAGCCCGGCTTGCCAGAGCTGCCAGCCAACCCGTTCTCGATCGCGGCGGAGATGCCAAGCAGTCCGGTCGAGTCGTCGCAGTCGCCATTGCTGCCACCTGCAGGGTCGGTCTTGCCGCCTGCGGATTCAGTCTTGCCACCTGCAGGGTCGGTCTTGCCGCCTGCGGATTCAGTCTTGCCACCTGCAGGGTCGGTCTTGCCGCCTGCCGATCCGGTCTTGCCGTCTGTTTCCGAAGTCGATGATCTGCCGCCGGTGCCATCGCTTGCTCAGGAACCCATCGCTCAGCTTCCAGGTCTCGCATCGCCGACCCGCCTGCCCCCACCCTCTTCGCATCTGCCACCTCCACGGTCGCCAGAGACTCAGCCCCAGGATTCCGAATTGCCGTTCAGGCCAGTGGCACAATCTGGTCAACTCGCGCCGTCCGTCGGGCTCTCGGGAGCTCAGGAAGTGCCTCAAGGTCGAGCTCTCAGTGGCGGGGCGGTTCCCGCATCGGGCGAATCCGCACCGGTCGCAGCGGAGCCGGCAGCAGCTCAACCAGTTCCGCACCCACCCGCGTCGCCTGCTCAAGCTCCGATGGCGTTCACGGAGGTACCCTTGCAACCTGCCAAGAAGCAGGTGGCGCAGGATCCAGCTGCACCGATCGCAGGTGTCGCGCCCGCGCAACGCCCGGCACTGACAGCGGCCGAACTGGCCGCCAAAGAACGTGCCGACAAGATCGCGAGAAAGAAGGCATCCAAGGCCAAGGTGCCGGTCGAGCCAGCCAGCGAAGCAAGTCCTGTCGAGATCGTGGATCCACCCGACCCGATGGCGAAGGCTACCCGCAAGCGGCGGCAGAAAAAAGCACGCAAGCCAAAGGCGGCGAAGACGGCGAAACAGCCAAAGGCTCCGCGGGCGAAAACCGGGGTAAAGATGAGGATGGTGGTCGTCGGGCTGCCTGTGGCAATCGTGTTAGGGGGGGCAGGCACCTTTGCGTATATGAACAAAGAGAGATTCGGGTTTGGAAGCTCGGATCCAGAGGCTGCGGTCGCGACCGGAGTGGCGGAAGCCGCGGTGCCAGCCGGCGGGAGCGCCGCCCCGAGTTCCGGAGGTTCGCGGATCGAGGATGATCCGATCCTCGGCAGCAATCCGTTCGAAGCATTCGCGCCCCCAGCACCACAGGTCGAGCAGCCGCCGATCCAGGTTGACGAACCGCCAGCGCCGCTAGTATTTAGCGCCAAGGAGTTGCAGGAGATCGTCAAAGATCCCCGCCGGACGCTGGAGGCCTTCCTCCTGGCGGGAAGCCCCGATGATCTCATCCACTTCGTGACTGACAGGGAGCAGGTCGAAGACGAGATCAGAGCCTACTACAGCGATGGGAAGCGGACTCCGATCGCGACCCGTGGGATTAAGGAAGAGGGGAGTAAGATCATTCCTGGGACAAGCTTCTCAGCCTACATGTATTGGGTGACTTCCAATCGCCGGAGGATCCCGGTGTCTGTCGAGCAGACCGCGGAGGGGTACCGGGTCGACTGGGCGGCGTTCACCCAGTTCCATGATGCGAAATTCGAAAAATTCATGCGCGATCCGACGAGCCCGCCGGGAGAATTCTATGTCCAGATGCGGCGCAGTCATTTCTTTGGCAACAATGTCCCCGACCTCGACGAGTTGCAGGCGTTCCGGGTAGGATCCCCGATCGCGCCATTCCCGGACAGCTACGCTTTCCTAAGGAGATCGAACCCGGAGGCGAGCGCGATCCTCGAGCGCTATCGTTGGAGTGTCGACTACCTCCCCGTCGTCGAGCTGAAGTGGGAGAAACCGGAGGGTGGCGAGCCGAGGATCGAATTGCAGCGCGTGGTTCGCCATGCGTGGCGGCGCTAGCCCGGATGGGGCTAGGCAGTGTCTCCCCTACAGTTCTCCGGAACTGTCGCGGCCCTGGAGTTGGATGAGTTTTTTCTTGATGATCTCGAGCTCTGTCGTCATCGCGTGCAAGCTCTTGAGGCAATCGGACTGAGTCGCCTCGTCCCCGATGCCAGGGACGGCCGGATGGATCTTCATGAACTGCAGCGCGATCTGCTTGCAGGCTTCTTGGATTTTCTCGATGGATTCTTGGCGGCTCATTTTTTTTAGAGGTCGGTGAGTGATATTTTGCCGAGTGTCTCGGTCTGTCCCGAGCCTAGCTCGGTGTTGATCTCGTCCAATGCGCGGGCAGCGCCCAGCCAATCTCCGATGCTGGTCTCGCGCCCGCAACTGAAGCGCAGTGCGCGGGACATTTCTTCGAAGCTGTAGTCCATGGCGAGCAGTACCCGCGACGGGTTGTCCTTTCCGGCGCTGCATGCCGAACCGGTCGACACGCTGATGCCGCGCGCGCTGAGGCGAGTGAGCCACTTCAAGTTTTTGTGATCCGGCATGATGAGCATGCTGGTGTTCCAGAGGCGTTCGGCCCCGCCTCCCACGATGCGAGTTCCGGGGAGTTGGTCAGCGACGGCCTGCTCGAAGGCATCCCGGCCGGCTGGGGTGCCCGGTTCCAAAGAAGCCTCGAGCGCCGCTAGCATCGCGGCGATGCTCGGGTAATCTTCCGTGCCACCGCGGTGATTGTTCTCCTGTGGTCCGCCCCACTGCCCATCGAACTCGATTTCGGAGCCTGGGATGACGAGGAAGCCAGTGCCCTTGGGGCCGCCGAATTTGTGGGCGCTGGCGGCTAGGTAGTCGCACTCGCCGAGACCTGTTGGTGGGAGTTTGCCGAGCCATTGGGAGGCGTCGCAGAAGAATGGAATGCCCCGTTCTTGGCAGTGGGTCAGTGCCGCCCGCCAGGGTTGGGCGACGCCGTTCTCGTTGTTGGCAGCCATGAGCGAGAGTAGCCCGATGTCATCTGGGATGGCGCCGAGATCCGTGACGCCTTCGCGGCTGGTCGGGAGTTCCAGCGGGCTGCAGTAATGTTCTGCCGCCTCGCTCACGCAGGGGTGCTCTAGCGCGCTGAGCGCGACGCGCCTCCCAGCAAAGTGTCGGAAGATAGCGTTGCTCCCCTCGGTGGCTCCCGAATTGAACACGATCCGCCTGGGTTCGACGGACAGGATCTCCGCCAGGTTCTCGCGGGCGTCTTCGAGCGCGCGCCGGGTGGCGGCTGCCTCGCGGTAGAGCCCGGATGGGTTGTGCCAGTAGCGATCCGACGCCTCGAGGAAAGCCGCGCGGGCGGGCGGGCTCAGCGGGGTTGTCGCGTTGTGGTCAAAGTAGCCGTTCACTCCTGGTAGAGTCGCGGGGGAGCGGGGCGGGGTCAAGCGCGGGCGGAGCTAGGGGGGGGGCGCTCACGCTGTGGGCCGACGGGCCAGCGGCTACTGTTGGTCCCAGAGTTTGTAGGGGTCATCGAGGCGCAGCATCTCCTCCTGCAGCAATGTCTCGAGCCGCTCACGGGTCTTGGCGTGTGCCGGGTCTTCGGCGAGGTCCTGGTCTAGGAATTCGTGCGGGTTGTCCTTGAGGTTGAAGAGCTGAGTCTCGCGCACCGTCCCGTCGAGGACATCGTACTTGATCAGCTTCCAATCGCCCCGCCGCACGCAGCGCATGCCGGGCTTGGTGCCACCGCAGTAGACGCCGTAGAGTGTATCGCGGATGCTCTGCTTCTTCCCTTCGAGGACGCTCCGGAAGCTTGTTCCCTCACAGGTCATCGGCGGCGTGATTCCGGCGAGGTCGCAGAGGGTGTTGAGCACGTCGAGGAGGTAGATGTTTCCCTGGGCGCGGCTGCCGCCTCCGATCCCTGGTCCGCGGACGATGAACGGCACCCGCCAGGTGTGCTCGTAGAGGTTCTGTTTCCCTTGGAGTCCGTGGCGCCCGATCGCCATGCCGTGATCAGAGGTGTAGATGATGTAGGTATTGTCGAGCTCGCCCATCGCTGCGAGTTTTTCGAGCACCTTGCCGATCTGGATGTCGATGTTTTCGGAGCAGGCGAACTCTCGGCCGAGCTCGTTGCGGATCGTCCGCTCGTCACGGCGCCCCCAGACGCCGCTAACCTTCTCCTCGTCGCGCAGTCCGGGGTGGCCGTGTGGGAATGGGTGGGCGGCGAGGTAGTTGATCGGCAGCGGTGGTTGCTTGTCGTTGGCGGGCGGGAGGGAGTTCTTGTCCTTGTGGTTGACCGCGCCATACTTCGCTAGCAGCTCCGGTGTGCCGTCGCGGGTGTCGTGCGGGTGGGAGAAGCCGAAGTAGATCAGGAACGGGTCGACATCATCCGCCAGCTCGCGGGAACTGAGGTAGTTGAGTACCTGTTCCCCATGCCAGGCGCTGCCGGACTCGGCTGTGCCGCCTCGCTTCGTGGCATCGTGGCGCACTGCGAACTGGGCGTTCGCCCCCTCGTAGCTGTTGCCCCGCTTGCAGGTGCGCATGGTATCGTATCCGGCACGGCCGAAGACCGCTGCCATCGTCTGTTCGGCCAGATCGGGTGGGACCAGTTTTGGGTTCGCCGTCTGTGGCTTGCGCTTCTGCTTGCCTTTCTTGGTCGGAAGGTGCCAGACCGTCCTGCCAGACATGATCATGTGCCGCGATGGCGTGCACACCGCCCCGGACCACGACCCCATGTGGTAGGCGCCGTCGAAGGTCATCCCCTCCCGGGCGAGGCGATCGATGTTGGGCGTGTCGAGCTTGGACTCCGGGTCGTAGACCTTGAGGTCGAATGGCGACTGGTCGTCGGCGATGATGAAGAGGAAGTTCGGGCGGTCGGCGGCCGGGGAATAAGACGCGAGCACGAAGCCCATGAGAAGTGCGAGTTTGACGGTCATATCTGAGGGCAGAGCGTATCGGGGAATTCTGTAGAATGCAATTGGCTCAGGGTGCTCTGCTTGTTAGCCTCGAATGCTATGAAACTGAGATTGATACTGCTTGCGCTGATCTTTGTCCCGGCGGCGTCCGTCTGGGCAGAACGCATCGCCATCTGGCCCGACCTCGCGCCAGGGGAGACGGTGAAGCAGGAGGGCGTGGCGCTCCCTAGCCGTAATGCGGATCGGCCGCCGATCACCAGAGTCGAAAAGATCACCCAGCCGACCATGGAGGCCTACCTGCCGGAGGGTGGTGGCAATGGGGCCGCCGTTCTGGTGTTGCCGGGCGGAGGATTTGGTTATGTAGTGCCCGACCTCGAGGGGTCGGAGACGGCGGCGTTTTTGAACCCGCTGGGGATCTCCGTATTTGTCTTGAGCTACCGCACCAAGCTCGGCAAGGAAGCCGAATTGTGGCGCCGCCCACTACAGGACTCGCAGCGGGCGATCCGCTTCCTGCGAAAGAATGCGGATCGCTGGGGGCTCGATCCAGCCAAGATCGGATTGCTGGCATTCTCGGCCGGCGGGCAGGTCGGGGCGGTGCACATAGGGGAGATTGGCGATGCGTATGATGGGATCGACGCGCTGGACGAGTTGAGTGCGCGGCCGGATTTTGCGATGCTGGTCTACCCATGGAACGTCGCCGACAACGCGAGCGGGAAGCTGATGGATGCGATCAAGCTCGGCAAGTCGGCCCCGCCGACCTTCTTGGTGCATACCGATGATGACAAGTCATCCGCGCTGGGGGCGGCGGCGATCTACATGGAACTCAAGAAGGCCGGGGTGTCCGCAGAGTTGCATGTCTATCAGAATGGCGGACATGGCTACGGGACGCGAGATCGGGAGGGCTCTGTGATTGGCACCTGGAAGGATCGCGCGGCCGACTGGTTGCGTTTGCGCGGGCTTGCGAGCACTCCGGATCCGGGCGGGGCGATGAAGGTGGTCCCGGATGGGAACTACCTCGTCAATATCGAGAAGCCGAATGGGGTGAAGAAACTGCTCAACTACCAGATCGTGGATGGCACCGCGGTCTGTGTGAAGGCCAGTTCGCCGGATTCCGTCGGGTTGCGTGGGACTTTTGAATACGTCGAGGATGGAGTTTTCAAAATATTTGTCTCCAACGACCAGCACCGTGGGACGAACATTTGGAAGTTCCATCCGGACGGGATCGCCGACGTCAAAGAGATCCCCGATCGGGGTGAAATGCAGCAGGCGGTGCCGGTGGTGGGTGAGACGCTCAAGTACCCAGCGGGGTAAGGCCTGCTCTGACCCGATGAACTTGCCTCCCAAACTGATCCCGCGCATCGCGGGGCCGGCGGTGTTCGCGCTGGTCTTGATCTTCGTCCACCCCGAGGGGCTCAGCCGTGAGGCGAATGCTGTCCTGGCATCGACTGCCTGGATCGCGATCTGGTGGGTGAGCGAAGCAATTCCGATCGCGGCGACCGCGCTGCTGCCGATCGTGCTCTTCCCGCTCACCGGGGCAGTTCCGATCAAGGCTGCGACCGCGCCCTATGCGCACTACCTGATCTATCTCTACATCGGTGGGTTCCTGATCGCCATCGCGATCGAGAAGTGGGGGCTGCACCGGAGGATCGCGCTGAACATCATCCGGCTGATCGGGACGAATGTGACCAGCATCATCCTCGGCTTCATGGTGGCTACGGCCGCGCTATCGATGTGGATATCGAACACGGCGACGACGGTGATGATGTTGCCGATCGGAATGGCGATCATATCCCAGCTGCGCAACAACCCGAACACCGACCAGGACGAGAACAGGGTCTTTGGCAGAGCCTTGATGCTGGCGATCGCCTACAGCGCTTCCATCGGCGGCATGGCGACGCTGATCGGGACGCCGCCGAACCTGGTCCTCGCAGCAGAAGTCAAACGGCGCTTCGGTGTGGAGATCTCATTCGGCGAGTGGATCATCGTCGGGCTACCGATCTCGCTCGTGCTACTGGCGCTCTGCTGGTTTTATCTGACGAGGATCGCGTTTAGATTCGAACGGAAGAGTTTCCCTGGTGGGCGTGAGGAGATCGAAAGGCAGCTCGCTGCGCTCAAGGGGATGTCTGTCGAGGAGAAACGCCTGCTCGTCGTCTTCGGGCTGACGGCTTCCGCGTGGATCAGCCGCTCGTTTCTGCAGAAACAGTTCGGCTGGTTCCCGCAGCTGAACGACACGATCATCGCGATGATTGGGGGGCTCAGCCTGTTCGTCTTGCCGGCCGGCAGGGTGGTTGCGGAAAAGGGTGACGGTCGGCGCTCCCTGCTCGATTGGGAGGATACCAAGGCCCTGCCGTGGGGGATCATCCTGCTATTCGGTGGGGGGATGGCGCTCGCTGAGGGGTTCAACCTCAGTGGGCTCGCGGTCTGGATCGGCTCACAGGCGACGCTCCTCGAGGGCGTGCCTCTGCTGCTGCTGGTGTTGATCATCATCGCAGCGGTCAATTTTCTCACCGAGATCACCTCGAACCTCGCGACGACTTCGATGGTACTTCCGATCCTCGCCTCGACCGCCCTCGGGATGGATGTGCATCCATTTTTGCTGATGGTCGGTGCTGCCGTTGCTGCTTCCTGCGCCTTCATGCTGCCGGTCGCAACACCGCCGAACGCGGTCGTCTTCGGGTCCGGCTACCTGAGGATCCCGGACATGGTGCGGACTGGGATCTGGATGAACCTGCTCTCGATCTTCGTCCTCACGCTGTTCGTCTACTTCTTGGTGCCGCTACTGTGGGGGTTGACGATTGACGAATTCCCGGCCGCGTGGAAGTGACACCAGCCGACCTGAGGGTGGGGCGATCTAACCACTATTTCAAGAGTTCGAGCATCGCTTCGCCCATGCCATGGCCGATACGAGTGTACCAGATGGCGCTCCCGAGGTAGTGGTAGGGGCGGTCGGATCCGACCAGCTTCCATTCTTCGATGTTGTCCTTCCAGGTCGGGAAGAGTTCTTCGGCAGCTTTGTCGACCAGGACGTCGGTGGGAAATGCGATCACATTGCCTTTGAACTCGGAGACCTCGTTCATCGAGAGCTGCGCATCTTGGACGACCTTCATTCCTTTCTGTGCGGGTTTCGAGCCGTTGTTGCCGATGGCGGCGACCACGAAGGGGAGCTCTGGTTTGTCCAGATCCTTGCGCACGTCTGCGATGAGCTTTTTCAGGTTCTCGGCGTAAGCACCAGGCGCATCATCGCCGAACATATCGTTGAAGCCCTGGAACCATACGAAGCCGGTCATCTCGAGTTTCTTGCCCTTCAGCTCTGGGAAAAGATCTCCGCAGTTCGCGTAGGTGTCCTCGACCTCCTTCATCATTTCGCGGTAGGAACTTCCGTAAACTGATGTGATGTCGTCCATTGTCGGGAGCGGGTCGTTCTTCTTGTTCTTCTCGTTGTTTTTGGTGACCCGCTCCTGTGCTTGAGCCAGCTCTGCTTCGAGCTTTTCCTCCGATGGGAGCCCTGCCGAGGGTGGGCGGAATTTCTGGTAGAGGGAATGGCCGCCCCACGCTGCCTTGATGAGTAGGACTGGCTCTTCGAAGTGTTCCGCCATCATGTGCCCGAACTCTAGCTCTGGGCCGGTCTTCCCCGGGGAGCCGTAGCCGATCGTCAGGCCGCCACTGCGATTCAAGAACTTGATAAAGGCATCGTCGCGGACCACCCATTCGCCGTCTTTCCGCAGGTGGGCGAAGTGCGCCTTGGTCTTGTCGTCGCCTGCTTGGTGCTCGATCAGTTTGTTGTCGGCCTTGCCCTCCATGTTCGATTGGCCGGCCAACAAGAAAACTCTGACGGTGTCGGCGGCGCTGGAGAGCTGGGCGCTCGCAAGGAGGGCGATGAGGAAGGGAGTGAGTCGTTTCATTGCCTCAAGCATGCCACAGATCAGGCGAGCCGAAACCATCAAATCCGGATCGAGGATGCCCTGGTGATATTTGGCCGAGCAGCGCTCCTATCGGATGGTGCGCTACGCCCCGACGCAGGATTCCGGCCACTTTGTAGGGCTGGCCGGCGGCAGCGAGCATGGTCGACCAGGCATCTCCTAGCCGGAGGTAGCTATTCTCGCTGGTATCGAGTGAGCGCAGGCAGCGCTAGGCAGAATGGCACTAGTTGAGTGGGAGCTCACCGCTAGTGTCTGGCACCAATGACGATTGGCACCAATGACGATTCCGCCATGCCAGCGATCTTTGGCTATGCCAACCATTTGACTTCTAATAGCTCGCACAGAGGCACGGAGGCACAGAGGATTAGGAGCATGGAAATGAACGATATTTCTGGTCACATTGTCGACCGGGCGCTCCACATCCATCGGGCCATGGGTCCAGGTTTGTTGGAATCCGTGTACCATTGAAATCTGTCTTATGAATTGAGAAAGGTGGGATTGCAAGTGGACACCGAAGTGCCAATTCCTGTTTCATGGGACGGGCACGTCATTGACAATAGCTTCCGTGCTGATCTCATCGTGAATGAACTTGTGTTGGTGGAATTGAAGTCTGTCGAGAGGACCTCGCCGCTGCATCGCAAGCAAACCATCACCTACATCAAACTAGCAAAGCTGCCTCTTGGCCTGCCCATCAATTTCGGTGCGGAGCTTCTCAAGGATGATATCCATCGGCTGGCGAACTAATACCACTCAAGATTCTTCCTCCATACCTCCGTGCCTCTGTGCCTCTGTGCGAGTCATCATTCCTGCGGCAGTTGATACCGCAGCCGAAAGTAGTGGGTGTCTGAATTCAAGAGCTCCTCTGGTAGTGGAAAGCGGTTGATGAGCGGCGCCTCATCGAAAAGCGCTTCCCATTCCAGCAGATCGGTAGACGTCTCCACGATGGGGGAATCGACCACCGCAGGCCAGACAACGAAGCGCTGGTCGTCGTTCTCCACAAAGCCCAATCTGGGCACGTAATCCTCACCGAGATAGTTTGTCGCACCGGGTCCATAGGAATAGATGCCCACGTCAGCAGATCCAATGGCTGTCGGGGCTCCAAACTAGTGGCATTCGCCGTGGACCGAGTAGGAGGGATTAGCAACGGCTTACTCGAGCCCCAGCCTGTACGCCTCGCTGGCGTTCTTCCAGAAATAGCGCTCGCATGCCCCCTGGCCCTTGTTGGAAAAGTATTCGTTCACAAGCTTTACGAAGCTGGCGTAGTCGCCGCTGTTTTTCGTGCACGGCCAGTTGCTGCCGAATACCAGCCGCTCCTGACCGAGGTTCTTCCACAGGACGTCGATCACACTGCGGTAGTGCTCGATGGCATGTGGTGCGGGTTGTGGGATGCTGCGCTGGTAGAGCCCGGAGATCTTGCACCAGACATTCTTGTTCTGAGCGAGGCTCTCGACTGCCGCCACCCACTTGGGGTTCGCGGGCTCGCCATCGAAATCGTAGCCGAGCACGTGGTCGACGATGATGTGGAGGTCTGGGATCGCGCGTGCGAGCTGGTCGACCTGTTCGACTGCGTCGACGCCGCCGCCGTTGACGAGGATGTCGAGGCTCAGCTGGTTCTTGGCGAGCGTGCGGAAGCTGCTGAGCGCCTTCTCGTCGGTGAAGTCGATCGCCTTTTTGTTTTTGCCATTGCGCGCACGGACGCCGACGAAGCGCTTGTCTGATTTCAGGTCTTTGATTTTTGCTTCAAACTCGTCGCTGTAGGGATCGACGTTGCCGACGAGGGCGACGAAATAGTCGTCGCCCGACACCAGATCGAGTATCCATCGGTTGTCCTCGGGCCGATCGCTCGCTTCGACGATCACGACGCCGGTCACGCCAGTCGGTTCCGACACTTTTTTAAACTCGGCTGGCAGATGGGGTTTGTAGAGGATTTTGTCGTCCGCCGGCGGCCACGGGACGCCGTTTTCGCGCGTCGTGTCGTAGAGGTGGATGTGGGTGTCGATCATGTGCTTCACCTCAGGCAGCGGGCGCTGGTCATCGGCGAAGCTATTGGTCACGAGAAGTAGAAAGACAATTAGGTGTCGCATGGGGAGAATGTGGGGGCTGGCGGTTAGGCCATCAGTTCCGACAGCGCGCCACTCTGGGCGATGCCATTCTTCTGTAGGTTGAGGTCGAGGTTCCCGTAGTGATCGACCGGATTGCCGAAGGCGTTCAACCAGGTGGTCCACCAGTTGCCGATCGTCTTGTGTCCCGTGGAACCATATTGCGGGTAACGGATGTAGCGCCCTGCGATCTTCATTTTCCCGCCACTGCCACCGAGCACCAGATACGGCCACTCGTTCAGGTTGCCGTGGTGCTCGTTGCCGGAATCGCTGAAGTAGATGATCGTCGTGTTGTCGAGCATCGTGCCATCGCCCTCGGGGATGGCTTTGAATTTCCCTGCCAGGTCTGCGAGGAGCTCCATGTGGTGGCGGCGGATGATGTCCCGGGCCTGTGTGGGCGTCTTGCCGTTGCAGGTTTCGCCGTGGCCGATGCCGTGAACGTTTTTGTCGCTCAGCCCGAGCCCGGCATAGTTCACACTGATGTTGTCGAGTCGCATCGTGACGACATTGGTGATCCCGGAAATCAAGGCGGCGGCGGATAGGTCGAGGTGGGCACGTTGGCGCATCTCGGGTGTTTCGGCGGTGAAGAGTTTCTCATCGAATGGTGGCGCGCTCTGGCGGATCTGCTCGCCCATGGTGGCGAGTTTCTCGCGGCGCACCTGGAGCTCCTCGAACGCGTGCAGGTAGTGCTGCATCTTCTCGCGCTCGCTCCCGGGGAGGGACCTGTTGAGCTTGTTGATGTCGCCGACCATGAAATCGAGCAGCTTGGCCTTGAGCGCGTGGCGATTCCTGGCGGTGTCGCTGTTGGCGAGCGCACTGCCGAAGAGCTGTTCGTAGGCGATGTCTGGGCTGGCCTGGAATGGCAGTTCGCGGCCTGGGCCGACGGCGGTGATGCCGGGGTAGAGGGTGCCGCTCGTCTCTTTGCCCATCACCTTGCCGCGCAGGGCGAGCCCCACGTGCTGGAATGGGGCGGGGAAGAGTTTCGCGATCTCCGCATCGGCGGTGGCGCGGAGGATGACGCCAGAATTGTGTTCGCCCCCGGTCTTGTAGACGCCCATGGCGCCGTACCAACTCGAGTGTCCACCCTTGCACATCTTTCCCGACAGGCCTTGGACGATGCCGAGCTGGTCTTTGAACGCCTCCAGCGGAGCGAGCGTGTCGGGGAGCTTCTGCTCGCTTAGCGATTCGTTGATGAACGCGTCGCTATCATCGAGCAGTGGCCCGAGGCCGGGCGGGTCGAGTCGGTCCGGGATGATCCCGCTGGATTTGACCACAAAAACGAAGCGCTGCGGGAACTCGCTGCGATCGGCTGCGGCGAGGTTCTGCAGCATCGGCGCGAGTAGCGAGCTACCCGATCCTAGCGTGAGGCCTTTGAGGAAGGTGCGTCGATTTGAAGTCATGGGGAGGCTGGCCGTCGGTTCGGATGATCTCTACGATAGAGGAAAGAGTCGGAGGAGAGTAGTGAAATCACCAGCGCGCGGAAGCTGCCCCCGTTCTCGACGTAGGCCTTGTCGGCGGCGATCAGCGTCGCAGAATCGCTGAGCATCTCGTTGCGCCCCATCCAATAGCGGAACGCGTGGCGGACGAAGCTCTGCCGGGCGCGGTCGGATTTTGCGATGCGCCGGAGCATGTCGACCGGATCGTCGACCCCGCCGTCGAGCTCTGGATCGCCTGTGCCGCTGAGATCGCCACTAGCGTCCACCGGCTTCGTCTGGCCTTTTGCTTGTAGAACCTCAATGCCACCACGGTGTCGGCCGAAATCGTCGAAGGTCTCGAACGGCATGCCGAGCGGGTTCATTTTCTCGTGGCAGCGCCAGCAATAGTTGTCGTTGCGCACGACTGAGAATCGTTCGCGCAGGGACTGGTGCGGATCTTCTGGAATGCGGGCATCTACGGTGATCGGAAGTTCTGGGACGGTGTCGGCGAGGAGGCGTTCGCGGATCCACTTGCCGCGGCGGACCGGGTCGTTGTCGAGGTTGAGCGAGTGGGCGAGTAGCCAGGCAGGGTGCATCAGCAGGCCGGCGCGCTTGCCTTTCGGCAGGACGAATGGTTGCTCGACCGGGTAGTCGAAGGTCTTCTCGTCAAGGTCGTATAGCTTGATGTAGACGCGCCCGTTCTGGAGCGGCATGGGTGTGATGTTGTTCTCGTCACACATGCTCAGATACTTCATCCAATTCTTCACCACGTTGCCGTTCGGGTGAGAGAAGAATTTGCGGCTGATCTCTCGCGCCCGATTGCCATGTTCCTTGGGTGTGGCGTAGGGGAATTTTTCCCAACCCTTGTCTTTGAGGTAGCCGTAGAATTCGGCGAGCTCGCGGTTGCTCTGAGCTTCGGCGGCATTGTCTCCGGAGTGGGCGACGAAGTACTTTTCCGTGGTGAGAAGTTCGACGAGGACGTCCTGGTCCCGCTCGACAATATGATTCACGAGGACGTCGGCGTCGGCGACGAGTTTCTCTGGGACATTGCGGTAGTCGCCTTTAAACCGGGCGGTATCTTTAAATACTTTCGGGGCATTGGTGTAGCCGAAGAACTCGTGGAAGAACCGTAGCACGCGCGGTTTTTCGATCGACTGGTCGTCCCAGAGCCGTGTCACCTCCCGGGCGACATCGGAGCGGCTCTCGAGGCGCCCGGAGTTCGCCGCTTCCAGCAGGGCGTGATCGGGCGCCTGGTCGGTCAAGGCGTAGGCGATGGCATACGCGAGGTCGGCCGGGCCGAGCATCCTGCGACCGTGCTCGTCAGCCGCGCCGCCGCCAAGCTCGGTGCGGTAGATCGCGGCTGGGCTGATCGCGATCGCCAGCAGCCCGATGCGGAGCGCCTCGGCATTGCCACCCTCTGCGAGGCAATCGCGCATCAACCTGCGGTATTTCTGGCAGTCTTCGTCCGATGGGCTGCGTTCGATCACCAGCTCGAACATCTTGCGCGTGGCGGCGTCGAATTGCTCATCGCTTGGCGCCTCATCGGTGAGGATGAGGCTGCGGAATTCTTCGGGCGTCTTCGGATGGCGCGGTCGGATCGATTTGCCGTTCTTGTCTTTCGGTAATTCGTCCTCAGGGATTTCGCCGTGCTGTTGGACGTGCCGCTCCTGCATCGCTCCGCCGAGGTGTTTGTCGACGATGGTCTCCGCGTTGCGCATCAAGGTGCCGAGAGTGGCGGAGTCCGCGAACGTGATCGCCGCGAAGTCGCGGAGGCCGACCCGCTCCTCCATGGTGAACGGTTGCTTGACCTTGTTGAGGTGGCCAACCGGTCGGTTGTAGCGGCCGGTCCCGAATCCCATCCCACGGATAAGCATCGAATCGAAGATGTGGGGGCTACGCTTCCACAGCCGGCTTGGCGACCACGCAGGTTCCCTCACCGAACCATCGAACAGTCGGGAGTGGTCAATGTAGTTGCCGTACTCGGGGGATTTGAGTTTCTCCCGGACGCCAGGCGTACGGCCAGCCGCGATCAGATTGGATTCGATCCAAGCGGCGACTTCGTCTCGCTCAGCTGCCGCAGGCTGAGGTTTCTTTTCTGGCGGCATCTGGCCGAGCGCGATCTGTTCGAGCACGCGGTTCCACGTTGCGGAGGTCGTGGCATCGGTGAAGTCCGACTCTAGCCCCTCGAGGATGATATCCCCCTTGGCGCTCTCTCGATCATGACAATCGAGGCAGTGCTTATCGAGGAACGGCGTGATGTCGTCGCCGGCTCCAAACACCGCTGCCTGGGCGCAGAGCAGGAAAAGAATGGGGAGTCGGATTGAGTTCACATCTAGGTCTTCGAAATTGCGCGCGGCGGGCGTAAGCCGTCCGGTGACCCCACCCTAGTTGCAGAATCCCGGGAAGTTCGCAATCGTTTGTACGGATGGATGGAGTGTTGCCGAGGGGAATCCGAACGGGGGAGGGAGTGCGGGTTCCAGAGATTTCTCCTGCCGAGTCGTTCAGTACGAACCCGCAGCGGCAGATTGACCTCGGCGTAATTCCACACTACAGAATTGCCCATGGGAGATGAGCCAGGGTCTCGAGACGAAGAGAACCGTGCCTCTCGGGACCGCGGCGGGCGCCCCGGTGTAGGGCTGGATCATTGGAGGGCTGAGTTCCCCGAAACCCAA
>Ga0316197_10000762_pt1 | contig 22614 bp, 19 predicted proteins | sample OudBiesiAoxic_MG_FD_204939 | JGI IMG/M metagenome (GOLD analysis project Ga0316197, IMG submission 204939) | Coastal sediment microbial communities from Oude Bieten Haven, Netherlands - site A oxic | ecosystem: Environmental > Aquatic > Marine > Coastal > Sediment | place: Netherlands... | reverse complement strand
TATACTTCAACTGTGAAGTCAACGTGTCCAGGAGTATCGATAACGTTAAAACGGTGATCGTCCCAGAAACAAGTTACAGCAGCAGATTGGATAGTAATACCGCGCTCAGCTTCCTGTTCCATGAAGTCAGTTGTAGATTCGCCGTCATGTACTTCACCAGTTTTGTGGATCTGGCCAGTAAGTTTTAGGATACGTTCTGTAGTCGTGGTTTTACCCGCATCAACGTGCGCGAAAATACCAATGTTTCTGTATTTTGATAAATCTGTCATTTTTTATACTCGTTTAGTAAAAAATTTTGGTCAATATTCCGCGCGCATTATACCTAAGCTTGTTGTTAAACAGAACACAGAATTTGCAAAAAACCTAAAATATGTTGTTTTTTTCACCGCTAATTTGCTTAAATTTAGCAAAAACGACAATTTTTAAGGATGAAGCGCTAAAGATTAGCCCTGTTATGAACGAAGAACAATTTTTATCAGGCAATTAAAACAAGTGAAAATAGCATTGCAAATACAAAGGTACTTATTGCAGTATTTTTTAACTGCTCATTAAATACATCACCCGACTGCAGGTTTTCATCAATCGCAGCTTTGAGCGCCAAAGTACTTTTTATTAATGGGCTCATCGCTAATAAGAAAATATATTGCCATGTCTCGGAGCCTTCTAAACTAGCTAAATAAAAAATCGCAAACAAGCCCGCACAAGTAATTAGCGCAACATGATATTTAAATGCCACATCGCGACCGAAAATGACGACTAATGTCGTCTTATTATATTTAGTATCATTTTCTACATCGCGTATATTATTAATATTTAATACTGCAGCAGATAACATGCCAATACTAGAAGCAGGTAACAGCAAAGACCAGTTCGCGCTTAACCCATATAGATAGAAACTACCGATCACCCCTAGTAAGCCGAAAAATATAAATACAGCCAAATCCCCTAATGCTCGATATCCATATGGCACTTTACCCATGGTGTATGTTATTGCGGCGGTAATGGCAAGCGCACCTAAACCAAGAAAAAGTAACCAGCTAAAAAGATCACCAGCAAGCGCGACCATTAATAAGCCAATGCCGCTACACAGCGTTAAAATAATGGTAATTAATATAGCAAGTTTCATCGACTTTTTTGTAATTACACCTGTTTGCATTGCCCGCAAAGGACCCACTCTATTTTTATCATCGGCCCCCGTGATAGCATCCCCATAATCATTCGCAAGGTTAGATAAAATCTGTAATAACAACGCAGTGGTTAACGATAATAAAAAAATCGTCACATTAAAAATTTGCGCATGGACCGCGAGACCTGCAGCAACAATAATTGAAGCAGTAGCAAGTGGTAAGGTACGTAAACGCATGGCAGTAAGCCAAACGGAAAGGTTCTTCATCGAATTATCCAACATCTATATTGTGGCAGGGTTATTTTCAGGCTACATTAACAAAATCGAATCTATATAAATAGCTAAGAGCGATTTTAATGTGATGATTGAAAAAATTTGTAAAAAATTACAACAATTTAAAAATGTACAAGGAGAGTTCCCTAGCAAAAACCTAAGCATCTCACTTGATAAATTATCCCTATTAGCACTGTTAAAAGGTCAGACTCATATTTTTCCTGCTATATACTGGCAAGATAAAGAGCAACTAAAAACGGTTGCTTGCTTAGGAGCAATTGAGGATATAGAAGCCATCCCAGAAGCGATCGGTGAAGCACGCTATTATGGGGGCCTTGCTTTCCAACAGCAGGGAGAGCAGTGGCAAAACTTTCCCGCAATTCGTTTTATTCGACCCGCTCTAGAATTTTTTGAGCATGATGAACAAGTCACCCTAATTTGTCATTTCAATGGTCAATACGCTATCGAAACAACACTTGCATTAGTAAACCAGCTAAAACCATCTAGCACATTAATGGATATAACCACTGATGTAACCAAACGCAGTGATATTCCCAACAAAGCCTTGTGGGCAGAGCTAGTCGATCTATCAATCGAATACAAGGCACTATTACCAAAGGTGGTTTTATCACGCCAAACTGAACTGTTATGTAAAGAAGAGGTTAATCACTGCGATCTATTATTTCAATGGCAAAAAGCAAATCCTGCCAGTTTTCATTTTAGTTTTCAATTTTGCAAAAATAGCGCCTTTATTGGTTGTTCTCCTGAAAGGCTATTTAGTCGTGACAAGAATAAACTACAAACAGAAGCACTTGCTGGTACTGTTAATCGTGGTCGCAATGAGCGTGAAGATAACATTTTACTACAAAGTTTATTAACCGATAAAAAAATAGATCGCGAAAATTACTTAGTACAAGAGTTTATTATTGCCAACCTGAAAAGTTTAAAGGCAGAGGTTTTTTGTGATTCACCTTGCGTCATGCAGCTCCAGAATGTCCAACATCTATGTGTTCCAATCCAGGCACAATTAAATACCAATACCACTGATGCCGAATTACTTTATAGATTACATCCTACCCCAGCTGTTGGAGGTACTCCAAAATTACCAGCATTACAATTTATCAATGATAATGAGCCTTATCTCAGGGGATGGTATGCAGGTGCTGTCGGTCATATAAGCGAACAGAAAAGTGACTTTAGTGTTGCCATTCGTAGTGCTTTAATTGAAAAAAACAAAATTAAGCTATTCGCAGGAGCTGGTATTGTAACTGGCTCAATCGCAGATCAAGAATGGCAAGAACTAGACAATAAGATACATACCATTTTGAATATTATTAACACACAGGATACGCTGTAATGAAAATGCAAACAGTCTTTCCATCGACTCATAGTAATATCAACCTGTTATGGTCATCTATTTTTATTGAAGAGTTGATACGGCATGAAATTACTGAATTTTGTATTGCACCGGGTTCACGCTCTACACCATTAACATTAGCGATAGCTAACCACAAGAAAGCAAACACTCACATACATTTTGATGAACGTGGATTAGGTTTTTTAGCTTTAGGACTAACCCAGGAAAGTCAAAAACCGGTGGTCGTTGTAACAACCTCTGGTAGTGCCGTTGCTAACCTATATCCCGCAGTCGTCGAAGCGAGACAAAGTGGTCTACCATTGATAATTATTTCAGCAGACAGGCCCGCTGAACTACTTAACTGTGGAGCAAATCAAGCGATTGAGCAACACCGTATTTTTGCTAACTACCCCATTTTTTTCACCCAGATAGTACAACCAACGACAGAGATTAAAGCTAACTACCTATTAACAACCATTGATCATGGCTTAAACCTACAGCGACAACAACCCGCACCAATTCACTTTAACATCGCTTTTGCTGAACCGCTTTATCCGACATCTAACACATTTGATTATCACGACTATTTAAGTAGCTTAAAAAATTGGCAAACAACAAACACACCATTTACGCAATATAATAGGTGTCGTACTTTCAACGATTCATCAAGCTCTGCCTTAAACAACAAAAGAGTAGTGGTGATTATTGGGAAAATGAAGTTCCAAAATGATGCGCAGTCGGTAGCTCAGTTTTGCAAAGAAAATAACATAGCCCTACTCAGCGACATTCAATCTTCCCAAAGTGGAGTAACCAATAACTTAAGTTATTATGATCTACTATTGGTTAACGAGGATTTCAAAAAACTACTTCACCAAGCAGATCTCATTGTTCAATTTGGTGAGCAGCTGATTAGCAAGCGTTTATCTAACTTCATAGCTGATTTTAATGGTGAATTACAACTGGTCAATGAAAGTGAAATTCGTATCGATCCAAACCACCGACTTGATATTCGATTTAATAACAGCCCAACAGAGTGGATAGCATCACAAAATCTTTCATCATCAAGCATTAATGAAAGCTGGCATAAATTATTGCGTCGCAAACATGATCAATTATGTGAACAGATTATTAAACCTTTTATAAAAAGTCTGCCTTTTAGTGAAATGACAGTTATTAAACAGTTGGACACATTATTAATCCAAGGCGCGCCTTTCTTTATTGGCAATAGCATGCCAATTCGAATTGCCGATATGGTCATGACAGCTAATCAAGCGTCCATTTTCAGTAATCGAGGTGCAAGTGGTATTGATGGGTTATTGGCAAGTGCAATTGGTGTTGCAAAAAGCAGTCGCAGCATAACCACATTATTAATTGGAGATTGCTCATTCTTATATGACTTAAACTCACTCGCCCTACTCAAACAGCTTGATACACCATTTATTATTGTGCTCATTAATAATGATGGGGGCGCAATTTTTAATCTTTTACCCGTTCCACAAAAAGATAAAGAAAATTTTTATCAGCTACCACACGGCCTAAACTTTAAAGCGAGTTGTGAACAATTTGCTATTGATTATCATAACCCAAATCAACTTAGTGACTTTAAAGAGACTTATAATAAATGTTTACAGGGTAAACCTGCGTTAATAGAGATAACATTACCAAACCAACAAAGCGCAATTCAAATTGAACGATTGAAGGAGCAAATTCAAAATGCCACTTTATAAAAAGCAACAGGGCTGTAGTAAAAAACTCACACTGGTTTTTCTACATGGTTTTTTGGGGAGTAGTAACGATTGGAGTGAGACTATTGATTTGCTTAAAGATGACTTCCATTGTGTTGCCATTGACTTACCTGGGCATGGTGCTTCTGTTACAATAGCCGGCTCTTTAAGCGATGGCTTCAATCATTGCCACAAATTAATTAAAGATATGCTCGATGATCTAGATGTGCAGCAATATATATTAATAGGTTACTCATTAGGGGGACGCCTCGCCCTTGATTATGGACGCACACAAAATGATTCTCATTTAAAAGCATTAATACTAGAATCAAGCCATATAGGGCTTGCTGATGCTCAATCTAAAGAGCGACGCTTCATGCAGGACCATAGCTGGGCAAAAACATTTGCCACAGAAAGCATTCTAGAAACATTATCTGAATGGTATGACCAAGATATCTTTAGTGATCTTAGCGATCGAAAAAAAGAGATTTTCATTAATAAGCGTGCACATAATTACGGTGTACCGTTAGCAAATATGCTATTAGCAACTAGCCTTGGTAAACAAGAGTATGCTTTGCCTTATTTAAAAGAGGCTAAATTACCTATCTATTACTGTGTTGGAGAAAAGGACAGAAAATTTCAAGGAGTTGCTGATCAACTTCGCAGCATAGCAAATATTAATGTTACCGAATTTAAGAATGCTGGACATAATATTCATCAAGAACACACGCAAGAATTTGCACAATTCATTGCGCAACACTTAAAATGACCCCTTACGAAGCACAACGTTTATATCTTCACTTAAAATAATATATAGCATTTTATTTAATGTATAAATTGAATAAAATGCTCAGACATAAAAAACAACAGAGCCCATTATTTATGACAGACTTTTACGCCCCAATCACTTGGATAAACAGTGAATTAGAGTTCAGTGACATCACTTACGTTAAAGCCGATGGAATTGCCAAAATCACCATCAATCGTCCACAAGTCCGCAATGCATTTCGCCCTCAAACAGTCAATGAGATGATGAAGGCAATGAGTGATGCTCGATATGACGATACAATAGGTGTGATCATTTTAACCGGTGAAGGTGATCTCGCTTTCTGCTCGGGCGGCGATCAAAGTATCCGCGGTGATTCAGGTTATAAAGATGAAATAGGTGGCGGTCATCACCTAAATGTACTCGATTTTCAACGTCAAATACGTACTTGTCCAAAGCCAGTGATCGCGATGGTAGCAGGTTATGCGGTTGGCGGTGGTCATGTTTTACATATGATGTGTGATTTAACTATCGCAGCTGATAATGCAAAATTTGGTCAGACGGGGCCTAAAGTGGGTTCTTTTGACGGAGGTTGGGGCGCTAGCTATATGGCACGCATTGTTGGTCAAAAGAAAGCGCGTGAAATTTGGTTCCTATGTCGCATGTATGATGCAAAAGAAGCGGTTGATATGGGATTAGTCAACACCGTCGTGCCTCTTGCTGATTTAGAAAAAGAGACCGTGAAATGGTGTCGCGAAATTCTGCAAAATAGCCCAATGGCACTACGCTGTTTAAAAGCGGCATTAAATGCCGACTGTGATGGACAAGCGGGATTACAGGAACTTGCTGGTAATGCAACGATGCTGTTTTACATGAGCGAAGAGGGCCAAGAAGGACGTAACGCCTATAATGAAAAACGTAAGCCTGATTTCACTAAATTTGGGCGCAATCCATAGTTTAATAGGTAATAGGGGTAATCGATTAATTACCCCTTTCTGAAAGGGCAAACACTTCAATAGGAAATAACTATCAATTCGATTGGAATAAACAATTTCATTATTACTTTTATTTTCTGCATTGTACTTCTACAATGGCATCAATAATAAGCTCCATATTGATTGTTAACATACTCTTTATTAAAAGGAAATTCTCATGGTATTAGTAACAAAACAAGCACCTGATTTTACTTCTGCAGCGGTACTAGGCACTGGTGAAATCGTAGATAACTTTAATTTTTCTGAATTTACTAAAGGTAAAGAAGCAGTTATCTTTTTCTACCCGCTTGATTTCACATTTGTATGCCCTTCAGAATTAATTGCATTCGATAAACGTTTTGGTGAGTTCCAAGCACGTGGTGTTGAAGTAATTGGTGTTTCAATCGATTCACAATTCTCACATAACGCATGGCGTAACACATCAATCAATGACGGTGGTATTGGTGCAGTTCAATACCCACTAGTTGCTGATGTTAAGCATGAAATTTGTAAAGCATACGGTGTTGAATTTGAAGAAGCTGGTGTTGCTTTACGTGGGTCTTTCCTAATTGATAAAAATGGCGTTGTACGTCACCAAGTGGTAAATGATCTTCCATTAGGACGTAATGTAGATGAAATGTTACGTATGGTTGATGCTCTTCAATTCCATGAAGAACATGGTGAAGTTTGTCCTGCACAATGGGCTAAAGATAAAGCGGGTATGGATGCCTCACCGGAGGGTGTTGCAAAATACCTAGCAGCTAACGCAGATGACCTATAAATAACACACGTTATTAATCGTCTATAAAAAAGGGTGAATATGAAAATATTCACCCTTTTTTATAGACTGCAAACCATTATTTCATTTCAGAATAATAAGCAGCCAAGTCAGCCATATCGGCATCAGAAAGAGCCATCGCCTGTGGCGCCATTATTGCTGCCATACCACCTTTGCGTTGTCCCGATTTATAAGCTTTTAAAGAATTAATAAGGTAGGGTGCTTTTTGCCCCCTCAAATTGGGATAGATAGGTGCAATAGCGATACCATCACCCCCATGGCAGGTTGCACATACAGTTGATTTTGCTTTACCCGCAGCGGCATCACCTGCTGCAAATGCAAAGCTTGGTAACGCAATAATTAATGATGCAATTAATATTTTTTTCATAGAAATTCCTTTTATAAAACGAAACATAAACCAACCTTAATTGTAACCTCTTCCCTGTCTTAATAAACATCAAGTCATCATTTAGCAACATTAAATGATAGTTTTATACGTAAAATAAGGGATAAATTCGATATAGGCATCAATAGGTAGCGTAGTTTAGCAAATATGATACGCTTCATTAATGCTATTTAAATTATCAAAACTAATTTTAAGATCTTTTAATAAACCATCTTTCACTGAGTAGATTAAGCCATGAACTGTCAATGCTTGTCCTCTTGCCCATGCAGCTTGCACACTGGTTGTATGACAGACATTTTTTGCTTGTTGGATAACATTTAGTTCCGTTAAGGAGTCCAAACGCTGCTGTTGGTTCATCCGCTTACTAAAAAAGTCACCATGTTGCACATAGATATCTTTAATATTGCGCAACCACCCATCAATTTGACCAAAGGATTGCTTTAACATAGCAGCTTTAATGCCACCACAATCGTAGTGCCCAGTGACAATAATGTGTTTAACTTTAAGAACATCCACTGCATACTTTATCACCGACATACAATTAAGGTCTGTATGAATAACAAGATTGGCGATATTACGATGTACAAATACATCACCGGGAAGCAACCCTAATAGTTGATTAGCAGGTACACGACTATCTGAACACCCTATCCATAAATACTCAGGTGATTGTTGATTAGCTAAACGAGTAAAAAATTTAGGATCCTCTTTGCTAATCTCAATTGCCCATTTTGCATTGTTTTTTAATAAATCATCTAATAGACTCATCTTTTTCTACCTAAGTTGCTTACTACATGCTTATTCCATACCAGTCACTTGATAATGAAACTCTTTATAATTTAATCGAATCTTTTGTTCTACGCGAAGGAACCGATTACGGAGAAGATGAAGTCTCATTAAACAGTAAAAGCCAAAAAGTGCTTGAACAGATAAAAAACGGAGAGGTACTTATCCTTTATTCCGAACATTCTGAAAGCGTCACCCTAATAAGCAAACAGCAATTTGATGCGCAAACACTAAGGTAATTGCTTGTTATCCAAACAAATTGCATGAGTTTTATTGATAAAATATAATATATTTAGATGAAAAAAATCATTTTACCTTTTAAATTTTCTTGCTTTTTGACAAAGATCTAATTTATCAAGGAACATAGGGGGATAAATGTTATCGACGGCACGTAAAAAGAGATACAATCAATACACTTATTAATGACATTACTGTCATTTTGCTCCTGTTGAAACAATAACAACGAGAGATAGCCATTTAGCTATTCAAAATAGATTAAGGAAGTAACATGATCATCACTAAGCCACAAACGGATCCAACATTAGAATGGTTTTTATCACATTGTCATACTCATAAGTATCCAGCTAAAAGCATGTTAATCCATGCTGGCGAAAAAGCTGATACTTTATACTTCATAGTGAAAGGCTCAGTCGCGGTTGTTATTAAGGATGAAGAAGGCAAAGAGATGATCTTATCTTACCTAAATCAAGGCGATTTTTTAGGTGAACTAGGTCTTTTTGATAAATCAGAAGATCCTATCCGAAGCGCATCTGTCAAAGCAAAATCACCATGTGAAGTTGCTGAAATTTCATACAAGAAATTCCAACAGCTGATCACAGTAAACCCTGAAATTTTGATGCGTTTATCGAATCAAATGGCTAACCGTTTACAAATTACTAGCCAAAAAGTGGGTAACTTAGCATTTTTAGATGTAACAGGTCGTATCGCAAACACATTACTTGATCTTGCGAAACAACCAGATGCAATGACTCACCCAGACGGTATGCAGATTAAAATTACTCGTCAAGAGATTGGTCAGATTGTTGGTTGTTCTCGTGAAACCGTTGGACGCATTCTTAAAATGCTTGAAGAGCAAGGTCTCATTTCAGCACACGGTAAAACAATTGTCGTATTTGGTACGCGCTAAATCACAACAACAAATAAGATTAAATAAGAAACCGCATTTATTGCGGTTTTTTTATACATAAAAGACTAGAATGATTTTAAATAGATAATGGAAATATAAAAAAGTTACAAGGAAGTAAATATGACGACACCTTCTAGGGCCCCAAAAAAATTCAGCTTACAACTGCATATAGTCTCTCTGTTTACCATATTAATTATTATTTCCGGTGCCTCTTTAGGCTGGTACAGTTATAACCAACTTAGCAAAAACATGATCCTTTCTGGCAAAACCCTACTCAGTAAGTCGAGTGCACATGTAGTAGAAAAAATGTCTATTGAAAGTGAACATATTCATACGATGCTAAAGATCCTTAGCGCCTCCAATCTTAGTAGGGCAGCAAGCAAACAACAAAAACTGGATACATTACCTATATTATCAGAAATGCTAAAAGCAACCGCGGCTTTATCCGCTATCTTTATCGCTTACCCAAATAATGATTTTTTCCTCTATAAAGCAATACAATCTCAATCCATATTAGAAAAGTATGATGCGCCAAAGGCGAGCTACTTCATGATGACCTTGCGCCAATCAGGAAACACCGTCCACCATTTTTATGATATTAACGGCCAGTTACTCAAAGCGTTAGAAGACCCTAGTTATAATATAAAAATCAAGCAGGGACCTTGGTATAAGCTCGCAAAAAATAGTGATTCTTTTGTACTCACCGAGGCTTACCTCTTTCATGCAAGCCAAGAGTTTGGGGTTACCCTTGCAGTACATGATAAAGTTCAGGAAACCATTATTGGCGCTGATTATACGTTAGGCACAATTTCAAAAATGCTTAAGGAGTTTCGGTCTTTCCCTAGCAGCCAGCGTATTGTTGTTAATCAGCATGGTTTGGTTATCGCTTATCAAGACACCGATAAACTATTATCAGAGGATGGAAAATTTGATAGCTTTAAATCTATTGAATCAATGGAACAGCCTGTTTTAGCGCATGTATTTAATCACTATAAAGGGCAACAAGAGAGTATTCTATTCACCTTTAATGGAGAGAATTGGTTAGGTAAAGTATCTGAATTAAGCAATAAGAATCATTTACGATTACTACAACTCGTAAAGAAAAAAGAGCTATTGTCTGAAGCTTATATTTTACGCCAAAAAAGTGTACTGATTACCCTCTTAATTATTCTCACCACGTTACCCATTGCTTGGTATTTTGCACGCTTATTAACAGCACCAATTGCAGGTTTAACAAAGGATCTACAAAAAATAAAAAATTTCGATTTTAGCCAAAAAATTCATAGCACAACACTGATTAAAGAGATTTCTGATCTCATTTCTGCCACCAATAATATGAAGGAAACCATCTCACATTTTCTTGATCTCTCTGCTTCTCTAGTCAGTAAACAAAGCCATCAACAACTACTCTCAAAAATCAGTGAAGAGTGTAACAATATTCCTAATTGTCAAGGTACACTGATCATTCTAAATGACCAACAACAGTGCCAGATAAAGCATTGTAAGATCCCCTCATTAAATCATGTACAAAATAAAACTTTAGAAGGAGAGCTTGCCGCTATCGTGCTCTCCTGCGAGCAGCTTCTCGACAATGAGCAACAACATATTATTCCAATACAGATCAACCAACTGATTTCAGCACACCTCAGCTCAAATAAAAGCTTAAACTGGCAACTCATACCGATGAAAAATAGAAGCGGTAAAAACCTTGGACTGATTGCAATATTAGAATCACAACAAGCCCTTTTTACCGACGGTAAGTTACAATATGCCCAAGCGATTGCGAGCTTTTCTGCCTTATCAATTCAAAGTCAGCAACTACTTGCCGAGCAAAAACAATTATTGGAAAGTTTTATTTTGCTTATTGCTGGTGCGATTGATAGTAAGTCCCCCTATACAGGAGGGCATTGTGCTCGTGTACCAGAGCTGACTAAAATGATCAGCCGTGCAGCTTGTGACGATACACGAGGTGATTATAAATCATTTAATTTAAGTGGTGATCAATGGGAAGAGTTGCACATTGCAGCGTGGTTACATGACTGTGGGAAAATAGTCACGCCAGAATATGTTGTTGATAAAGCCACTAAACTAGAAACCATTTATGACCGTCTCAATGAAGTTAGAATGCGCTTTGAATTATTAAAAAATGACGCAGAAAAAGAGTACTGGAAAGGTCTAGTAGAAGGTGCAGATAAACAACTGTTATTAGCGCAACGTGACCAACTACTTAATGAACTTAATCAGGAGTTTGAATTTGTTGCTGAGTGCAATATTGGTGGGGAATTTATGTCCGATGAAAAAATAACCCGTTTATCAACAATAGCCAACCGTACTTGGACAAGAACACTCTGTAATAAAATAGGTATTGCGCCCCACCAAGCCGCCAAAATCCCCCCCACAGCTCTGCCCATTGAAGAACAATTACTTTCTGATAAAGCAGAACATTTAATTGAGAGAGAGCATGAAGAATTAACCGAGGAGGGTAATAAGTGGGGCTTTAATATGGAGACACCAAGGTACCGCTTTAATCGCGGAGAGCTGTATAACCTATCAATAAAACGTGGCACTCTCACCGATGAAGATAGATTTATTATTAACGGACACATGGTACATACCATTGTAATGTTATCGAAATTACCATTCCCTGAACATCTACAGCAGATTCCAACGATTGCCGGGGGCCATCATGAAAAAATGGACGGCACAGGTTATCCTTGTAAAGTTAAAGCAGCGGAATTGCCGACTACCGCAAGAATAATGGTAATAGCAGATATTTTTGAAGCGCTGACGGCATCGGATAGGCCTTATAAAGAACGAAAAACCTTAAGCCAAGCGATAAAAATTATGAGTTTTATGGTTGAGGATAAACATATTGATCCCAGTCTGTTTAAGTTATTTTTAACATCGGGAGTATATATGGACTATGCAAAGCAGTTCTTATTAGCAGAACAGATTGATGAGGTAGATATTCAGCAATACTTATGAGATATGGATTAATACACAGTAAAAAGGCGTGAATATTCACGCCTTTTTACTGTTAGTCTCTAAAAGCAGCTATTATAGCTTTTCAGTAACTTCATCTTCCTTAGCAACGGCTTTCTCGATATCTTCAGGCTTCGCAAGTAATATATCACGAAGTTTTTTATCTAACTCAACAGCTTGAACTGGATTTTCAGCTAAATATTTACACGCATTGCTCTTACCCTGACCAATTTTCTCGCCATTGTATGAGTACCAAGAACCCGCTTTTTCAACTAGCTCATTTTTCACACCAAGGTCAATTAACTCACCGTGGTTATTGATGCCTTCGCCATATAAAATTTGGAATTCAGCTTGTTTAAATGGTGGTGAAACTTTGTTTTTAACCACTTTAACACGCGTTTCATTACCAACAATCTCATCACCGTTTTTCACGGCGCCAATACGACGAATATCTAAACGTACTGAAGCGTAGAATTTAAGTGCATTACCACCGGTTGTGGTTTCTGGGTTCCCAAACATCACACCAATCTTCATACGAATTTGGTTAATGAAGATACACATAGTATTTGTTTGCTTAATGTTACCTGTTAACTTACGCAGCGCTTGCGACATTAAACGTGCTTGAAGACCCATATGCGAGTCCCCCATATCACCTTCAATTTCCGCTTTTGGTGTTAATGCAGCAACAGAATCGACAATCACAACACCAACAGCACCTGAACGTACTAACATGTCACAAATTTCTAAGGCTTGCTCACCAGTATCTGGTTGAGAAATAAGTAGGTCTTCAATGTTGACGCCTAGCTTTTTTGCATAGATAGGATCAAGTGCATGCTCTGCATCGATAAAGGCACAGGTTTTACCCTGTTTTTGTGCTTGAGCAATAACTTGTAATGTTAACGTTGTTTTACCTGAACTTTCAGGACCATAGATTTCAACAACACGACCATATGGTAAACCACCTATACCGAGTGCTACATCTAAGCCTAATGAGCCAGTAGAAACAGCATCAATCTCAAGTGAAGCCGCACCATCACCTAAACGCATAATAGAACCTTTACCAAACTGTTTCTCAATTTGACCAAGTGCTGCTGCTAATGCTTTATCTTTGTTTTTATCCTGACTCATATTATCTCCAGATAATGATTTTTTAATTTAACTGTTTATGCAAACAGTATACTGCTGATTTATACAGTATCAAGTTATATTTAAAATATTCTTCAATCTTTATTGCTCAAGCAAAAAAACAAGCTTAATCAATACTAAAAAGCTTCCTTAGCAAGCTAACTATATAACATGCACTTAGTTGCTAAATTATGTCAATTAAACCACTTAATGCGAGGCGAATTGCTTGGGTTCGTACTTCACTGCGGTCACCAACAAACAGATAGGTTTCTGTTTTTTCGCCACCATGGGCGTTGTACCATGAAAAGCAAACAGTACCTACCGGTTTTTCAACACTGCCACCTCCAGGACCGGCAATCCCGCTGATTGCGACACTCACATCAGCTTCAGAAAATTTAACGGCATGAACAGCCATCTCCTTAACCACCTGTTCTGAGACTGCGCCGTGTTTATCGATAAGTATTTTATCGACATCTAGCATCTGCATTTTTGCGTCGTTACTATAGGTTACAAAGCTACGATCAAACCACAGCGAACTTCCAGAAATTTCTGTTATAGCGTATGCTACACCTCCGCCAGTACAAGATTCAGCAGTGGCAGCGACCAAGCCAGCTTGAGTGAGTTTATCACCCAATAGTTGTGCTAATTCTTGTACGGTTTTTTCAGTAAACATAAGTTTTCTCCCACAGGTTCATTGATTAGAGCCAACAGTTATTAAGTGTATTTATATGAAACCAACTGCGCAACAATTAAAACAACATACGCCGATGATGCAACAGTACTTAACAATCAAAAGCGAGATCCCCGACACATTAATGTTTTACCGTATGGGTGATTTTTATGAGCTGTTTTTTGATGATGCTCGTAAAGCCTCACAACTACTTGGTATTTCACTTACTCAGCGTGGTAAAACTGGTGGTAACGCCATTCCAATGGCTGGTGTTCCATACCATAGTGTAGAGGGTTATTTAGCAAAGTTAATTACACTCGGTGAATCAGTTGCAATTGTAGAGCAGATTGGAGACCCCGCCACCAGCAAAGGCCCAGTTGAGCGTAAAATTGTGCGTATTATTACCCCTGGCACCATCACTGACGAAGCATTACTTGATGACAGGCAGGATAATCTATTGTGTTCAGTTTATCAGGCACAAAATAATTTTGGCATTGCATCACTTGATATTGGTAGTGGTCGTTTTATTGTGAATCAATTTCAGCATGCCGAAACACTGCAAGCAGAACTGCAGCGCTTGAATCCAGCTGAACTACTTTATCCTGATAACTTCGAACATGTTGAGTTAATTGAGCACCTACAAACTATCCGTCGCCGTCCGGAGTGGGAATTTGAGTTAAGCACTGCACGTAATACTCTGAATCAACAATTTGGCACCAAAGATCTCATCGGCTTTGGTGTAGAGCAAGCTGAAATAGCACTCTGTGCCGCTGGTGCACTTCTGCAATATATTAAAGATACACAACGAACCAGCCTGCCACATCTGCAATCTATGAAGTTGGAGCAAAATGTTGATAGTGTTATTTTAGATGCTGCAACACGCAAAAACTTAGAGTTAACACAGAACCTAGCGGGTGGCTTTGATAATACCTTAGCGGAAATTTTAGATCACACAGTTACCCCAATGGGTAGCCGTTTATTAAAACGTTGGATCCACCAGCCGATTCGCAATGTAAATGTACTTAACTATCGTCAAACCATGATTCAAACGTTGATCGATCTCGATCTTAACGCACCGCTTTCAGAGCCACTGAAGCAAATTGGGGATATTGAACGTGTTATCGCAAGGTTGGCACTACGCTCAGCACGCCCACGTGATTTAACACGACTACGTACTGCATTTTCATTATTGCCTGAGCTGCAACACCTCGTTGCAGAACTACCCAATGAACTCGTTAGCAAGCTCAGCAAAGAGATGGGTAATTATCCCGAACTATTATCGCTATTAGAAAAAGCAGTAATTGATAATCCCCCAGTTATTATTCGTGATGGTGGCGTGATTAAAGCAGGTTACAACAGCGAATTAGATCAATGGCGCAACCTTGCTCAAGGCGCAACTGATTATCTTGAAAAACTCGAACTGCGTGAACGAGAGACAACCGGTATCACGACCTTAAAAGTAGGTTATAACCGTGTCCATGGTTATTATATTGAAACGAGTCGTAATGTAGCCGACCAAGTTCCTGCACATTATGTACGTCGTCAAACCTTGAAAAATACCGAACGTTATATTATTGCCGAGCTTAAAGAGCATGAAGATAAAGTGCTTTCAAGCCAAGGCAAAGCACTCGCACTAGAAAAGAAACTTTATGAAGATTTGATTGATCAGCTATTACCTTATCTCCAGCAGTTACAATTTACCGCACAATCATTAGCAGAACTGGATGTGTTAAATACACTAGCAGAACGCGCATTGACACTTAATTACGTTCGCCCTGAGCTACACAGTGAGCGCGGTATCCATATTGAGGAAGGTCGTCATCCAGTTGTTGAGCAAGTAAATAAAACGCCTTTTATTGCCAACCCTGTTACGCTCAATGATAAACGTCGAATGTTGATTATTACCGGCCCTAATATGGGTGGTAAATCAACTTATATGCGCCAAGTTGCCTTAATGGTGCTGATGGCACATATCGGTAGTTTTATTCCAGCACAAAGCGCTAAGATTGGCCCTGTAGATAGAATTTTCACACGTATTGGTGCGTCGGATGATCTGGCAAGCGGCCGCTCAACCTTTATGGTTGAGATGACAGAAACCGCTAATATATTACATAACGCAACACAAAATAGCTTAGTACTAATGGATGAAATTGGTCGTGGTACCAGTACCTTTGATGGATTGTCACTCGCATGGGCTTGTGCTGAGCAACTTGCTGATAAAATTCAAGCCTATACATTATTTTCGACCCACTATTTTGAGTTAACGGTCCTACCAGAAAGCATTCCAGAGTTGGTGAATGTTCACCTTGATGCAGTTGAACATGGCGATAGCATCGCTTTTTTACATGCAGTACAAGAAGGAGCGGCGAATAAGAGTTATGGCTTACAAGTGGCTTCTTTGGCAGGTGTGCCAAGTGACGTAGTTAAAAATGCAAAACATAAACTACAACAACTAGAACTCGGATCACAACAAAAGGTAAGCCAGCAAGCACAGCAACTCAGTTTACCGATGGTGGAAATTAAGGAAAACCCAGTACTCACCTTGCTTGAAAATATTGACCCAGATGAGTTATCACCTAAACAGGCACTTGCTTTATTGTACCAATTAAAAGAAGCACACGTTTAACGACCATTTCCCCAAGGCTCAAACCTTGGGGATCTATACTTTAAACCAATGGCGTTAAGTCTGCGGGGCGGTAATAAACAGATTTTAATACTTTACCCTGGCGCACAATTTTTCCTTGCATCTGCACATCTTTAGCGCATTTAGCAATAACAAATTTTCCTTTAACACTATCGATAATTTCAACGCCTTGCTTAGCATAAAAAGCTTGTGTTTCTTGATACTCAGCTTGATTACGGCATACTTTACTCATATTGCTTGCATGCACTTCGTCCCAGCAAGGTAAAAAATTAATATCACGTTGCTTTGCCACATTTAAAAAAAGATCAATTAAGTAACTAATTGCAATATTATCAGAGACCTTATTATGTCCAAGATGGACTAAGCGCCCCATTAATACATAAACACTATCAACAATGGCATCTGCCTGCTCAACTTTGCAATCCGCTTCTGCAAGCTCAGTGAGTTCTTCTATGATCAGGGAACTATGTAACAGGTCTGCTTTTTCGTCTAAAGATTGAGGATCATTACAAGGAAGATCAAATGTTTCACGAAATTGGCTAATATTTTGATAAAGATGATCAAAAATAACTTGTGTAAGTTGAGAAAATTGCATAAAAACCTTTTATAAAGAGATAAAAATAAAGCGCTAAGTTAGCAAACTTTACAACAAAATAACACTTGAGCATTACACATTTAAAATCAATTGGTTACCTCCAGCTGTACTAACAAAGGAAAGATGTTGAGTAAATTTAAGGTTAAGCAACAAGAAAAATTATCTATAAAATTAACTCATCAGATTCATCGTGGTGAAGCGCGACGTATTGATTGTTATATCGCGTTACCAAAAGAAATGGGCATCAATAAGAATACCCTGTCTGAAAGTGAGTATTTTAACGCAGCGATTAAAGGCAGACGTGCTTATTTTACCGAAGGTTTACACCTACCGTTATTACACACACGTTTTGCAAGCCGTATGAAGCGCTCTCCAGAAGAATATAAAAGTAACCTTAATCTATTCGCGTACCAATACATTGTGGCATTAGATACGGATACACAAGAAACGCTTAATATTGATGATAGCGAAAGTTTACGTGATTTTTACCATGCAGCGATTGATGTCACAGAGCAGTGCTTAGCCATCTTAAAAAAACATCGAACTCATATACCGAGTGATCCTAAATTATTATCACTCTTTGAAAATGTCGACAATTATCTCTCTTGGTATACTGAGCAGTCAATTCTGCACATGCTCGCCAAAAAACCACGCCATTCAGAGTTTTCTGAAACACGATTAGCTTTACTCTCTATCTGTGAAGAGGAAAATAAATATCGAGAAAGTAAAGTTTACAATACAGGTGCAACACTCAATGATCCAAACCGTATTTCCAATAAGATGCGTCTACTGCGACGTTTAATTGAGTATGATGTTATCTTCAAAAGTGAAACTCATGAATTAGGTAATATTACCCGTAAGGTAGTGACTGGCGTTGCAACAGCCTTAATCATGAGCGTAGTACTGGTGTTAATCATTAAAACACAAGGTGCCTTTAGTACCTTAAGCGCATTAATGATTTTTATTCTCGCAGTCATTTACGGTATTCGAGAGGTGTTTAAAGATGACTTTAAAAATATGCTGTGGCGATGGATACGCAAAGGTAAGCCCAAATGGGCGCGAACGTTAAAAGATTCCACTAGCAAAAATGAGATTGCAACACAGAAGGTGTGGCTCGATTATATTCGTAATAGCAAGTTACCCGAACAAGCGATTGATTTGCTAGCGCAGCGCCATACACAAAATAAACAAAGTGCAGAGTTACTGCACTATCGCATCGAAACAAAAGTAAATAAACAAGGTTTTCAAGCTGGTTACGATAGCTTAGAAGAAACCATACTGCTTAGCTTACGCCCTTTTGCACGTTATCTTGAACGTGGCACCGGTAAGGTTTATACACAAAACTCTCCAGATGCAAATAAAGAAAAAATTCAAAGTACCTCAATCGAACGACGGTATCAGATAAATATTGTAGTCGCGCTTAATCAGGGGCAATATACAGAAGAATTTGAGCGTTATAAAATAACACTTAATCGCAGTGGTATCATTGAAATAGAGAAGTCAGGCGAAGCGTCTAAAAAAGATAAAAGTAACTACAATCGTTATTCGAAATTAAAAGGACTACTACACTTTAAAAAACCACACTTTAATAAATATTTAACACAAACAGATGATGACAACGATGACCAATAAAAAAGCGACCTATTCATTCTCTCTTAAACGTTATTTAATTAGCCTGCTTTATCTGCTGTTATTAACAGTGAGTATCTCAGTGTTCATTGATGATATTTCGCAGCACATGCTGTTGCAGCTATTTTTCTTCATGGCGATGATAACCTTAGTGCTGCAATCAATAATTGGCTTGATAGCTAACAGGTATAACCGCAACAAAAAAAAGTAGCTTAGTATGATACTAATTACATGAAATTGAAGCGATAATTGAGAATTATTCGCCTACTAACGTTTCAATGCGATAGAAACCCTTATCTTCTTTAGCAAGATTTTTAGCAAGAAAGGGTAAGCACGCCTGCATCTCTTTTTTAAGCGTCCACGGCGGGTTAATAACAATCATACCACTTGATGTCATGCCTTTCTCACCAGAGTCTGCTTCAATACCCAATTCAAACAATTGAATATTCTTAATGCCAGAATCGATTAATTCACGTTCCATTCTTTTAATGGTAGTACGATTAACGACAGGGTACCAAAGCGCATAAGTTCCTGTTGCAAATCGCTTCACTGACTCAATTAATGTTTCAACGACTTCTTGGTATTCCGTTTTTATCTCATATGAAGGGTCAATTAATATATAACCACGTCGTTCCTTCGGTGGCATGTTCGCAACCAAGCCCTGTAAGCCGTCACTTTTAGACATTTTTATCTGTCTGTCACCAGAGAAGTTTTCACGCATATTAGTAAATTCATTGGGATGTAACTCAAATAAAAACATACGATCATCATCGCGTAACATTTGACGCGCGATACTTGGAGATCCAGGGTAATGCTTTAACTGGCTTTGCGCATTAAATTCGACCACTTGTTGCATGTAATTACTGACTGGTATAGGTAAGTCTTTACGTCCCCATAAACGCGTAATGCCATTATTAAACTCTTTTGTTTTTAGTGCTTGCTCTGAGCTAAGTGAATAAGCGCCGCAACCTGAATGCGTATCGAGGTAACAGAAAGGTTTATCTTTTTTAAGCATGTAGTTCAAGATTGCAACCGAAACCGTGTGTTTTAATACATCGGCAAAATTACCTGCATGAAAAGAGTGGCGATAACTAAGCATAGGTGTTCCTAAAAACAAAAAATAGAGTACGCAGTATAATGATTTTTTTATAATAGCGCTAAATAAAGCATGTTATTATCTGCGCCTGAATTATTTTGCTGATATGGAACATTTATGCAAACCGATGCGCTTAATCCACTGGAAAAACGTACTGCGATATCACTTTCATTAGTGTTTGCTTTACGCATGCTTGGTCTATTTATGATCATGCCCGTATTTGCTATTTATGGACAAGATCTAGTTGGTTATTCACCTATCTGGGTTGGTCTTGCTATTGGAGCCTATGGATTAACTCAAGCACTATTGCAAATTCCTGCCGGTATGCTTTCCGATAAATTTGGACGCCGCCCTATTATCTACATTGGTTTACTTATTTTTGCGATTGGTAGTTTAGTCGCTGCATTTTCTGAATCCGTTTATGGCGTTACTTTCGGTCGAGCACTACAAGGTGCAGGTGCAATCGCAAGCGCAGTATTAGCATTAGCTGCTGATGTCACGCGTGAAGAACAACGACCAAAAGCAATGGGTATGATTGGTGTCAGTATCGGTCTTGCTTTTGCTGTTTCTATGGTCGCAGGCCCAATGTTAGCACCGTTGATTGGCTTGCAGGGGTTATTTCTAATTACAGCCTGTGGGGCATTATCTGGCATTGCAATAGTACACTTTATGGTCCCGCATATTATTAGCAAAGCCCCTCGCGGTGACACGGTAGCAATTCCCGCGCTGCTTGGAAAACTGGCTAGAGATCCACAGCTATTACGGTTAGACTTAGGTATTTTTATCCTACATATGACATTAACAGCGGTGTTTATTGTGCTACCACTGCAATTACAAAATATGCAACTTGCAGCACAAAATCATTGGCACCTTTACTTACCAGCATTATTACTCTCTTTTTTATTGATCATTCCAATGCTAATTATGGCGGCTAAAAAAGAAAAAAACCGTCAATTTTATCTTTTTGCAATTCTATTAATGGCAATTAGTTTGCTTATTATGGCCTTCACAAAACACTCGCTGCTGATCATGTTTATCTGTATGTTACTGTACTTTACAGCTTTTAATTTTTTAGAAGCATCACTACCTGCATTTATCTCAATGCTCTCCCCTGCGGGATCAAAAGGCAGTGCGATGGGGATCTATAGCACGTATCAGTTTTTAGGCGCATTTTTTGGTGGTATTTTAGGGGGGGTTTCCTATAAACTACTCGGTAATAGTGGCCTATTTCTATTTTTAGCCAGCTTAATGTTGATATGGTTTTTTATATCATGGGGTATGCACAACCCAAGTAAAATACGTACACATACATTAACTGCAACCATTAAAAATGAACACCATGCAACACAATTAACTGAACAGTTAATTGCCATTGATGGTGTACTAGAAGTCGTAATAATAATTGAAGAGCAGACTGTTTATATCAAGGTTAATAATAAAATATTTACCCTGCAGACAGCCAAACAAATTTTAGTATAAGCGGAGAGAAGAGATGTTTAACCGTAGCATAAACAAAGTAATTTTAGTGGGTAACCTTGGTAAAGATCCAGAGATGCGTTACATGCCAAATGGCAATGCGGTAGCAAATTTTTCAATAGCAACGACCGAGAGCTGGAAGAACAAGCAAACTGGTGAATACGAAAACCAAACAGAATGGCATAACTTAACGGTATATGGAAAGTTTGGTGAAATGTGTGGTCAATACCTTAAAAAAGGTGCAAAAGTTTACGTTGAAGGAAAGCTAAAAACACGTAAATGGCAAGATAAAACAACCGGCCAAGACAAGTACGCAACCGATGTTGTAGTATCTGAATTACAGATGATGGACTCAAATAACAGCGGTCAAGGTGGTCAGCAGTTTCAAGGTGGACAAAACCAACAATTCCAGGGTGGTGGTCAACAACAAGCACCACAACAAGCACAACAGTCTTGGGGTAATGCACCACAGCAGGCACCAGCTCCGCAACAACAAGCGGCACCACAAATGGCACCAGCTTATCAGCCGACTCCACAACAAGCACCGGCACCTCAACAACAGGCGCCTCAGCAACAATCTGCACCGCAAGCACCTGCGCAATATAATGAACCTTCAATGGATTTTGATGACGATATTCCGTTCTAGACAAAGACAAAATATTAAATGTTGAAAAACTTCCTTTAAAGCCACTATTTAGTGGCTTTTTTCATTTTATTATAAAAAAATAATGCTACGACTTTGATCACTACTTAAAGATTGGCAAGCAACGAGTTGTGATGCGATAAAAATCGATAATATAAGCTTTAATACCAATCTGGATAAGTAATTGGTCATAAAATTGCATGGGAAAATTCATTTATAACAGGGCGTCAATTGCAGTTAACTCGTTATCCTGATTGCAAAATAGAGAAAAAGGTTAGAGAACAATATGAGCTAGGTCACTCAATGCCAGTTTTTTTTTATCGCCCACCTTTGCGGTAATATTATTTTTCTGATTCGCAGTGATTGCCCCTAATAAAAAAAATGATGCACAGATAAGCATAATCAATATCATCGACC
>Ga0316197_10000761_pt1 | contig 22625 bp, 27 predicted proteins | sample OudBiesiAoxic_MG_FD_204939 | JGI IMG/M metagenome (GOLD analysis project Ga0316197, IMG submission 204939) | Coastal sediment microbial communities from Oude Bieten Haven, Netherlands - site A oxic | ecosystem: Environmental > Aquatic > Marine > Coastal > Sediment | place: Netherlands... | reverse complement strand
CCCATGGAAGCTGCCGAGGGTGCTGACGATGGTGTGCCGTCCACGACCTCCGTGCTTGCGAGCGAGCTTGATGGCGCACTCGTTCGACTCGGCCCCCGAGTTGGTGAAGAAGAGCTGTCCGCTGTGGCCGGTGGCGTCCCGCAGCAGCGTGTTGATCTTCACCGCGGCCTCGGTCGCAACCGGGTTGGCGAAGAAGTTCGACACGTGCAGGAGCTGCTCGGCCTGGTCGGCGATCGATTCGGCGACGACCGGGTTGGCGTGACCGAGCGAGACGACGGCGATCCCGGCGAGGAAGTCGAGATATCGCTTCCCGTCGGAGTCCCACAGCTCGGTTCCCCGACCCCGGTCGAACATGATCGCGGGTGGGCCGAACACCGGCATGAACGGGCAGGCGTCCATGGGTGCGTGGTGGAATGAGTGGGCGTTCATGAGGGCATCACCATGGTTCCAATTCCGTCGTCGGTGAACAGTTCGAGCAGCAGGACGTGGGCGATTCGCCCGTCCAGGATGTGGGCGCGTCGCACTCCGTTGCGCACGGCTTGCTGGCAGCTCGCGACCTTCGGGATCATGCCGCCCGCGATGATCCCGTCGTTGATCAACTGATCGAGGTGGTCGGCCGTGGTCTGGCGGATCAGGCTCGCCGGGTCATCGACGTCGGAGCGGAGCCCCTCGATGTCGGTCAGGTAGATCAGCTTCTCGGCGTCGAGCGCCTCGGCGATCACGCCTGCAACCGTGTCGGCGTTGATGTTGAACGCCTGCCCGGTCTCGTCGGAACCGATCGTCGCGATCACCGGGATGAACTCGTCGTCGAGTAACCCGTTGACCACCTCCGGGTTGATCTCGGTGACGTCGCCGACGAACCCCAGCTGGGCATTGCGTGCCCGGGCGCGGATCAGGCCGCCATCGACGCCGGACACTCCGACGGCGTAATTGCCGTGCACGTTGATGGCCGCCACGACCTGCGGATTGACCTGACCCTTCAGCACCATCCGGGCGATGTCGACGGTCTCGGCGTCGGTCACCCGCAGCCCGTCGACGAACTCGGTCTCCTTGCCGAGCCGTTTCATCAACGCGGAGATCTGCGGACCACCGCCGTGGACCACGACCGGCCGCATGCCGACGAGGCGCATCATCACGATGTCTTCGGCGAACAGGGCGAGGGCATCGTGCTCTGAGGTGCCGGCCAGAGCGTTGCCTCCGTACTTGACGACGATCGTCTTGCCGGCGAAGCGACGGATGTAGGGCAGCGCCTCGACGAGCGTCTCGGCGCGCAACCCGGCGCCGGGCAGATGAGCGGGTTCGGGCGAGCTCACGGTGCCAACCCGATCGTCGCAAGGCCCGCTGTTTCGTCGAGCCCCAGCGCGACGTTGGCGGCCTGGAGTGCACCGCCCGAGGCGCCCTTGGTGAGGTTGTCGATGGCACACATGGAGATCACCGTCTGGGTGCGCTCGTCGAAGCGTGCCGACACGTGCGCCGCGTTCGATCCGAGGACCGACTTCGTCGCCGGCGGCCCGTCGATCACGGTGGTGAAGGGCTCGCCTGCGAACGCATCGCTCAGTGCAGCCATGACGCGCTCCGGGGAGCAGTCGGCCGCTGGACGGGCATAACAGGTGGAGAGAATGCCGCGGCTCATCGGGACGAGGTGCGGGGTGAACGTGACCTGCGCACCGATCTCCTGCTCCATCTCGGGCGTGTGGCGGTGGTGCAGGAGCCCGTAGGCCATGACGTTCGAATCGATGTTGGTGAAGACGTTGGTCTCCGTCGGGGTGCGCCCCGCACCGGTGATTCCGGTGACGTTGTTGACGACGATCCCGGTCGTCTCGACCAGGCCGGCAGCGACGAGGGGCTGGAGCGCGAGCGTCGCTGCGGTGACATGACATCCCGGAGTTGCGATCAGCCGCGCACCCTTCAGCTCTTCGCGATGCAGCTCGGGGAGTCCGAACACCGCCTCGGCCAGCAGGTCACTTTCGGTGTGTTCGAATCCGTAGAACTCGGGGTACTTGGCGCTGTCCTTGATCCGGAACCCCGCCGAGAGGTCGACCAGGCAGCCCACCTTGCCGACGAGTTGCGGAGCGAGCTCCATCGAGGCTTCGTGCGGGAGCCCGAGGATGACGAGGTCGAACCCCGCTACCTCGGCGGGGTCGAACTCGCTGTAGACCAGATCGGGATAGGCGGTGGCCAGCGACGGATACAGGTCGGCCGCACGACGTCCAGCCATCGAGTCACCGGTGGCGAGGGCGAGCTCCAGGTGCGAGTGCGCGGCGATCAGCCGAAGGAGCTCCGCGCCCGTGAACCCGGACGCACCGATGATGCCGACCCGAAGGGATGGTTCCGTCATAGATGCATGACCATACACGTATCTGGATGATCATGCAACGACCTGGTGTGAGTCGCCGCGTTCCACCCGAAGTGGTGAGTGCACTGGTCGGACACGGGCCAGACTGAGCAGGTGTTCTTGACTTCGCCGCAGACGAAGGGCCGCTTGCTCCTGGCCACGCCCCCGCTGACGGACCCGAACTTCGATCGCACGGTCGTCTACATGCTGGAACACCACGAGGACGGTGCCATCGGGCTTGTCCTCAACCGCCCCACCGACGAGGCCCTTGTCGAGCCACTCGACCGCTGGATCGACCTCCAGTCAGCCCCATCGTCGGTGTTCGCCGGTGGACCGGTCGACACCAATGCGATGATCGCGATTGCGACCACGAAGGGGCTGCTCAACGAGACCACCGAGCTGCTCACACCGATCAGCGGCCTCATCGCATCAACCGACCTTTCCGCCGACCCGGCGCTCGTAGCGGCGCACGTCGATGCGGTCCGCATCTTCCGTGGGTACGCCGGATGGGGTGCCGGCCAGCTCGACGTCGAGGTCGACGAAGGTGCATGGTTGGTGCTCAACGCCGAGATCGGGGACGTGTTCTCCGACCGACCTGACGACCTGTGGCACGACGTGCTGCGCCGCCAACCGGGTCGCTTGAGCTGGCTTGCGCTGGCTCCCGACGACCTCAGCTTGAACTGACGCGTAACGCTGCGATCGCGTCGTCGGCCCGCTGGACCGGCACCAGGACATGGTCATGGTGATAGCCGGCGAGCACATTGCACGAAATGCCCTCGTCGCCGAGGATCCGGGAGAACGCGGCGGTGAGTCCCACCGCTTCGAGACTCGACTGCACCGTCAACGACAACCATGCCATCTCGACGACGACCGGCAAACCGGCTCGGCGCGCCGACTCGACCGGCAGGACAAGGGTCGTCGACGTGCCTTCCTTGACCATTCCGTGCGCTGCGGCGAGCAGCCCGGGCGTGGGCACTTCGACCGCCACGAAGGTGAACACGCCCGGCCGACGATGGACGTCGAGCGAGGCGAGCATCGCCGCCAGGTCCATGTCTCCCGGTGCGGTCACGTGATCAGCTTCGCAGCTCGGCACCCGACTTCGTCGCCGCGGCCTCGATTTCGCGGCGAATCTCCGCGACATCGGCGTCGGTGAGGCTGCGATCGGTGGCCTGCAGTCGGAGTCGATAGCCGAGTGAGCGGGAACCGGCAACGTCGGGGTTGCGATAGGTGTCGAACAGGTCGAGGTCGACGAGGTACCTCCCCGCGCCTTGTCGGACGGCCTTCTCGAGCTTCTCGGCCGCCACCGAGTCGTCGAGACGGAACGACAGGTCGAGGTCGCTCGACGGATACCGGCTGGTCGGCTTCCACTGCGCGGGCTTCGGTTCGCGTGCGAGGAACTGGTCGAGATCGATCTCGAGAATTGCCACCCGCTCGGTCACTCCGAATGCTGCGAGTACGTCAGGAGCCACCTCACCCACGGCACCGAGCGGGTCCTTGCCCGCCTGCAGCGTCGCCGAACGTGTTGCGTGGAGCCCTGAGGGCACGCGTCCCTGATCGATCCGTGCTCCCCCGCCCAGCGCTGCAGTGACCTCACGCCAGACGGCCATCGCTTCGGGCGCCTCGGTGCCGGCGAGCACGACGGTCAGCGCCTCGTACTCGTCGGGCAGTTCGCCCGCTCCGGGCGGGTAGACATGACCGATCTCGAAGAGCCGGGCACCGGGTCGGCGGTGCGACTCGTTGAACGCGATCGCCTTGAGCAGCCCGGGCCGCAACGAGGTCCGCAGCACGCTCTCCTCCGACACCAGCGGATTCGTGATCGACATCGACTCGCCCGCGAGGCCGGCCTTGGCGAGCGTGTCGGGCGCGAGGAATGGGTTCGGCATCGCTTCGGAGATCCCCAACCCGAGCAACACCTCACGAAGCGCCCGGCGACGCTGCTGGCGAACCGTCAGGCCGCCGTGGTCCGACGATGTCGGGACCCGCTTGCCCAGGCGGTCGTAGCCGTAGTGGCGGGCGACTTCTTCGATGACGTCGATCTCGGCGGTCGAGTCGAGCCGCCACGTCGGAAGGCCGACGGTTCGAGTGTCGCCCGATCCCGACACGGTGTATCCGATCGGGTCGAGCAGGTTCGGCAGATCGTCTGCGCCCAGCGCGGTACCGAGGATTCGGTTGACATTTGCGATCCGGACCTCGACGGCGCGATGTTCCGCCGGCAGGTGGTCCGATCGGGCGTCGGCGGCGCCGGCGTGCACGACGAGATCCGGGCAGGTCTCCGACAGCAGTTCGACGAAGCGGGCAATCGCGGTCGGCATGCCGTACGGGTCGACACCACGTTCGAACCGTTGCGAAGCCTCCGAGCGCAGACCGGTGCGGGTGACCGTCTGGCCGATGCCGACGAGTTCGAACCAGGCCATTTCGAGTGCGACCGTGGTGGTGGCGTCCGAGATCTCCGAATCCAGCCCGCCCATGATCCCACCGACGCCGATCGGGACGTCATTGGCATCGCAGATCAGCAGGTCACTCGACGAGAACGTGCGATCCTCACCGTCGAGGGTCACGAGGTGTTCGCCGTCTGCTGCGAGCCGAACACGGAAGCCGCCCCCACCGAGCGTGTCGAGGTCGTAGGCATGGTTCGGCTGGTTCAGCTCGAGCATCACGTAGTTGCTGACGTCAACGACGTTGTTGATCGGCCGCATGCCTGCGGCGGTGAGACGTCGCTGCATCCACTCGGCCGACTCCCCGACGACGACACCGGAGATGACGGTCGACGTGAACCGGCCACAGCGGTCGCTGTCGACGAGTTCGACGGGTGTCGTCCGCACATCACCGGTGACCTCCAGCGCGGGGGTCGGCGGTCGGAACTCGACGCCCATCTTCGCGGCCAGGTCACGGGCGATGCCCACGTACCCCCAGCAGTCGGGGCGGTTACGAGTCACATCGGCGTCGATCAGCACGTCGGGGCTGATGCCGAGGACGTCGCCGTACGGCAGACCGAGCGGAACCCCAGCCGGCAGGATCCGGATACCAGAGTGGTCTTCGCCGAGGCCCAGTTCCTGAGCAGAACACAACATCCCCTCGGAATCGATGCCGAGGATGCCGCGACGCTCGATCGTCATGCCATTGGGCATCGTCGTGCCGAGGGTCGCGAGCGGGACGATGTCGTCAGCCGAGATGTTGTTCGCGCCACACCAGACGTGTCGCTCGTCGCCGTCGCCCGCGTCGACATACACACGCTGGACCGTTGCTGCGTCGGGGTGTGATTCGAGGCGGAGGATGCGCGCGGTGATCACACCTTCGACCGTCTCGCCAACGGTGTCGATCGAGTCAACTTCGAGGCCGAGCGAGGTCAGCGCATCGGCAACGCGCTGGACGGCGTCGGCGTCGGACGGGTCACCGAAGTCGCCGTACTCGTTGAGCCAGGACAGGAGAATCTTCATGACAACTGCGCTCCCTCAGAACTGTTCGACGAATCGGAGGTCGTCGGAGAACATCTCCCGAATGTCGGCGACGCCGTGCCGCATGATCGCCATGCGGTCGATGCCGAAGCCGAACGCGAACCCGCTCCATTCCTCAGGATCGATTCCGCCGGCGCGCAGCACGTTCGGGTGGACCATCCCGCTCCCACCAAGTTCGATCCAGGATCCGTCCGGGCGCTGAATGTCGAACTCCGCCGACGGTTCCGTGAACGGGAAGTAACTCGGCCGCAGCCGCGAGCTCCACCCCTTGCCGAAGAACGCCTTCGTGAACGCGTCGATCGTGCCGGCGAGGTCGGCCATCGAGATGTCGCGGTCGATGACCAGGCCCTCGATCTGATGGAACACCGGCATGTGGGTGGCGTCGGGGGTATCGCGTCGGAAGACCCGACCCGGAGCGATGATGCGGATCGGCGGCTCCCCGTCGAGCATGGTGCGGATCTGGACTGGCGACGTGTGCGTGCGCAGCACCGTGGTGCCGGGTTCACCACCAGGCGGTACGTGGTCGACGAACAAGGTGTCCCACTCGCCACGAGCCGGGTGGCCGATCGGCATGTTGAGCGCCTCGAAGTTGTGCCAATCGGTCTCGACCTCAGGTCCTTCGGCAACGCTGAAGCCGAGGCCGACGAAGACGTCCTCGAGATGCTCCCAGGCCTGGGTCACCAAGTGGGCGTGGCCACGTTTCGGCTTGCCGATGTACTCGGTGAGGTCGATCCGCTCCGCCTCGACCTGGGCGCGTATGGCGTCTGCGGCAACAGCCGTGCGACGGTCGTCGAGTGCCGCATCGACGGCGGCCATCGCCTCGTTGATGGCCGCCCCGGCCGCCTTCTTGGCGTCGATCGACTCGAGTGCGCCGAGCTGCTTCTTCAAGCCGGCGAGTTCGCCCTTCTTTCCGGCGTAGCGGGTGGTCATCGCGGCCACTGCGTCGGGGCTGTCGGCTTGCGCGATGTCGGCGAGTGCCGCGTCACGGGCGGCGGTGATGTCGGAAATCAAGAGGTGTCCTTTCGAAGGAGCGGTGCGAGCAGGAGCGTTTGGGGTCCCCGGGGTCAGCCGGGGTACGGAAATCGCTGCGACTGCGTCATCACTCGGACGAGCGTAGCGGCAAGTACGGCGCGGGTCGTGGACAACTTCGCAGTCTTGGCCGACTCATCAGGACGGGGATTCGACCCGGCGTTCGGCCAACCGAATCCGATTGCCGTCGGGATCGGTGACCTCGATGTCGCGCGCCCATGGCATCTCGTCCGGAGTCATCTCGAAGTGGGCTGCGAGCGGATTTCCGCATCGTCACGGCGGATTCCCACGTAGGCGGGCATCCCGTCGACGAAACGATGTTCGAAGATCTGCTCGAAGCCGATCACCGAGTACCACGCAACCGCAGCCGCAGCTTCCGAAACCCGAAGAATTGGCACAACCGTCGTGACCACACCGCAAACCTACGCTTCCCGGCCCGGCCCACGGTCGCTCGGATGAGCGTGGGGCGCGCTCATCTCTCATCGATGGAGCAGGAGGTTCACGCGGGTGGCGGCAGCTTGGCGAGGTCGTCGACCACCTCGGCGCCGATGGCCGTCAGGATTGCGGGTGACGCGAGCACTTTCCGGCTGCGATCGCCGCCGCCCAGCACGATCCGATCACCTGCCATCACGCGGCTGTCGACCCAGATCGGCAGGTCAGCGGGGAGCCCGAACGGCGTGACGCCCCCGATTTCCATCCCGGTCAGCTCGGTCGTCGCCTCGCCGTTCGCGAACGATGCCTTCTTCACACCGAGTCGCTTGCGAACGACCTTGTTCACGTCGAGCCGGGTATGCGCCAGCACGATGCACGCGGCATAGACGGGCGTTTCCGATTTGCCGATCACGAGAATCGTGTTGGCCGACTCATCGAGAGTGAATCCGTAGGCCTCACAGAACTGAGCCGTGTCGGCGAGGTCCGGATCGCAGTCGAAGATCTCGTAGTCGACGCCCGTCGCGTCGAGCAGGTTGGTCAGCCGGTCACCCATCCAACCCGACCGTACCCGCCCGCCCACCATGCGATGAGAGACGACAGTGGGGCTGACGCTCATCGGTCATCGGTCATCGGTCATCGGAGCGTTGGCGGGCGGCTTCGAAAACGATCACCGTGGCCGCCATGGCGACGTTGAGCGACTCGCTCCGTCCGCGGTGCCGAATCGTCAGCCAGATGTCGATCGGGCCGCGTTCGTCATCCCACTCATCCGGGAGTCCGGCCGCCTCGTTGCCCATCACGATCGCGAGCCGGCCCGTCAAATCGGCCGAGGTATGGTCGATCACCGTTCGACCAGGGAACTCATGGCTGCTCGTCCCGGCGAGCAGGAACCCGGCATCGGTCACGTCGTCGAGCGACGCCACGATCACCGGCACATGGAACAGCGCGCCGGCCGACGAACGGACCACCTTCGGGTTGTACGCGTCGACACTGCCCGGCGTGAGGACCACGACATCGGCACCGGCGGCCTCGGCCGACCGCAGGATCGTTCCCAGGTTCCCGGGATCACCGACCTTGTCCAGCACGACGGCGAAACTCGAACCCGCGAGGAGTTCGTCGGCATCGCGGTCGGGAAGTTCAACCAAAACCAACGGCGCCTGCGGGGTCTGCGTCGTCGCCACCTTTTCGAGGACGCCTGCGGCGAGCTCGTTGAGCGCGCCGGCGCCATCGACCTCGACTCCGCTCCCCTCCGGGCTGTACTGCGCCACGCAGGTCCAGCCGGCGCGCACCGCCTCTGCAGCGAACACGGGACCTTCGACGACGAACACGCCCTCGTCATGACGTGCGCTCCGACGAGCGAGCAGCCGACGCAGCCTCTGCACGCCTGCGTTCGTGAGCCCCAGACCACCCATCGGTTCAGTCTGGCGGGTGAACGCCCACTCCAGGCGGCCGCGATTCAGATGTCAGTCGTCGGCGTACCACGCCGCATGGAAGCCGATCGGGACACGGGCCGCCATCTTCACGCGGGCAATCGGGCCGGCTTCCACGTCACGTGCGTCGAGGATGACCAACTCGGAGCGCTCGGTTGCTCGATCGCTGACGAAGCTCATCAACCAGCCATCGTCCTCTGCCGTCCCGTTCGGATCCGGTGCGAAGGCGTGCTCACCGCTGACCTCGGTCTCGGCGTAGTAGTAGGCCGAGGACGAGTCGGCCTCGAAGTCGTACTTCACGACAGCGTGGAAGTCGAAGTTGAACTCCCAGCTCCGCTGCGGACAGTCGTAGCCGTAGCGATTTCGCAGGCCGGTGAACTGCTCGTTGATCCGCGGGAACTCGCCGGCCACGTCATCGGTCTGGGAGTGAGAGACCGTGCTGGAGGCAAGATCGATCGTCCACTGCCACGGCATCGGCTCACGGGCTGCACCCGGATCGTCCGAGAACTGGAACCCACCGGGCATGTCGGCCATTCTCGGCGCCCGGACCTGCAGCACCTCACCATCGTCCCAGGCGTTGAAGAAGTGCACGACATAGCAGTTGTCGGTCTCGAACCAGCGCACGTCACCGGCCGTACCCCGGCGAGGGATGATGCCGATGCGGGTGCCGTTCTCCGGCCGCCAGCTGATTGCTTCGCCACCCGACAACAGCGCGCCCAGATCGAACACCGCCGGGGCGTCGAGGAAGACCGCATAGTTCTCGGTGATGACGAAGTCGTGCATCATCACGCCTGCGGGCAGATCGATGTCGACACTGTGCACGAGTTCACCCGACGCATCGACCTCGTGATAGCGGAGGTACGGCGCCTCGGCGCTGTAGCCGAAGAACAGCATGTCGCCCGTCACCGGGTCGACCTTCGGATGAGCCGTGAAGGGTCCGACGAGCTTTCCGCCGAAATCGTACTCGCCGATCGTCGTCAGGTCGCGGCCGAACTGGGTGGGAGGTGCGGCCTCCATCAACGAGAAGTACTTGCCGGCATGACGAATCGTGGCCGTGTTGGCCGTGTTCTTCAGAATGCCCGCCTCCTCGATCACATCGGCCGCCGGGAACTGGAAGTTGGCCATGCCACCGAAACACGACCGGCCGCGCTCGCGTTCTGCGAGGAGGCCCTTCGACTCGATCCAGCGGTTCTTGTAGCTGGCCTTGCCATCGGCGATGTTGACGGCGTGCAGCATGCCGTCGCCGTCGAACGGGTGGTACGCGCCCATCGGGGCGAACTGCGGGTTCGGTCCGGTGCGCACGAACATCCCGTTGAGCGCAGCAGGGATCTCCCCCACCACGTCGAGGCTCTCGTCGTCTCGTTCGTCGAAGACCGGGGCCATCAGCCCCTGCAGGAATGGAGATTGCCAAGTGTCGTTCTCGATCGTGCTCACCCTCCGATCATGGCACTTCTGATCAGCCGCCGACGGGCAACGAAAACAGCGAAGGGACCGTGCGCTCTGCACGGCCCCTCCCAGATTCGGTGTTCAGTCGCTCAGAGAGCGGCTTTGGCGTTGTCCACCAGCTTCGAGAACGCAGCTGCGTCGGTGACAGCGATCTCGGCCAGGATCTTGCGATCGACCTCGATGCCCGCAGCGTTGAGCCCGGCGATGAACCGGCTGTAGCTCATGTCATTCTGACGGCAGGCTGCGTTGATCCGCTGGATCCACAGACGGCGCATCTCGCCCTTGCGGGCCCGACGGTCGCGGAAGGCGTAGTTGCCCGACCGCATGACCTGCTCGTTGGCGGCGCGGAACGAACGGCTCTTGTTGCCGTAGTAACCCTTCGCCTGCTTCAGGACCTTCTTGTGACGGTTCGTCTTCGTGACGCCGCGCTTGACTCGTGCCATTGATCTTCTCCTTCTCCTACTTCAGCGTCTCGATCAGCGTTCGGCGAGCAGCCGCTTGATCTTCTTCACGTCGCCGGGATGGACGTCTTGGTCCTGCTCCAGCCGACGCTTCCGCCGTGACGACTTCTTCTCGAACAGGTGCTGGTTGTTCGCCTGCTCGCGACGGAGCTTGCCCGTCCCGGTCTTCTTGAACCGCTTCGCTGCGGTCTTCGATGTCTTCATCTTCGGCATCTCAATCTCCTTCTGATTCCGCCGTTTCGCCTGCCTCGGCGATCTCGGCCTCGGCTTCGGCTGCTTGCTTGGCCGCTTCGACCGCTGCCTTCCTGATCGCCTCTTGCGCCTGCTTGTCGGGTGACAGCACCATCGACATCGCCCGGCCTTCGAGCCGTGAACGGCTGTCGAGCTTGGCGGCGGGTCCCACGGCTTCGATGACCTCGTCGAGGATCTTCGCGCCCAGTTCGGGGTGCGCCATCTCACGGCCACGGAACTGCAACGTCACCTTGACCTTGTGGCCTTCGTCGATGAAACGAATGACATTGCGGGTCTTGGTGTCGAAGTCGCCCTTGCCGATCTTGGGTCGGTACTTGACTTCTTTCACCGAGACATTGGTCGACTTCTTACGGGCTTCTTTGGCTTTCTGGTCTTCCTCGTACTTGAACTTCCCGTAGTCCATGATGCGGCAGACGGGTGGGTTCGCCTGCGGCGCGACTTCGACGAGGTCGAGGTCGAGGCCTCGGGCCATGCGCAGCGCCTCGGGAACCGCTTTGATTCCGAGCTGATCGCCACTGGGTCCGATCAATCGGACCTCACGGCTACGGATACGGTCGTTGACGCGGTGCTGTTCGCCACGCGGTTCTGGTCGTCGCGGTGCTATGAGACTTCACTCCTGTGCAATGGGCCTCCCCATGATGAATGTTGGTGCTCGACGCGAAGTCCGCGGAGCGACCGACACCCTGCCGACCGGAGTCGGCTCGGTGGCTGTCTCAGCCTCAGTACCCGTGTCACTGTTCCGTTGCTCTGCGAGCGGCGGGGTTGTGGACAGGTGGGGACTCGCGTCCCACTTCGCCTCAGTTGTGCTCCGGTAGGGTACCGCGCGTGAGTGACGAAACCTCTGACACCGACACCGGCGGCACCTTCGAGATCCCCGGGCTCGACGACTTCCAGTCCGAGTTCGAGCAGCTGAGCCCCGACGAGCAGCAGCAGATCCGCGAGGCCGAACAAGCGATGGCCGAGGCCCGCGAACGTCTGTCATCGGTGCCGGCCGAGGTGGTCATCACCAACCACGTGATGGGTCTCTACGAGTTGGCTGCCATCCATCTGTCGGCCGAACAGCCCGACCTGGTGCAGGCCGCACTGGCAATCGATGCCCTGGCCTGTCTCATCGACGGCTTGGGCGACCGGCTCGGTCCCGAGGCGCCGACGATGGAGGGCGCCCTCCAGAACATCCGCCTGGCCTTCGTCCAGATCAAGGGCCAGAACGCCGAGTGACCCCCGCTGCGTTCGCGCGGCACCCCGCCACACCACGAGACCTCGAAATTCCGGCGGATCGTGACGCTGGTCGTCACGATCCGCCGGAATTTCGAGGTTTGGTGGTGACCACGGTTTCAGCGGTCGTCGCGCCGGAAGCGACCGATCGGTGCGTCGAGAACACGGCCACCGGCGACGAGCACGTCCTCCTCAGCGAGCAGCTCCGCCTGCAGCGCCGGGTTGCCGGTGCGGATCCGCCCCTGTGCGTTCACCACCCGCCACCACGGCACGTCCATCGTCGTTTCGCGCAGTATCCGACCGACCAGGCGGGACTGCTTCGGGTAGCCGGCGACCTCGGCGACGTCACCGTAGGTGGTGACCTCGCCTTCCCCGAGCGCGAGCAGCACCTCGATGATCCGACGCTCCCGGATCGCCCGGTCGTCACCCATCAGGTGATCGATGCGGCCTCGTAGCGGCCGAGCTTGCAGAGCACGTCGAAGGTCACGACCGCCCCCACGGCGATGTCTCGGGAACCGTCGGCGATCTCGATGCAGTGGAACGGGTATCGGGCGCCGTCCGCCTCGATGACGCCGAGGCCGACGTCGGCGTCGAAGCCAGTGACCGTCCCCGTCATCGTCGAACTCACGGGACAATCTTGGAGATCGGCATCTCGACGAGATCGGTGGCGCCCGCCTCGCGCAGATCGGGGATCACGAGGTTGATCGTCCGCTTCTCGACCACCGATTCGACGGCGTACCCACCGTCGGACAGCGGCGACACGGTCGGCGACTTCATCGACGGGACCTTCGCGAGCACGGCGTCCTTGTTCGCTTCACTCACGTTGAGCTTCAGCAGCACCCGACCACGAGCATCGAGGACCCCGTTGAGCAGGGTCATCACCTGATCCATGGCTTTGCGCTTCTCGGGGTCCGCGTAGGCGACCGGGTTCGCGACCACTTCGGTGTAGCTGGTGAGGATCGTGTCGATGACCTTGAGACCGGCTGCGCGCAGGGCCCTGCCGGTCTCGGTGATCTCGACCACGCAGTCGGCGATGTCCGGAATCTTCGCCTCGGTCGCTCCGTAGGACAGGCGGATGTTCGCCTCGACGCCATTCGCCTCGAAGAAGCGGCGGGTCGACTCGAGGTACTCCGTCTGGACCCGAACGCCGTTCGGCAGGTCCTTGACGGACTCAGCGGGCGAATCGCCGGCAACCGCCACGACCATGCGGATCGGCTTGCTCGTGTTCTTGGAGTACTTCAGTTCGCCCAGGCTTTCGACGACGCTGCCGGTCTCCTCGACCCAGTCACGCCCGGTGATCCCGAGGTCGAACAGGCCCTCGGACACGTAGGTCGGAATCTCCTGCGGACGCAGGATCCGGACCGATTCGATGCGCGGGTCGTCGACGTTCGCCTGGTAGTCGACCGAGGACGATCGCTGCACCGGCAGGTCGGCCGCCTCGAAGAGTTCCAGCGTCGCCCGTTCCAAGGAGCCTTTCGGCAAGACCAGCTTCAGCACCCGAGCGAGGCTACCGGCGCCGCCCGCTCCCCGTTTGCGTCCGGAATTCCACCCTCGGGACGGCAAGAAATCAGACGCAAACGCCGATCGGGGATGACCGGCGGAACGAAACCGAGGTTCAGTGGGAGGTGTCGGCGTCGTGGAGGAGCCGGAGGGCGTGAGGCAGCACGTCGATGATCGCATCGAGCTGCTCGACGCACCCCTTGGTGCTACCGGGCGCATTGACGATGATCGTCTGTCCACGAACACCGGCCACGCCGCGAGACAGCCGACCGAGGGGGTTGCACAGCCGCATCGCTTCTGCCAGACCTGGCGCCTCGCGCTCGATGACCGCACGGGTGCCTTCCGGGGTCTGGTCTCGCGGTGCGAACCCTGTGCCGCCCGTTGAGGCGATCAGCCCAGCGAAGCCGTTCGACATCTCGGTCAGTGCGGTGGCCACGTTGTCGGCGCCGTCGGCCGTCACACGCCGCTCCACGACCTCGAAACCGCTCGCGCCGAGGAAGTCGGCCAGGGCGGCACCGCTCTTGTCCTCACGGGTCCCGTGGATCACGCCGTCGGAGCAGGTGAGCACCTTGGCCAGTGGTGTGACGTCGTCGCTCATGAGCAACGACGGTACCGAATCATCACCATGCCGTCGGTGTCGGCGTCCTGGGGCAGCACGCGCCAACCCTGACGATGCCGCCGCCACCGACCCGATGGCGGCTCGGAATCGTCGACCTCGAACCCCTCGGGCGTGGCGTGGTCGACCGATTCGGCGTCGAGCAGGGTGCACACGCTGTAGACGAGTCGCCCACCGGGTCGCACGAGCGACGCTGCCGAGGTCAGGAGTTGCGCCTGGAGGCGTGCAAGCTCTCGAACGTCGTTCGGCTCGACGCGCCACCGGGCATCGGCGCGTCGACGCAGCGCCCCGAGACCCGAGCACGGTGCGTCGAGCAGCACCGCGTCGAACGCGGCAGGACCGAACGGCGGTCGTGTGCCATCTGCGATGACGACCGGGAGATCGAGTTCCAGGCGCTCGACATTGTCTCGCACGAGTTCGGCCCGATGCTCCTGACGGTCGGCGGCGACGACCAATGCACCCGAACCCGCCATGGCGGTGGCCTTGCCGCCCGGCGCCGAGCACATGTCGAGCACGCGCTCGCCGGCCTTCGCCTCAACCGCATAGGCGACCCACAGCGACGAGAAGTCCTGGACGTAGCCGTCGGGGCGTTCGGTCACGGTCGGGGCCTGGTTCATTCGCTCCAGCGCGGCGGCCGCGTCGTCGCCGAGATCGGCGTGCAGCGCATCGGCGATCCACTCGGGGTAGCTGAGTCGGGCAGCCTCCGAGGGCCACGTCATGTCGGCGATGTCCGACTCCGAGATGCGCCGCAGCACGGCGTTGATGAAGCCGCGAGTCTTGGTCGGAGCGAGGTCGACCGTTGCGCTGACCGCCGCGTGCGCCGGAACCCCCATGAACGCCAGTTGATACGTGCCGAGGCGGAGGATCGAACGGGTCTGCTCGTCGGGCGGCTGGCTGGCGAAACGATCGATGATCGCGTCGCACGCCCGGCGCATCCGCGTCGAGCCGTAGACCAGTTCAGTCGCGAACTTGCGGTCCTGCTCGGACAGCTCCGAATCCGCGAGCATCGGACCGAGCACGAGGTTCGCATAGGCCCCGTCGTTCTCGATCCGCCTGAGCACGTCCAGCGCCACGCCCCGCGACTTGCGACGTGCCGCAGAACGTGACGACGGCTTCGGCGTGGTGGTTCCTGCGTCGGTCTTCTCGCCCTTCTGCAGCGCTGCGCGCCGTTGTTTGCGATTGAGCGGCTTGCCCGTGGGTGGTGGCAGGTCGCTCACAGGTCACCGAACAGTTCGTCGTCGGCGGGTTGGGCACCGTTGCGCCAGGCGTCGAAGGCCATCGGCCCCTTGCCCTCGGGTTGGACCGAGGTGGGGACGAGGCGCCCCTCCATCACATCTGCAGCGAGAATCTTCAGCCGCTTGCCACGGAACGTCGTCCATGCGCCGCCGATCCGCACCAGCCGATGGATCTCGACGACCGGACGTGACCAGTCGATCTCGAATTCGGCTTTGTCGAGCTTGGCGGCGTACACGGTGTCACCGACCTGCGCAGCAGCGGTGTCGATCCATTCGCCGACGGGCCGGTCGAGCACATCGACGAGCACGCGGCAACCGACGTCGGTCAGTTCGGCGCGCAGCTCGTCCGCCGTCGTGTCGACGCCGATCGGCACCCGCTCCTCGGCGTAGATCCCGCCGGTGTCGAGCCCCTCCTCGAGGCGCATCACGTCGACGCCGGTCTCGGGGTCGCCGGCGAGGATCGCCCGCTCGACCGGCGCAGCACCGCGCCACCGCGGCAGCAGCGAGTAGTGCAGGTTCACCATCGGGAGCACATCGAGGAGATGCGGCTTGATGATTCGCCCGTAGGCGACCACGACGCCCAGCTCGGCACCGTCGTCGACCGCGATGAGCACATCGTCGGGATCGTGGGACACCGTCAGGCCCAGCTCGAGTGCGGCAGCCTTGACCGGACTCGGTGACAGTGCGCTGCCCCTCCCCCGCTTCTTGTCGACGCGGGTGATCACCCGAACGATGTCGTGACCGGCGTCGACGAGCGCCCGCAGCGGCGGAACCGCCATCTCGGGCGTGCCGAGGTAGACCAGCTTCACGCGATCAGCTCAGGCGCAGGCGACGCATGAGGCCGCCGCGCGCTTCGTTGTCGCGTTCGGCCGCGGCCTGCTCCTCGATCCGGCGATACTCGGCCAGGGCACCCTTGCGCTGGTCGCCTTCGAGGCGGTCGAACATGAGCACGCCGTTGAGGTGATCGATCTCGTGTTGGAACATGCGCGCTTCGAGTTCGTCGGCCTCGATCTCGATCACTTCGCCATCGAGGCTCACGCCGCGAACCAGCACCAGCTTGGGCCGGAGCATCTCGACGTACAGACCGGGGATCGACAGACATCCTTCGTCGAACACCCACTCGCCGTCCGACTCGACGATCTCGGGGTTGATGATCGCCAGTGGTTCGTCGCCGAAATCCCACACGACGACTTGCTTCTGGACGCCGATCTGCGGAGCGGCGAGCGCGAGCCCGTTGCCCGAATCGACCAGCGTGTCGAACATGTCGTCAACGAGGCGGATGACCTTGCCGTCGACGTCGGTCACCTTCGCAGCTTGGCTCTTCAGCACAGGATCGCCGTATGTCCTGATCTTGTACGACATTGCTGCCAGGCTACGGGGGATGACCGCCACACCCATGCCCGACGACCCACAAGACGAGGCGGCGTCCCACTACTTCGACGATCCGACCATCCCGTCCGATCCGGTCATCGTCGACGTGACCCTGCCCGACACGGCTTTCACGCTGGAGACCGACACCGGCGTGTTCAGCCGCGGCCATCTGGACGCGGGCACCTCCCTGCTCCTTCGATCCAATGTGCCACTCGCATCCGAGGGGCACCTGCTCGACCTCGGCGCCGGGTCGGGTGCCATGGCGATGACGATGGCCCGACGCTCGCCCGGCGCAACGGTTTGGGCTGTCGACGTCAACTCCCGAGCGCGGGACTTGTGTCGGAGAAATGCCGAGCGAAACAACGTCACGAACATCCGAGTGGCCTCACCTGACGAGGTTCCGGAGGATCTGCGATTCTCGACGATCTGGTCGAACCCACCGATCCGCATCGGTAAACCAGCCCTCCGGGAGTTGCTGCTCACCTGGCTGGCTCGACTGACCGACGACGGATCGGCCACGCTGGTCGTCCAGAAGCATCTCGGTGCGGACTCGCTCCAACGCTGGCTCACCGTCGAAGGCCACCCGACCGAGCGTGTGGCCTCCAAGTCGGGATTTCGACTCCTGGCGGTTCGTCCGGCCGCAGGTACATAGTTCGAACTGTCATCACCTATGCGAACCATGCGGCATTCATGACCGGTGTTGATCCGGCAGTGACCGGCGTGTACGGAAACCACACCTGGATCGACGCCGAGGGCTGGGTCGAAGCACCGCTGGCCGGGCCTCGGGCCACCATGCTGTTCGATCGGGTCGCCGATGCCGGTGGCCGTTCGGTCACGGTCGTGGGAGACCACGAACTGATCGCACGCTGTGCCCGGCGTCGCCGGAACGGAGCAGCTCAGCGATGATGTCTGGATGGCCTGGACCTCCTCGGGATCGGCGACCAGTGACCGACGTTGCATTCTTTCGTGATCACGGCTGGCTCGTGTTGGCCGGCGCGTTCGACGCCGATGCAGTCACCGCATTCGACGCGGCGGTCGACCAAGTGGCCGGCTGGGCGACCACCGGCGGCCCCGGCCTGCACCACTTCGAGCAGACGGATGCCGGCGCCGTCCTCGCCCGAAGCGAGGACTTCGTCCCCCACCACGAAGTACTGCGACAGCAGATCTGCGAGGGCCTCATCAGCGACGTCCTCAGCGACCTGTTCGGAGAGCCCGCCGTGCTGTTCAAGGAGAAGATCAACTACAAGCACCCTGGCGGGGGCGGATTCGCTCCGCACCAGGACGCCGCGGCGTACCGCTTTGTCGACCATCACATCTCGTGCATGGTTCCGCTCGACCCTGCGACTCCCGAAAGCGGTTGTCTGTACGTGGCGCCAGGCTTCGGTCAGGGCCGTCTTCCGACCGACCACCGCGGTCGGATCGACGAGGCACATGCAGCGACACTCGACTGGAAGCCCGTGACACTCGAACCCGGCGACCTGTTGTTCTTCGACTCGTACACACCGCACTTCAGCGAGACGAACACGACGACTCGCTCCCGCCGCGCCGCCTACCTCACCTACAACGCGGCGTCGCTCGGAGACTTCCGCGGGCGCTACTACGCCGACAAACGCACCGAGTTCAAGTCGGCTGCTGGCGACTTCGATGGCGAGCGTGTTCGCATCAGCATCAGCGACGACTTCCTGGGCCGACCGGTCGACAATGGCGCACGATGACGATCGTCGAGGACCTCATTGCGTTGTACGACGGTCCGTCCGCCTCTCGGTTGTACGACGAAGCCGTGACGGAGCTGGAGCATGCACTGCAGTGCGCGGCGCTCGCCGTCCGCGCCGGTGCCACCGACGCGTTGACAGCGGCCGCGCTGCTGCATGACGTCGGCCACCTACTGCTCGCCGACAACGTTGCACTCACCGACGAACTCACCGTCGATCGCCACCACGAATCGGCCGGCGCGCGGTATCTCGCTCCCCACTTCCCGCCGAGCGTCACCGCGCCGATCGCCCTCCACGTCGAAGCCAAGCGATACTTGTGCGCGAGCGAACCTGGCTACCTCGCATCGTTGTCTCCGTCGTCTGTTCGCAGCCTCGCACTGCAGGGTGGGCCGATGGACGAACACGAAGCGGCCGCGTTCGAGCGGCAACCCGGGTTCGCCGACTCGGTCGCTGTGCGGCGGTGGGACGACCAGGGCAAGATCGCCGGACTCGACGTGAGCGAATTCCGGCGGCACGTGCCGATGCTTGGCTCGCTGGTCACTCGCTGAGAAGCTCGGGTGCGGGAGCGTCGGTGACAATCGCCGGGAGGGCCCTCGAAGACCGACGTCCGCCGGCCGATCTGTCGTCGCTCGATGCCCGCGTCGTGCGGTACGGGGCACGGCGCTCGGCATCGAGCAGTACGTTGCGGCCGGCGCGTCGATGGGAGCAGCCACCGCGCTCCACGCTGCCGTCATGGCCCCGGAGCGCATCCCTGGGGCTCGTCGAGCCGCGGGACTCCGCAGCTGGAATCCCGCTCGGCTGGCACATGCCATGCGGGGCGCGACTCGCGCTCAGCTGCCGTCACGACACCAGATTGCATCGATTCGTTGCCCGATGCTGGTGCTCGCATGGACGGGAGATCCTGGCCATCCGGTCACCACGGCCGAGGAGTTGCGGCGCCTCGTTCCGCGCGCCACCGTGCACGGGGACTCGACCGGTCCGGCAATCGACCAATGGACCGGACACATCGCCGAATTCCTGACCGGACTCGGCAGGCCCGGCTGACGGTCCGGTTCAGATCCGAGGCGGATCGACCGCCACGCGGACTCGCGCACCGGACGGTCGCGCCGTTTCGTTGATCGCCCGCCCGAGCGTCGTCCAATCCGCAGCACGCAGGAGGTAGCGATCCGCACCGTCCCGCCCAACCTGGATCACGCTGCGATCGAGCTCGGCGACCACCTCATCGCTGTAGCCGCCAGTGACCGACGCGAGGGCGCCGTACGGCGGGAGTCCGAGCATTCGGCGCCGTTCACGCTCCTCGGACACGACGATGTCGGGATCGGCAGCGAGCGCCGCCCGGACGACTTCGTGGTCGGGGTTGAAGGTCTGGATCATCACCGTGGGTGCAAGCCGTCCCGCCCGAACGATGAGCGCCATCGCCTGCTCCGACGCCCGGAATCGGGGCGCCAGCATCTCAGAATCGAACTCGAGAAACGCCACCACGTCCACCGGCTCCACGCGGTACAGCGCAGCCTCGGTTCCGACGTACAGGTCGGCTCTCCGCGGCGGGGCGTCATCCCCGCCGGTCACCACCACGGCCGGCCGGTTTGCCGCAGCTTCGAGTTCCTCGCCGATCCGGGTCACACCAGGCCGGAGGTTTGCGAACGTGCCACCGCCACACTCCTGGCACACGGGCGGACGCTGCGCGAGGCACCGGGCGCACGCGAGCCGCCCGTCATCGGCCAACCCGACCGCGGCATCGCAATTCTCACAACGCACCAGCGCTTTGCACGTGCGGCATGCCAGGACTCGGGCGCGACCAGTCGTGTTACTGATACACAACACCCGCTGGAGTGGGTCGCGGATCCGCTCGATCAACGCGGAGGTGACGAGCGACTTCTTCCACGGCTCCTCCTCGGTTCGGTCGACCACCTGCACGCGCGGCCAGTGCAGGCGCTCGCGTTCCGGAGTCGGATGGACCGGCCCGTCCGGACCTGCGAGTTCCTCGATCGCAACCAGCGTCGGAATCGGAGAGATGTACACGACGGGCACGCCTGCTCGAAAACAGCGCTCTGCGATCACGTCGCGTGCGTGCCAGGTCGGCGACCGCTCCTCCTGGAGCGCCTCGTCGTGCTCGTCGATCACGATCGCTGCCGCCATCCCCGCACACGGCATCCATGCGGCCGACCGCGTCCCCACCACGACGTCGACGCCCCCGGCCGCGGCGGCCCAGTCATCGGGGACGAACGCCACGGTGGCTCCGGCCCGACGGAGCCGCGCTGTGAGCAGCGATGCGTCGGCGGCGGTAGGAACCACCACGAGGGACGGTCCGTGAGCGATCGCCGACAACACCGACGGCAGGACGTCACTGCGAGGTGGAAGCCGCAGCACCCCGCCACCTGCCTCCAGCAGCTGCGTGGTGGCCGGTGACGAGGGTGCAGGTGCCTGCGCGCGGTGGTGAGCGAGCGGGAGCGCCTTGACCGCACGTTTCGGCGACGCGGCCACCAGAAACGGCCGAATTCGCCGAGCCGCCCAGCGAACATGCGCCCACTCGGCGAGTTCGATGAGCTCCTCGGACGGCCCGTACCCGGTCACCTTCGCAATCGGCTTGAGCCCTGCCGCGTCGACATCCGACTCGTGGAGTAGGTCGACGATCCACCCGCCGATGCGCCGCCCGTGCAGGTCGACGCGCACGATGGTCCCGATCCGAACTTCAGCGCTGAGGCCCTCGGGAATGGAGTAGTCGAACGACTTGTCGAGCCCGGTGACGTCGGGGAGCACCCGCGCCACCGATGCCGGTGAGTCCGACCTCGACGACGTCGTGCTCACCGGACCGGTTTGATCAGGCGCCGAGTGCCGACTTCAGGTCGTCGAGCTTCCCGAGCTGCTCCCAGGGGAACTCGTCGCGGCCGAAGTGACCGTACGCCGCCGACTTCTTGTAGATCGGCCGCTTGAGATCGAGATCTCGCACGATCGCTCCGGGGCGGAGGTCGAACGTCGACCGGACGGCCGCCTCGATCTTGGCGGGGTCCTCCTTGGCGGTCCCGAAGGTCTCGACGAGGATGCTCATCGGCTGCGCCATACCGATTGCGTAGGCGAGTTGGATCTCGCAGCGATCGGCGGCGCCGGATGCCACGACGTGCTTCGCGACCCAACGGCCTGCGTACGCGGCGGAGCGGTCGACCTTCGACGGGTCCTTGCCGGAGAAGGCGCCACCACCGTGGCGGCCCATCCCGCCGTACGTGTCGACGATGATCTTGCGGCCGGTGAGCCCGCAGTCGGCGTACGGACCACCGAGGACGAACTTGCCGGTGGGGTTGATGTAGATCTCGTAGTCGTCGTCGGCGAACTGCTCAGGGACCGTGGGACGGATGACCTGGTCGATCAGGTCGGGGCGGATCACCGTGTCCCGATCGATCCCATCTTGGTGCTGGGTCGAGATCAACACGGCCTTGAGCGCGACCGGACGACCCTTCTCGTCGTAGTCGAAGGTGACCTGGGTCTTGCCGTCCGGACGCAGGTACGGAATCTGGCCCGACTTGCGAACGTCGGCGAGACGCTCGGCCAGACGGTGCGCGGTGTTGATCGGCAGCGGCATCAATGCCTCGGTCTCGTTGCAGGCGTAGCCGAACATCATGCCCTGGTCGCCGGCGCCCTGCAGGTTCAGGTGATCCTCGCCTGACGTGCCGCTGCGGACCTCTTCGGAGGTGTCGACGCCCTGCGCGATGTCGGGGCTCTGCGGGTCGAGCGCGACCATCACGCCACAGGTGTTGCCGTCGAAGCCATAGAGCGCGTTGTCGTAGCCGATGCCGTTGATCGTGTCGCGAGCGATCTTGGGGATCTCGACGTAGGCGGTCGTGCTGACCTCCCCGGCGACGACGCACAGGCCCGTCGTGATCATCGTTTCGCAGGCGACGCGTGCGTCGGGGTCCTCGGCCAGGATGGCGTCGAGAATCGAGTCCGAGATCTGGTCGGCCATCTTGTCGGGATGGCCTTCCGTGACGCTTTCGGACGTGAAGGTGTAATTGGCCATGGTTCAGTCTTTCCCTGTCTGAGTCGCTGCTCGGATATCGACGATCGTGTTGATAACGGCCCGGGCGACGTCTCGCTTGGCGGCGAGGTCGATCTCGACAGGCTCCGCGTCGGGTCGGAGCAGCGTA
>Ga0316197_10000760_pt1 | contig 22627 bp, 21 predicted proteins | sample OudBiesiAoxic_MG_FD_204939 | JGI IMG/M metagenome (GOLD analysis project Ga0316197, IMG submission 204939) | Coastal sediment microbial communities from Oude Bieten Haven, Netherlands - site A oxic | ecosystem: Environmental > Aquatic > Marine > Coastal > Sediment | place: Netherlands... | reverse complement strand
GAGCTCGGCCCGGTCGCGCTCCCCGCGGGCACCTACTCGGCCGAGATCAAGGCCGGCGACACTGTCGTGCCCCCGACCCCGGCTGACGTCCCGGTGACTGAGGGCGAGAACACCATCGTCTACGCGTGGGGCGACGCCTCGGGCGGCTCGGTGGAGATCGCCGTCCAGACCGTGGCCCTGGGTCACTCGGCTCCCTCGGGTGTCCCCGGTGGCGAGAGCGGCGCTGCCGCCGGCGTCATGCCTGGCTGGATCTTCGCCGCCGCAGGCCTCGGCATCGCAGGCATCGCCCTGGCCGGCCGCCGCCTGGCAACCGAGAAGTAGCACCTGGCTCCGGGCGGGCAGCGCATCGATTCACCTGCCCGTCCGGAGTGCACGACCGGGGCACTCGCCCCACCATGGAAGCCGGGAGCGGTGACCACAGCCAACCACGTCACCCTGGGGCCGTGGCCACCGCTCCCCCAATGAGCAGAGGACCTCGTCATGACTCGTCGGAGCAGAGCACTCGTCGCCCTTGTGGCGTCGACCGCTTTGCTCCTCGGCTCGGGTGTGGCCTGGGCGGTCTCTCGCTCCCAAGGCGTGGGGACCGACCTCGAGCAGGTCACCGCTGCTCGCACCGCTGCCGACCTGACGGTCTCACGAGGCCCTGGCCGGCCGGCGACAACTGACCAGCAAGACAGCCAGCCGGACGCGACGGCGAGCCAGAAACAGGCTCCCGAGATTCCGATGACCGACGCCACCGAGATCGTCTTCGACGAGCCCGTCGCTCCGCCACGACGGTTGGCCATCCCCGGCGTCGACGTCGCCATGCCCATTGCCGCCACGGGTGTGCAGGGCGACGGGCAGATGGAGCTGCCGGACGACCCGTCCGTCATCGGCTGGTACAAGTTCGGCGCCTCTCCGGGCGACCCACGAGGATCAGCCGTTCTCGGCGGGCATGTCGACTCGATCGAGCAGGGCATCGGCCCCCTGGCCCGTCTGGCCTCGGTCGAGGTCGGCGAACGTCTCGTCGTGACCGACTCCGACGGCAGGCTCGTGCGCTACGAGGTCACCTCGGTTCAGCGAATCACGAAGGCCTCCCTTCCGGTAGACGTACTATTTCGACCGGAAGGCCCTCATCAGCTCGCCGTGATCACCTGTGGTGGCAGGTACATCCCGGATGCGGGAGGGTACGAGGACAACATCGTCGTGCTGGCTCGCCCGGTGGCCAGGTGAATCCGGGATGAGTGCCACGATGGTGATGACGACCGTTCGTGAGGAGCCGAGGGTGACCGGATCCGTCACGGGGCCGGCAGGCACGACTGCAGGCCTCAGTGATCCCGACGTTGCGCGCGCGTTCGCCGACGGGGCCGAGGAGGCCCTGGAGGAGGCGTACCGCCGCTGGTCGGGGCTGGTCTTCACGGTCGCGATGCGCACGCTGGGCAATCGCACGGACGCCGAGGACGTGGTCCAGCAGGTGTTCGTGGCCGCCTGGCAGAGCCGGCAGAAGTACGAGCCGTCGTCCGGTTCCCTCGCCGGATGGTTGATGGGCATTACCCGGTACAAGACGGCCGACCTGCACGCGGCCCGCGCCAAGGTCGTCCGCGCCCAAGATGCGGTGGAGCGGGTGACCCCTAACCCCACCGAGCCGACACCGGCCGAGCCCGTCGTCAACAAGGTGCTGATCGCCGACGAGCTCGCCCGCCTGGGCCAGCCCCAGAGACGAATCCTGGAGCTGGCCTTCTACGAAGACCTGACCCACGCTCAGATCGCCAGCGTGCTCCGACTACCGCTGGGAACCGTGAAGAGCCACATCAAGCGCAGCTTGGACAAGCTGCGCCTTCGACTGGAGGTTGACGGTGTCGCACTGTGACCCCGAGACGCTCGCCCTGAGGTCACTGGGCGAGCGAGTGGGGACACCCGACGTCGACGCACACCTGGCCACGTGCCAGGAGTGCCAGGACCAGCTCGCCAGCCTCGGCACTCTCGTCGGCATCGCTCGTACTCGTGGCCCCGTCGAGATGCAGCAGCCTTCCGCCGCGGTCTGGGCCCGGATCCACGACGAGCTGGGCCTGACCACCGCCGTCACCAACCGCTCCGACACGGCTTCCACCGCAACGCCCGCGCCGCACCTCGAGCAGGACGTCGCGCCGGTCGTGTCCCTCCAGGAACGACGCGACCGGCGGGCACGCCCGTCGACCTGGCTGCTCGCTGCCGCCGGAATCGGGGGCATCGTGGTCGGCGGCGTGGTGACCGCCGCAGTCGTCGGGACAGACGCTCAGGAGTCGCTGACCGTGGCGTCCTCGGTCGACCTCGCTCCGCTGCCGGCCTGGGACGCCCAGGGCACGGCTGAGCTGGCGGTCAACGCTCAAGGCCAGCAGATGCTCGTCGTCGCCCTGGACGCTGACGCTGCTGCAAGCGCCGATGGATTCCAGGAGGTCTGGCTGATCGACGAGAACGTCGAAGGCATGGTCTCGCTCGGCATCCTCGAAGGATCGGACGGGCAGTTCGTCATCCCGGACGGAGTCGACGTGGCCGCCTTCCCCATCGTCGACATCTCGCTCGAGCCGTTCGACGGAGACCCGACCCACTCCGGCGACTCGATAGCCCGCGGCCAGATCGAGGCCTAGCCTCCCGGGCGCCTACCCTGGTGCCATGGCTCGTCGCGCACCGTCGATGCGGCTCGTGCGCGGGTTGGCCGTGGCCTCCCTAGTCAGCCAGATCGGAATCGTCGTCACCGGCGGTGCCGTTCGGCTGACCGGGTCGGGGCTGGGCTGCCCGACGTTCCCGCGCTGCACCGAGGACTCCTACGTCAACACCCCCGAGTACGGGATCCACGGCTTCATCGAGTTCGGCAACCGGCTGCTGACGTTCGTGCTGGCCGCCATTGCGCTGGCCACCCTGGTTGCCGTCTGGAGGCTACGGCCCCGGCGCCGCGACCTGCTCGAGCCCGCCGCAGTGCTCTTCCTCGGCATCCCGGTACAGGCACTCATCGGCGGCATCACCGTGCTGACGGAGCTGAACCCGTGGGTCGTCATGCTGCACTTCGTCGCCTCGGCGGCCCTCATCGCCGTGGCGACCGTGCTGGTGCGCCGGTCCCGCGAGGCGGCGGGACCCGTCCGGCCCATCGGTGGCTCGGTTGCCGGGCTGTGGCTGCGCCGCCTGGCCGCGGGCATCGTCGCCACAACCTTCGTGGTGGTCTACCTCGGGACCGTCGTCACCGGCAGCGGTCCCCACGCCGGGGACGACATGGCCCAGCGCACGGGCCTGGATCCCGAGAGCATCAGCCAGCTGCACGTCGATGTCGTTTTCCTGCTGCTCGGTCTGACAGCTGGCATGTGGTTCGCGGCCCGCGCCGCCGGCTCCCCCGGACGCGTCGCCCGCAGTGCCGCGATCCTGCTGGTCGTCGAGCTGGCTCAGGGGCTGATCGGCTTCGTCCAGTACTTCACCGGGCTGCCCATCGTCCTGGTCGGCCTGCACATGCTCGGGGCGACGATCCTCGTCGTCGCTGCCGTCTCGCTGCTGCTGAGCACGCGCGAACGGGTCGTGACCGACGGCGCCATCGCGCCGGGGGAATCAGCCCAGGACGACGACGTCGACGCCGATGCTCACGAAGACCAGCGTGAGATAGGTGATGGAGGCGTGGAAGAGACGCATCGGGCGAAGGTTCGGCTCACCTAGCCGCGCCGCGCGCAGCAGGCGCCACGACTCCGCCATGAACCAGGCGCCGGCCACGGCAGCCGTCCCGAGGTAGATCCAGCCGAGGCTCGCCACGGGCGCCAGCGCGAGCGACACCGCGACAGTCGCTGCGGCGTAAGCGGTGATCTGCAGCCCGACCCGCACGTCCTCGGCCACCACGGGGAGCATCGGCACGCCGGCTGCGGCGTAGTCGTGGCGAAACTTGATCGCCAGCGGCCAGTAGTGCGCCGGCGTCCAGAAGAACACGACGAGGAACATCACCCAGGGGGCCCAGGAGAGGGTGCCGGTCACCGCGGCCCACCCGATCAGGGTCGGCATGCACCCAGCGATGCCCCCCCACACGATGTTCTGCGACGTGCGGCGTTTGAGCAGCACCGTGTAGACGAGTACGTAGAAGGCGTTGGCCAGCGCCGTGAGCGCTGCAGCCAACGGGTTGACCCACACCAGCATCATGGCGACAGCGACCACCAGCAGCACGACGCCGAAGACGACCGCCGAGCGCACCGAGATCTGATCATTCACCAACGGACGTCGCGACGTGCGCTTCATCAGCGCGTCGATGTCGCGTTCGATCACCTGGTTGAACACGTGAGCGCTGCCGGCGGCGAGCGCACCGCCGGTGAGCGTGGCCAGAGCCAGCCCGAGCGGCGGCAGCCCACGCGCTGCCAGCACCATCGCGGGCAGCGTCGTGATGAGCAGCAGCTCGACGACCCGGGGCTTGGTGATGGAGACATAGGCCTTGACGGTGTCGCGCCAGGACCGTGCCGGTGACGACTGGGCCTGCTCGACCACGACGGGTCGGGGGTCCAGGGCTGTCACGCCCTGCACTGTACCGAGGAAGGCGCTCACTTCCCCATGCCGCACGACCCGCAACGCGTCGTGACCGTGACCACTCCTGGACCCGCCAACCGGCCCGTGCGATGGCTAGGGTTGGCCTCGGTCGGGCTCGAGCCGAAGGATTCGGCGATCGGGCCCTGGAGTTGACCCGCAACGATTCGGAGCCCGTGTGTCCCACCCTCGTCCGCACCCTGGCTTGGACTGGTCCGAGTCCGACCAGCGCGCCGTCGACACCGCCCGTCTGCTGGCACTCGACGCCGTCGAGAGGGTGGGCAACGGCCACCCGGGGACGGCCGTGAGCCTGGCGCCCGCCGCCTACCTGCTCTTCCAGCGCCATCTTCGCCACGACCCCGCCGACCCGAGCTGGATCGGCCGTGACCGCTTCGTGCTGTCGGCCGGGCACTCCAGTCTCACCCTGTACCTGCAGCTGTACCTCTCGGGTTACCCGTTGACGCTTGACGACCTGCGCTCGCTGCGCACCTGGGGCTCCCAGACCCCCGGGCACCCCGAGTGGGGCCACACACCGGGCGTGGAGACCACCACCGGACCCCTGGGCCAGGGAGTCGGCAACGCCGTCGGCATGGCGATGGACGCCCGGCGCGTGCGCGGCCTCCTTGACCCCGACGCCCAGCCTGGCACCAGCCCGTTCGACCACCACGTGTACGCGATCGCCTCCGACGGCGACATGCAGGAGGGCGTGTCCGGGGAGGCCTCGTCGCTGGCCGGCACCCAGCAGCTGGGCAACCTCACCGTGGTCTGGGACGACAACCACATCTCCATCGAGGACGACACCTCCGTGGCCTTCACCGAGGACGTCTGCGCCCGCTACGCCGCATACGGCTGGCACGTCCAGCGGGTCGACTGGGTGAGCCCCGCCGGCGAGTACGCCGAGGACGTGCAGGCCCTGGACGAGGCGATGCATCGGGCCCGCGAGGTGACCGACCGACCGTCCTTCATCGCCCTGCGCACCATCATCGGATGGCCCGCGCCGACCAAGCAGAACACCGGCGCCATCCACGGCTCCAAGGCGGGCGCCGAGGAGGTCCGGGCCACCAAGCAGCTCCTCGGTTTCGACCCGGACGAGTCCTTCGCCGTGCCGGAGGAGGTGCTCACCCGCGCGCGCGCCGTCGCCGAGCGCGGAGCTGCCGCCCACGCCCGGTGGCAGGAGGGCTTCGACGCCTGGCGGGCGGACAACCCTGAGCAGGCACAGCTGCTGCGGCGGCTCGAGTCGCGCTCGCTGCCCGACCGGTGGGCCGCGAACCTGCCCACCTTCGCCGACGAGCGGGCTGCCGGTCAGGCCGTCGCCACCCGGTCGGCCTCCGGTGCCGTGCTGAGCGCCCTGGCGCCTGAGATGCCCGAGCTCTGGGGCGGGTCGGCCGACCTGGCGGGGAGCAACAACACCACCCCGAAAGGCGAGCCGTCCTTCCTCCCCCCCGAGCACGCCAGCGGCACCTTCGCCGGCGGCCTCTACGGGCGCGTTCTGCACTTCGGTGTGCGCGAGCACGCGATGGGGGCGATCCTCAACGGCATCGCGCTCGGCGGATTGACCCGTCCCTACGGCGGCACGTTCTTGGTGTTCAGCGACTACATGCGCCCCTCGGTGCGCCTGGCTGCGTTGATGGGGCTGCCGGTGACCTACGTCTGGACGCATGACTCGATCGGCCTGGGTGAGGACGGGCCCACCCATCAGCCGGTCGAGCACCTGGCGGTCCTGCGGGCGATCCCGGGCCTGGACGTGGTGCGGCCCGCCGACGCCGTGGAGACCGTCGGGGCCTGGAAGGCCCTGCTCACCCAGCAGTGCGCGATGCCCACCCGCCCGGTCGGCCTCGCACTGACCCGCCAGAACGTGCCCGTCCTGGCCGACACGAGCGCCGACGCCGTGGCTCGCGGTGGCTACGTGCTGCGCGACGCGACGGGAGGGCAGCCGGACGTGCTTCTGGTGGCCACCGGCTCGGAGGTCGCCGTGGCGTTGGAGTCGGCCGAGCAGCTGGCCGCAGACGGCGTCGGCGCACGGGTGGTCTCGATGCCGAGCCTGGAGTGGTTCACCGCTCAGCCCCAGGACTACCAGGACTCGGTGCTGCCGCCGAGCGTCACGGCACGGGTCAGCGTCGAGGCCGGCATTGCCCAGCCCTGGTACCGACTCCTCGGCTCGCACGGCCGAGCCGTGAGCCTGGAGCACTTCGGTGCCTCGGCCGACTACCAGACGCTGTTCGCCGAGTTCGGTATCACCGCGACGGCCGTCACCCAGGCGGCGCACGACAGCGTCGCTGCCGCCCGGGAGTGAGACCGAGCTCGAACGCCACACCGGCACCGAACCCGAACCTGACAACCGGAAGGCCGTCATGACCACCGTATCCATGCAGAGCACTCCTGAGCCCCTCGTCCACCTGCTGCGCAACGGGGTTTCCGTCTGGCTGGACGACCTGTCACGCGATCGCCTCACCAGCGGCAACCTCGCCGAGCTCGTGCGCAGCCGCGGAGTGGTCGGCGTGACGACGAACCCCAGCATCTTCCAGGCGGCGATGACGTCGTCGTCGGCCTACGCCGCCGATCTGGCGACCCTCGCATCGGCGGGCGCCGATGCCGAGCACGCCGTGCGCCGCCTGACAGTGGCAGACGTGCGAGCGGCCTGCGACGTGCTGGCGGATGTCGCCGAGGCGACCGACGGAGTGGACGGACGGGTGTCGCTGGAGGTCGACCCCCGGCTGGCGCACGACGCCGAGGCCACCGTGGTTCAGGCCCGCGAGCTGTGGGCGCAGGTGGCTCGACCCAACCTGCTCATCAAGATCCCGGCCACCAAGGCGGGCCTGCCCGCCATCACCCGGTGCCTGGCCGAGGGCATCAGTGTCAACGTCACCCTGATCTTCAGCCTCCAGCGCTACGACGAGGTGATCGACGCCTTCATGTCCGGGGTCGAGCACCGCCTCGCCTCGGGCCATCCCGTGGACGGGCTGGCCTCGGTCGCCTCGTTCTTCGTCAGTCGGGTCGACTCCGAGGTCGACGCCCGGCTCGAGGCGATCGGCACCGACGAGGCGCTGGCGCTGCGCGGTCAGGCCGCCGTGGCGAACGCACGGCTCGCCTACCGCCTCTACGAGCAGCGAACCGCTACCGAGCGCTGGATGCGCCTGCAGGCGCAGGGTGCCCGCTCGCAACGTCCGCTGTGGGCATCCACCTCGGTGAAGAACCCCGACTACTCCGACACGCTCTACGTCACCGAGCTGGTGGCCCCGAACACGGTCAACACCATGCCCGAGCCGACCATCGAGGCCGTCGCCGAGCACGGCGAGGTGAATCCCGACGCCGTCCGCAGCCACTACGACGAGGCCGACGCCACGTTCGATTCGCTGGCTGGAGTCGGCGTCGACCTCGCGGACGTCACCGACCTGCTGGAGGATCAGGGAGTGGACAAGTTCGCCCAGAGCTGGGACGGTCTGCTCGCCGCCGTGGCCGCCCAGCTCGACGAGTCTCGCTGAGGCGGGGCGCTATGACGGCCCCCAACCCGCTCCGCGACCGCCGCGACAAGCGTCTGCCCCGCATCGCCGGCCCCTGCGGGCTGGTCATCTTCGGCGTGACCGGTGACCTGTCGCGCAAGAAGCTCATGCCCGCCGTCTACGACCTGGCCAACCGGGGCCTGCTGCCCCCGAGCTTCGCCCTCGTCGGTTTCGCACGGCGTGACTGGGAGGACGAGGACTTCGCCGCCGAGGTGCACGACGCCGTGCGCGCCCATGCCCGCACGCCCTTCCGCGAGTCGACGTGGGCACAGCTCGCCGAAGGGTTCCGATTCGTCCCGGGCGAGCTGACCAACCCCGACGACTTCCACCGTCTCGCCGACCGGGTGGCGGAGCTGGACGATCAGCAGGGCACCGGTGGCAACCACGCGTTCTACCTGTCCATCCCCCCCCGCCTCTTCGGCGACGTCGCGACCGCGCTGGAGTCATCCGGCCTGGCCGACCCCGGTCCCTCCGGGTCATGGCGCCGGGTGGTGATCGAGAAGCCGTTCGGCCACGACCTGGACTCGGCACGCGAGCTCAACGCGGCGATCGAGCGGGTGTTCCCGGCCGAGTCGGTGTTTCGCATCGACCACTACCTGGGCAAGGAGACCGTTCAGAACCTGCTGGCGCTGCGCTTCGCGAACCAGATGTTCGAGCCGTTGTGGAACAACCACTACGTCGACCACGTGCAGATCACGATGGCCGAAGACATCGGCATCGGCTCGCGCGCCGGGTACTACGACGGCATCGGCGCCGCCCGCGACGTGGTGCAGAACCACCTGCTGCAGCTGCTGGCACTCGTGGCGATGGAGGAGCCGGTGTCGTTCGACGCCACCTCCCTGCGCATCGAGAAGGAGAAGGTGCTGCGTGCCGTCAGCGTCGGCGGGTCACTGGACGAGGCGACCGCTCGCGGGCGCTACGCGGGCGGCTGGCAGGGTGGTCGTGAGGTGCTCGGCTACCTCGACGAGAAGGGCATCCCGGCGGACTCGACCACCGAGACGTTCGCCGCGCTGCGCCTGCACGTCTCGACGCGGCGGTGGGCGGGCGTCCCGTTCTACCTTCGCGCCGGCAAGCGCCTCGGTCGGCGGGTCACCGAGGTGGCCGTCGTCTTCAAGCGCGCACCGCATCTGCCGTTCGACGTCACCGACACCTCCGAGCTGGGCGAGAACGCCCTCGTCGTGCGGGTGCAGCCGGACGAGGGCGTGACGATCCGCTTCGGGTCGAAGGTTCCGGGAACGGCCATGGAGGTGCGCGACGTCACCATGGACTTCGGCTACTCGCACGCCTTCACGCAGAACTCCCCCGAGGCCTACGAACGCCTGATCCTGGACGTCCTGCTCGGCGACCCGCCGTTGTTCCCGCACCAGCAGGAGGTCGAGCTGGGCTGGTCGGTGCTCGACCCGGTGCTCGAGCACTGGGCCGCCAGCGGTCCACCTCCGGACTACCAACCAGGGTCGTGGGGTCCGCCCTCGGCGCACGAGATGCTGGCGGCCGACGGACGCACTTGGAGGCGGCCATGATCGTCGACCTGCCGGCCACCTCGGCTGCTGACGTCGCCCGGCGCCTCGTCGACCTGCGGGAGGAGTACGGCGCCGTGGCTCTCGGCCGAGTGCTGACGCTCGTGGTGCTCGCCGACGGCGCCGACATCGAGCAGTCGATCGCCGCCGCCAACCAGGCCTCGTTCGAGCACCCGCTGCGGGTGGTCGTCGTGCAGCGCAGCAGCGACGAGGAGGAGCAGGCGCAGGGCCACCGGAACGCGCCTCACCTCGACGCCCAGGTGCGTCTCGGCGGGGATGCCGGGGCCAGCGAGGTCGTCGTGCTGCGGGCTGCCGCGTCGCTCACCGAGGATGCCTCGTCACTCATCACGCCGCTGCTCCTGCCCGACGCCCCGATCGTGGCCTGGTGGGCGGGTCAGGCTCCGGCTGTCGCGTCGGAGACGTCGGTGGGGGCCATGGCTCACCGCCGCATCACCGACGCGGCGGCCTGCCGGTCCCCGCTGGTGGCCATCCGCGACCGAGCCGCCACCTACTGCCCGGGCGACGGTGACCTGGCCTGGGCGCGGCTCACGCTGTGGCGGGCGGCGCTAGCCGGAGCGATGGACGTGGTGAGCGCCCGGGGCGACCTGCCGGGCATGCGGTCGGTGCGGGTGCTCGGCTCGGCCAGCAGCCCGAGCGTCGACCTGCTCGCCGGCTGGCTCGCGTGGGCGCTGAAGACGCCGTCCGAGGTGAGCCGCGTCGGCAGCCACGGTGTGGCAGCCGTGAAGGTGGGGTTCGACGACGACACCGAGCTGGTGCTCGAGCGCGGCCAGGGCGAGAACCTGGCGCACCTCAGCGTTCCCGGGCAGCCGACCCGACCGGTGGCCCTCTCGCCGCGCAGCGACGCCGACTGCCTGGCCGAGGAGCTGCGCCGACTGGAGCCCGACGAGATCTACGGTGAGGTGCTGCTGCGCGGGCTGACCCGGGTGATTCCCGCATGAGGGACGCCGGTGCGGCCGTCTGCGCGGCGGGAACGCTCGATGGGAGCCAGCCGTGAGCGCTTCCGTGGTCACCGCCTGGCGTGACGCCGACTCCTTGGCCGAGGCCGTCGCGGCACGTCTGGCCACCCGCCTCGTCACGACCCAGGCCGCGCGCGGTGAGGCGTCGATCGTACTCACCGGCGGCTCCATCGGTATCGCGACGCTTGCCGCGCTCGCCGGTACGACAAGCGGCAACTCCGTCGACTGGTCACGCGTGAACGTCTGGTGGGGCGACGAGCGGTTCGTGCCGCACGGACATCCCGACCGCAACGATCGGCAGGCTCGTGAGGCCCTGCTCGACCACGTGGCTGTCGACGAGTCGCGGGTGCACCCCATGCCCGCGTCGGCCTCGCTGCTCGCCGGGCCCGGCGCGGACGACGTCCATGAGGCGGCGGGCACCTATGCCGACGAGCTGGCCCGGTGGGCGTCCGTGGAGTCGCACGCACCCATCCCCCACCTGGACGTCCTGCTGCTCGGTGTCGGGCCGGACGGTCACGTCGCCTCGCTGTTCCCACACTCGCCGGCGCTGTACGACACCCGGACCGTGGTCGGGGTCGAAGGCTCGCCGAAGCCTCCCCCGCGGCGCATCTCCCTGACTCTGCCAACGATCCAGAGCGCCGACGAGGTCTGGCTCATCGTGGCCGGGGAGTCGAAGGCCGCCGCGGTGGCCATGGCACTCGCAGGTGCAGGACCCATGTCCATCCCGGCGTCCGTGGCAACCGGGCGTCACGAGACGCACTGGCTGCTGGACAGGGCGGCAGCACGCGACCTCCCCACGGGCTTGGTGCGCCCGCTGTGACGCCCCGCGACGAGCACGGAGACAACCGGGCGGATGCCCCGGACACCGGCATCACGGCCGCTGCGGCGCGCACGATCGACGAGATATCCGACGACTACGTCGAACGCTTCGCAGCGCTGCACCCCGTGGAGGCCACCATTGATGGCGTCGGGGGTCACGATGCCGAGCTGACCGACTACTCCCCGGAGGGGGCCCTGCGACGAGCCGACCTCGCCCGGGTGTTCCTTGGCGAGCTCGGCGCTGTGCAGCCGTCCTCCGATCGCGACCGACGTGCGGTTCGGGTGCTGCGGGAGCGCCTGGACGTCGCCCTGGCCCTGTTCGACGCCGGTGAGCACCTGCGCGACGTCTCGAATCTGTCGAACCCCCTGAACATGGTGCGCATGTGCTTCGACCTCATGCCCGCGGGCGACGACAAGGACTGGTCGGTGGTGGCCGACCGGATGGAGAAGGTGCCCGCCTCACTGGGGACCTACCGCCAGGCCTTGGCCGCCGGAATCGCCGCCGGGATGCCCGGGTCACAACGCCTCGCGCTGGTCGCCGCCGGACAGGCGCAGGACTGGGCGGGTACCGACGGCGCCCCCGGGTACTTCACCGCCCTGGCAGCGCGAGCGGACGACGTCGCACCCGAGCTGTCGGCACGGCTGACGACCGCGGCCCAGGCAGCGTCCGCGGCCCTCGTCGAGATCAGCCGCTACCTGCGCGAGGAGTACGCGCCCCGCGCGAGCGACGTCATCGGCGTGGGAGCGGATCGGTATGCGCTGCACGCCCGGTACTGGACCGGCGACGAGGTCGACCTGGATGAGACCTACACCTGGGGCTGGGCCGAGCTCGCACGCCTGCTCGGGCGCATGGAGCAGGTGGCCGAGCAGATCCTGCCCGGCCGTTCCCTCCGCGACGTCGTCGAGCACGTCAAGGCTGACCCGGCCTACGTGCTCGACAGTGCCGAGGCCCTTCGGGAGTGGCTGCAGACCCTCATGGACACCACCGTCGAGCAGCTGGACGGGGTGCACTTCGACATCCCGCCGCAGATCCGCCGCGTCGAGGCCGTGATCGCCCCGCCGGGCGGTGCGGCCGCGATGTACTACACGCCTCCGTCGGAGGACTTCACCCGTCCCGGCCGCACCTGGTACCCGACGCAGGGACGCACGTCCTTCCCGCTCTGGCTGGAGAAGGCCATCTGTTACCACGAGGGCGTGCCGGGCCACCACCTTGAGGTCGGCGGAGCAAAGGCGCGGCCAAGCGAGATGACGCGGTTCCAGCGGCTGAGCTTCACCAGCGGCTACTCCGAAGGCTGGGCGTTGTACGCCGAGCGGCTCATGAGCGAGCTCGGCTACCTCGACGACCCGGTGTTCGAGCTGGGCGCCCTGGCGACATCAGCCATGCGGGCCGCGCGGGTCGTCATCGACATCGGGCTGCACCTCGGGCTGCGAATACCGGACCACCCGGGCTGGCATGCCCCGTGGCTCCAGCCCGGCGCGCCGATGACCCCCGAGAACGCACTCGAGATCGCCGTCAACGTGGCGCCCTTCCCGCGTGAGTTCATGGCCAGCGAGATCGACCGCTACATCGGTATGCCGGCGCAGGCGATCAGCTACAAGGTCGGCGAGCGCGTCTGGCTCTCCGCACGCGATGAGGCGAAGGCCCGCCACGGTGCGGCCTTCGACCTCAAGGAGTTCCACTCCTACGCGCTCGGTCTCGGCAGCGTCGGACTGGCCCAGCTACGCGACGAGCTCGCAGCCTTCTGACGTGCCGGGCCGCTCGGACGTGGCACCCACGTGGCTGCCTGCGGATCCCTGGGCCTCATCGATGAGCCGGGGGCGCTGCGGCACCTCAGCTGGATCATCGCCATGCCGCGGCGGCTGCGTCACCTCCCGTTCCTGCAGCGAGCCTGGCTCAGGTTGCAGGGCGGCCAGGCCACCAAGGACCCCACCGCCTTCGTCGACGCTGCGATCCGGTTCTTCACGCCACCGGACCAGGCCGTATGCGCGACCCAGCCTTCCGGCCCGGCATCGAGAAGCCCCAGGCGGTGGCCTGGGCCAATGGGGTGGACGCCATCCTCGCCGACTATGACACGGCAGCGCCACTGACCTTCCAGATGTCGCAGGTGCACCAGCACGTCGATCTCGTCCACGGCGCTGCCGACACCATCGTCTCCCCGGCCATGGCATACCGACTTCACGCGCTTCTGCCCGACTCGCGTCTGCGGATGATCCCGGAAGCCGGGCACTTCGCCGTCCTCACCCGCTGGGGGCAGCTGATCGAGACGATCGTCACCCAGGCAGCACCGTCGTAGCTGGGACGATCCCCAGCACGCATCTGGGGCGCAGGTTTCCCCGGACGCCGAGGGTGGCCCGTCAGCCGGCCAGCGACGCGATGATCTGCCGACGATAGTGCCGGAGCAGGGCCAAGTGCCCGAGCCCGTCCACCTCGCGGTAGTCGGCATTCCGAAGGCGGCGCGCGAACCAGCGCGAGTGGCTCACCGGCGCCATGCGGTCGAGCCCGGCGTGCCAGAGCGTGACCGGGACACCGACGTCGGTCGGCTCGAAGCCCCACGGGGTGACGAAGGCGATGTCGTCGTCGGCCCAGCCGCCGATGCCTCCCTCTCCCACCCGGTGGAACTCCGCGGCGACGTCGTCGGCCCACCCCTGCGCCAGCACCTCCCGATCGGTGTCGTCGACGAGGTCGCCGAAGGCCGCGCCGATCTGCTCGGACGACGCCTCAAGCATCGGGCGACCGAACTCTTCCAGCCACGCCTCGACGGCACTCAGCCCTGCCGCCGCGGCACCGAACTCGTCGACGTTCTCCGCCCCCATGCCGTCGGTGAAGTCGACCCCCTCGGCGTCGAAGGGCACCGGTCCGGCCACGGTGACCACCCGGCTGCAGCGCTCGGGGGCGAGGGCACCGACGGCCAGCGCGTGCGGGCAGCCGCCCGAGTAGCCGAGCTGGGCCGCCGAGACCACCCCCAGCGCATCCATCAGCGCGACCGCGTCGGCGGCGGCGTCGGCCACGCGGCGTCCCAGCTGGCGGGTGGACCCGGTGTAGCCCGGGCGGGTGTAGGCCACCAGCGAGAAGCCGACGTCGCGCAGCGGCTCGGCCCAGTCGTGCCAGAACGTTGCCGTGCTGGGCGTGCCGTGATGGGCGAGGACGACGCGGCCGTCCAGCGGCCCGTCCACCAGCACATCGAGCACCCGACCCCCGGCCAGAGCCACCGTTGTCGTCGTCATGCGCCCATTGTGGCGTCCGGATCGTGCATCCGGTCGATGACGACCTTTCCGATCGACGACCCGCTGCGTATGGCCTGTTGCGCCGCGTGAATTCCCTCGAGGCTGAAGCGGGCGGCGATCGGGGGGCTGATCTCGCCCCGCCGTGCACGCTCGACCAGCGCGCGGAAGTCGCGCCGGGTGTGCATGGTCGACCCGATGATCTGCCGCTGCTGCAGGTAGAGCGGGCGCAGGTCGAGCGTCACCAACGGACCAGCGATCGCGCCGGCCACCACGATGCGCCCGCGCCGGGACGTGACACCGGGCCAGATCGAGAACAGGTGACCACCCACGACGTCGGCGACGAGGTCGACGCCATGGGGCGTCACGGCGGCCAGGTCGTCGGTCAGCGTGGCGGAGCGTCGGTCGACCACCGCTTCGGCCCCCAGGCTGACCAGCTGCGCGGCCTTGTCGCGCGTCGACAGTGCCACCACCCGCAAGCCGGCCGCCACCGCCAGCTGGACGAGCGCCACACCCACTCCCCCGGACGCGCCCGTGACAACGACGCACTCTCCCGGCGCGGCCCGGCCCCGGGTGAGCATGCCCATCGCCGTCCCGTAAGCGATCGGCAGGCACGCGAGCTCGGCGTCGCTCAGCGGTGAGTCCGACACGTCGTGCACCTGCTCGGCGTCGACGGCGACCGCCTCGGCGAAGCCGCCGTCGCGCTCCGACCCCAGCAGGGCGACGACATCGGCATCCGGTGATTCGTCGGCGTAGAACGCGGGGTCGACGAGCACCCGACGCCCGACCCAGCTCTCGTCCATCCCGGGTCCGACCTGCTGGACGACCCCGGCGATGTCGGCGCCCTGGACGCGCGGGGTATCGATCGGAGACCCGAGCCAGCCAGCCACCGCGTCCGGGTCGGTCGGGGTGCCGTAGGCACCCTCGCGCGTCCAGATGTCGGTGTTGTTCACGCCGGCGGCTCGCACACCGACGAGCACCTGCCGGGCACCCGGCATCGGGGTCTCGACGTCGTCGCGGACAACCAGGGCCTCGGGGCCGCCATGTCGCTCCATCACTGCTGCGCGCATCGTGGGAGCCTGTCACTCGCCCAGGGCGAAGTCGACCGCGGCGAGGGCATGCAGACGTGTGGTCGGGAAGAAGGCGATCTCGAGGTCGTCCGCACCGATGAGCAGCTCGATCTCGGTGCAGCCCGCCACCACCCCGGTCACTCCTCGTCCGGCCAGCGCAGCCACGACCTCGAGCACAGCGTGCTTGGACTCGCGCCGCACCACGCCACGCACGAGCTCGTCGTAGATCACCCGGTGGACCAGCCGTCGGCCCGGCTCGTCGGGCACGAGCACCCTCAGGCCAGCGGCTTCAAGCCGCTCGCGCATGAACGGCTGCTCCATCGTGAAGCGGGTGCCCAGCAGAGCGACCGTACCGACGCCGGCTGCGCAAGCCGCCGTCACCACCGGGTCGGCGATGTGTAGCAGCGGGGCGTCGACGGCCGCCTCGATCGCGTCGGCCACCCGGTGCATCGTGTTCGTGCACAGCACGACGGCGTCCGCACCGGCCCGCACCAGGGCCGCGGCGTCACGGGCGAGGAGATCTCCTGCTTCGTCCCAGTCACCGGACGCCTGCAGCGCCTCGATCACCGCGAAGTCGTAGGAACGCACCAGCAGGTCGGCGGAGTGGACTCCGCCGAGGCGAGCGCGCACCTCCTCGTTGATGATCCGCTCGTAGAGCACCGATGACTCCCAGCTCATGCCACCGAGCAGCCCGACGGTTCGCATGGCCGCCATCATCCCCCGCTGGTGCGACAGCGACGTCTGGACGACGACGTGATCGCTGGTTGCGGGCAGGGGACGCCCGATCCGGGCCTCGGCTGCCCGCAGACGGTGATCATGCAGGGGCGCCCCCCTTCCGTCGCGACGGGGTCGTGCCACGGCGTCGTCACGACAGCGTCGAAGCGGCACCGTAGGGTCACCGACGTGGCGAACCTTGTCATCCGACACCATGTACACGACTCCCGGCTGCGGACCGCCCTCGTCGGTGCCGACTGGACGGCTGCGGCTGGGTACACCTCCGTCGACGCCGCGCCCATCCTCGGCGAGCCGTTGCCGACGCTCGACGGGGCGCCCGGTGACCTCACCCTGGTCGTGGTCGACCACGCGACGTCGTCGGACGAGGCCGACGCACTCACGTCCCGAGTACTCGCCCTCGGGCGGGAGCTTCCGGTGCTGCTCGTCGGACCCACGCTCGACGTGCTACCCGACCTTGTCGACGCGGCCGGTGTCACCCCCGGCTCGTGGACGCCTCGCCACGAGATCCGGCTTCGCGCCCAGCCGGGCGTGGACCCTCGCCGCCTCGACGACCTCCTCGTCTCCGACCGTCTGCTGGTGCCCGACAAGTCATCCGACGACGTCCGGGTTCTCGTCACGGCGAACCTCGGGTTCCGCGACCACCCGGTCGCCACCTGGAACGCCACCGCCGGCATCGGCACGCTCCTCCTCGGTTCCGACCCTGCCGTGTGGAGCCAACGTGACCTGCTCCGGCTCGTCCGGCACCTCGGGTTGGCTGCCGCGGGGCAGGCGGACGCCGCGGACATGCGCGTCGGCATGATCGGCTACGGAGCGATCGGGCACGAGCACGCACTGGCCGTGCAGGCCGTCCCCGGTCTGGCGCTCGCCGCGGTCAGCGACCTCAACCCGGCCCGCGTCGAGACGGCGCGCGGGGTGGCCGCGGACGTCGCTGGTTACTCCGACTCGGTCGACCTGCTGGGCGACGCGTCCGTCGACCTCGTCGTCGTGTCCACTCCGCCGAACAGCCACGCCGCCTGGGCGCATCGCGCGCTGGCAGCCGGAAAGCACGTGGTGCTGGAGAAGCCCATGGCGCTCACCGCCGCCGAGTGCGACGACGTGCTGGCCCACGCCGCTGACGTCGACCGGACGGTGGTCGTCTACCAGAATCGCCGCTTCGACCCCGACTACCTCGTCATGCGACGCCTGGTCAGCGACGGTGCCGTCGGTGAGCTGTTCCATGTCGAGTCGTTCGTCGGTGGCTACGGGCACCCGTGCAACTACTGGCATTCCGATGCCGCGATCTCCGGCGGGGCGATCTTCGACTGGGGGTCGCACTACATCGACCAGTTGCTGGACCTGATGCCCGGCGACATCGCCTCGGTCACGGCCGCCAACCACAAGCGGCGCTGGCACGACGTGACGAACGCCGACCACTCGCGAGTGACGATCCACTTCGATGACGGACGCGAGGCGTACTTCATCCATTCCGACCTGGCCGCTGCCGCCAAGCCGAAGTGGTGGGCGCTGGGCACCGACGGCGCGATCCGCGGGGACTGGCGCAACGAGAGGGTGGTGGGGCGCTCGGCCATCGGCACGATGACCGAGGACGCCCTGGCCCCGGCGGACTCACCCGCCGCGATGAGCCTGCACCATGGGGACGGCTCCATCACCGCGTTGGCGGTGCCCGCAGCCCCCACGCATGCCTTCCACCGAGAGCTCGCCGACCACTTGCTGCGGGGACTCCCGATGATGATCCAGGCGGCGCAGAGCCGACGGGTGGTGGCGGTGATGGAGGCTGCCGAACGTTCGGCGTCGACCGGCTCCGTTCCGGTGCCGCTGCCATGACGGCCCCCGTCCGCTGGGGATTCATCGGCGCCGGGTGGATCGCCCACCGCGCGCTCGCACCGGCCGTCCATGGCGCCGACGGTGCGGTTCTGCAGGCTGCTGCGGCACGCGACAGCGACCGGGCGCGTTCGCTGAGCCCGGTTGGGCCGTCCTACGACGACTACGCGGCGCTGCTGTCCGACGACGACGTCGAGGCTGTGTACATCTCGCTGAACAACGACGCCCATCTGCCCTGGACACTGCGGGCGCTCGCGGCCGGCAAGCACGTGCTGTGCGAGAAGCCATTGGGGCTCACCGCGGACGAGGTGTCGCAGATGGCCGACGCCGCCGCGCACGATGACCTGATGGTCGTCGAGGCCACCTGGTCGCGCTGGCACCCCCGTACCCGGCGTGCCCAGGCCATGATCGCCACGGGGGCGCTCGGACGCCTGCGGACCGTCGAGGCCGGGTTCACGTTCCCCAGCGTTCCTGCCGACAACTACCGCCTCGACGTCTCGAAGGGCGGGGGCGCCCTCTACGACATCGGCCCTTACAGCGTGGGTGCCGTGCTCTGGGCCGTTCGCGACGTCGACGTGGAGGTGCTCTCCGCCGAGGTGCTGCGCCACGAGTCCGGGGTCGACCTGACGACGCACGCGACGCTTCGGCTGGGCGAGGTCACCGCGAGTGCGCGCACGTCGGTAGCCGAGGACGAGGGCCAGTGGGTACGGGTCGTCGGCGACGAGGCCACGCTCGTGCTGGAGCACCCGGCACACACAAGCTGGCTCGCCCCCTCCACCCTCTCGGTGCTCAAGCAGGGCGCGGACGAGACGCTGACGTTCCCACCGGTCGACCCCTACCAGATCATGGTCGAGAACGTCAGCCGCGCCATCCGGGGCGATGAGTCCGCCTACGTGCTGCCGGTGACGGAGTCTCTGCGGGTGGCGACCGTGCTGGACGCGATCAGAGCGGCGAGTTCGTGACAGCAGCAAGCATGAGCGTTCCCCGGGGGACGCAGCTGGCCGACGAACAACGCCGGCACGACCTGCGGCGGATGAAGATCGTCGCCACCGGACTCATCGCTCTGGCCGCAGTCGTGTACGTCATCGCCGCCCGGTGGGAGCGAGCCGGGGGGCCTGAGTGGGTCGGATACCTCGCCGCCGCCGCCGAGGCAGGCATGATCGGCGGGCTGGCCGACTGGTTCGCCGTGACGGCGCTGTTCAAGCATCCGATGCGGCTGCCGATCCCGCACACCGCGATCATCCCGCGCAAGAAGGACCAGCTCGGCGACAGCCTGTCGACGTTCGTCGGCGACAACTTCTTGCAGGAGACGAGCGTGCGAGCGCGCATCGACACCGTCGACGTCGCGCCCCGGCTGGGCCGTTGGCTCGCCGAGCCGGACAACGCGGCGCGGGTCTCCGACGAGATCGCCGCCTGGGCGCGCGGCGGCCTGCGCGTGCTCGGCGACCGCGACGTCCGCGCCACCGTCGAGTTCGCCGTGATGCGCCGACTGGCGACGATGGATGTCAGCCAGCCGCTGGGCACGCTGCTCGGCCAGATCGTGGTCGACGGAGCCCACCGCGGGCTGGTGGACGTGATCGTGGACCGCACCTGGCTGTGGCTGCGCGACAACCGGGGCACCGTGCTGCGCACTGTCGCCGGGCAGGCCCCCGGCTGGTCGCCGCGCTTCGTCGACGACCTCGTAGCCGAGCGGATCTACAACGAGATCATGCGGGTCGCCACCGAGGTCCGCGGTGACCCCGAGCACGACATCCGCGCCACGCTGGACCGGCTGCTCGCCAACTTCGCCGACGACCTGCAGCACGACCTCGACACCATCCATCGGGTCGAGCGGGCGCGCGACGAGCTTCTCACCCACCCGGAGGCTCGGGGGCTGCTGGACTACCTGTGGACGTCGGCCCAGCAGAGCCTGGCCGACATGGTGGACGACCCCGAGAGCGGGCTACGCGATCAGGTGCGCCATCAGCTGGTCACCCTGGGCACGTCCCTGCAGAACGACCCGGAGCTGGCCGACAAGGTCAACCGATGGGTCTCCGACGCCGTCGTGCACGTCACGACCGCCTACCGAGACGACGTCACCGCCGTCATCTCCGACACGGTGCGTGCGTGGGACGCAGACGAGACCTCGCAGCGCATCGAGCTGCACGTGGGCCGTGACCTGCAGTTCATCAGGATCAACGGCTTCGTCGTGGGTGCCCTCGTGGGCGTGCTCATCCACGCGCTCACCGTCGCGTTCCTGTAACCCACCAGGTCTGCGGCGAGCGCGGACCGAATGGCGCCCTAGAACTGGGTGCGCGAGCGCAGGCTCTCCAGCGCCTCTTCCAGGATCTGCGCGCCGTCCTCGTCGGAGCGACGCTCCTTCACATACGCCAGGTGCGTCTTGTACGGCTCGGTCTTCGGAGCGGGTGGCGGGTTGTCGGCGTCCACCCCGGCCGGCAGCCCACACTTGGGGCAGTCCCACTCGGTGGGGATCTCGGCGTCGTGGGCGAACGGACGTTCCGACGCATGATGGTTCTCGCAGTAGAACGTCACGTAGACGCGGGACTCGAGCTCACCTCGCTCGCTCTCCCCCATCGGCCCGGCCCCTACCCGGCTGCCTCGGATCGCACTGCCGCCTGCCATGGACGCCGATGCTACATACCGAGTCCGGACGATCCGGACAGGCCCGGCCGAGGAGCGGCCGGAGGGTCAGACCTGGCCGAGCAGGCTCGCGGCCACGATGCACGCGCCCCAGAGGAGTCCGACAGCCACGGTGATGCGATCGAGGTTCTTCTCCGCGATGGACGACCCACCCAGGGACGTCGAGACGCCGCCGCCGAACATGTCGGACAGACCGCCGCCCTTGCCCTTGTGCAGCAGCACCAGCAGCAGAAGCAGCAGGCTGGTCACGACCAGCAGGATCTGGAACAGCAGCAGCATCAGGGGGCGGCCTTCGAGAACGGGGACGGGAGGCAGGACGTGTCCTGGAGCACCCTAGGGTACGCCAGAACACGTCCTGGTCGCTTGTGGCGCCTCAGCCGTTGCGGAACCGGATGATCGCGACAAAGTCCTCGGCGTGGAGGCTCGCGCCCCCGATGAGGGCCCCGTCGACGTCTGGCTGCGCCATGATCGATGCCGCGTTGGACCCCTTGACCGATCCGCCGTACTGGATGCGCACGCCGTCGGCGAGCTCGGCGGAGTACAGATCGGCCAGGCGAGCGCGGATCGCGCCGCACATCTCTTGGGCGTCCTGCGGCGTCGCTGTCAGACCGGTACCGATGGCCCACACCGGCTCGTAGGCGATGACGATCCTCGCCGCCTGCTCGGCCGGGATGTCCTTCAGCCCGCCGTCGAGCTGCGCCAGCGTGTGCTCGACGTGCGTACCGGCCTCGCGGATCTCCTTCTCCTCACCGATGCAGAGGATGGGTGTCAGGTCGTGCCGGTAGGCCGCAGCCACCTTGCTGTTGACGACCTCGTCGGTCTCGTCGTGGTAGCTGCGACGCTCGGAGTGACCCACGACCGCGTAGGTGCAGCCCAGCTTGGCGAGCATCGAACCGCTGATCTCGCCGGTGTAGGCACCGGAGTCGTGCGCCGAGATGTCCTGGCTGCCGTAGACGATGCGGATCTTGTCGGCGTCGATGAGGGTCTGCACGGAGCGGATGTCGGTGAACGGCACCATCACCCCGACCTCGACGGCCTCGTAGTCCTCGTCGGTGAGGCTGAACGCGACCGCCTGGACGTGCGCGATCGCCTCGAGGTGGTTCAGGTTCATCTTCCAGTTTCCGGCCATGAATGGCTTACGTGCGTGTGCCATGGGTCAGTCCTCCAGTGCTGCTAGTCCGGGAAGGGTCTTGCCTTCGAGCAGCTCCAGGCTCGCACCGCCACCGGTGGAGATGTGGCCGAAGCCCTCTTCGAGGTCGAGCTGGCGAACAGCGGCCGCGGAGTCGCCGCCGCCGACGACCGACAGCCCGTCGATCTCGCTGATGGCCTTGGCCACCTCGAGGGTCCCGGTCGCGAAGGGCTCCATCTCGAACACACCCATCGGGCCGTTCCAGACGACGGTCTTCGCGTCGGCGATCTTCGAGCGGAAGAGCGCGATGCTCTGCGGGCCGATGTCCAGGCCCATCTGGTCGGCGGGGATCTCCCCGGCCGCCACGACGGTCGCGGGCGCGTCCGCGCTGAACTCCGGCGCCACCACCACGTCGACCGGCAGGACGATCTCGACGCCGTTCTGCTCGGCGGTGCGCAGGTACCCCTCGACCGTGGGCAGCTGGTCGGTCTCCAGCAGGGACGAGCCGACCTCGTGACCCTGGGCCTTCAGGAAGGTGAAGCACATGCCGCCACCGATCAGCAGGCGATCGACCTTGCCGAGCAGGTTGTCGATGACCCCGAGCTTGTCCGACACCTTGGACCCGCCGAGGACGACGACGTAGGGCCGGTCGGGGTCGGTGAGCACCTTTCCGAAGGCCTGCACCTCCTTGAGC
>Ga0316197_10000758_pt1 | contig 22640 bp, 16 predicted proteins | sample OudBiesiAoxic_MG_FD_204939 | JGI IMG/M metagenome (GOLD analysis project Ga0316197, IMG submission 204939) | Coastal sediment microbial communities from Oude Bieten Haven, Netherlands - site A oxic | ecosystem: Environmental > Aquatic > Marine > Coastal > Sediment | place: Netherlands... | reverse complement strand
ACGTGAGTTGTAGCCTTTCGGGAGATTAACTGCGTTAATCCTCTCTCGGAGAATTAAATTAAAGACTTTAATTCTTTAATAGTTTTTCTCACTTCAAAACTCACAACGCAGTTAGGGATAATTTGAACCAGCAATAATGATCACTTTATTCATTCCTTTGGTATTAGAGAGGGTTTAATTGAGTATAAAAAAATTACCTTTCGTTCTTGCTGGACCTATGGTTCGAAAATCAACGGCAACACAAGTGAGTCTTTGGCTTGCTACTTCTGAGCGCCTTGAAGGGTATACCACCATTGTATCGGAAGCGATGAACCAAGATTTTAAGATAACAGCTGACCAGGAAATACAGATTGGCAGCTCTGCATGGGTCTACCTGCTGCAATGTAAAGCAATCTTTCCTGTTAACCAAGCTATCTATTATGACATTTGTACCCAACATGGACAGCTCTCAACCCTGTTACCCGATGCGCTTTATGAAAACGAAAAGCAATTTTCTTTAATCATCAAAGATAAGGCGGACTATATATTACATGGCTCCTGTCGTAACCCACATTATCCTAGTAAAGACAGTCTGGTTATAGCTAATCAACAACTTAAAAAACAACCGACTCAAGAGAGAGCGGCGTTATTGATGATGAGTGGGGATCAGATATATGCCGATGATGTTGCCGGGCCAATGCTTATGGCTATTCAGCAAATAATTCCACAATTGGGATTCTTTGAAGAGCAACTTCCTGGGTCAACGATAACGTGCAGCACTGCCTTATATTCAGATGCAAACAATCTTTATCAACGGGATAAGCTATTACCGCACTATATTGATAATAATAATTTTCTTTCACGTTTTAACCTTTATAAATCTAGGCCTGTTTTTAGTACGAGTGAACATGAAAATCATCTTATTACGTTTGCTGAGTTCTTTGTGATGTATCTGCTAGTTTGGTCACCTACGTTATGGGGGTGTATATCCCTTCCTAGCGAATTATCTAATCAAGTATTTAAATTAGAGACTAAATGGCAGCAGTGTTGGAAAGAAGAGAAAAAAATCATTGATCAATTTGTAGAGGGGCTGACTGATGTACAGCAACTTTTTGCACATATGCCTACTTATATGATTTTTGATGATCACGATATAACGGATGATTGGAACTTAACTATTGGTTGGGAAAATGCAGTTAATGGACACCCGCTTGCTGCACAAGTAATTGGTAATGGATTGATGAGTTACTTTCTCTGCCAGGGCTGGGGTAATAATCCTGAGCAATTTGAAAATGAATTTTTAGATTTTTTTCGAACCCTATTTACAAATTATCAGCATCAACAGCACACTGAATTGATTTGGCAACTTAACCGTTTTGAACAATGGCATTATTCGATTAATACATCACCTAAAATGGTGGTCTTAGATACCAGGACCCGCCGATGGCGATCCGAATCCAATACCAATAAGCCCTCTGGTTTGATGGATTGGGAAGCGATGCTTGACCTGCAGCATGAACTCATTGACCAAGAGGCAATTATTATTGTTTCTGCAGCGCCTGTTTTTGGTGTCAAATTTATTGAAGCACTGCAAAAAATGATGACGCTATTGGGGCAACCATTAGTCATCGATGCTGAAAATTGGATGGCTCATGCAGGATCGGCGAACACATTGTTGAATATATTAACTCACCCTAAAACACCACAAAACTTTGTCATTTTATCGGGGGATGTCCACTACTCTTTTGCTTATGATGTAAAACTCCGCCACAGTAAATCTAGCCCTGATATCTATCAAGTTACCTGTAGTGGATTCAAAAATGAATTTCCTAATCGTTTGCTACGTATTTGTGATTTTATGGATCGGCTATTATACAGCCCACACTCTCCATTAAATTGGTTTACAAAAAGGAAGCGTTTATTGATTACAAAGCGCAATCCTAGTGTTGATAATAGTGACAAATTGATAAATAAAAGTGCGATTGGCGAGTTAAGGCTAGATGAAAAGGGTAAACCAGAAAAGGTGTCTATTTTAACAGCAGAAGGGCAGTCGATTGAGTTATTATCAAAGGTAAAAAAATGACCTAATCTACTTCGATAGATTAAGTCATTTAATTAAATTGGGACTATTTATTACTTATTTAGGTCAACAACAACGCGACCGCGTACTTTTCCTGATATAAGGTCTTCTGCCACTGTCATCGCTTCAGTTAAACTAATCTCTTTACAAATGTCATCAAATACAGATGGGTCTAATAGTTCAGCAAGGCGCTCCCACGCTTCTATACGATCTGCTGTCGGGCGCATCACACTATCAATACCAGCCAGTGTTACACCGCGTAAAATAAACGGTGCAACAGAAGCGGGTAAATCCATACCCTGTGCTAAACCACAAGCAGTTACTGTACCGCCATATTTTGTGCTAGCACATACATTAGCTAACGTATGGCTGCCAACTGTATCCACGGCACCAGCCCAACGCTCTTTCGCTAATGGTCGTCCCGCTTCTGATAGTGTGGCACGATCAATAATTTCAGATGCACCTAATTTTTTGAGGTACTCAGCCTCGTTAACACGGCCCGTTGAAGCAACAACTGTGTAGCCTAATTTTGCTAATATTGCGATTGCAAAGCTACCTACTCCACCATTAGCACCGGTGACTAAAATTTCACCTTTTTCGGGTGTTACACCATTTTTTTCAAGTGCTAAAACACACAGCATTGCAGTGTAACCTGCCGTTCCTATAGACATTGCTTGGCGTGGAGAGAAAGCTTTTGGTAATGGGATTAACCATTCACTTTTTAGGCGCGCTTTTTGTGCTAAACCACCACTGTGTGCTTCACCCACACCAAAACCGTTAAGCAATACTTGATCGCCCACTTTAAATTTATCGCTGTCACTCTGTTCAACTGTACCCACTAAATCGATACCGGGGACCATTGGAAAACTGCGTATAATGCGTCCTTTACCCGTAATTGCTAGTGCATCTTTATAGTTAAGTGTACTGTGCGAAACACTGATAGTTACATCACCTTCAGGCAGTAAACTTTCGTCAATATCTTTGACTGCTGCGCGGTAACCTTGTTCATCTTTTTCAATTAAAATACCTTGGAACATATTGTAATCCTCTTTTAGACCGACCGTCTTTAAATGTTTAAAAAATAATAATTTATAAATTGTAGTTAAAAATATGTATTTAACCTCTGTGGCAGCTAATAAAATATAATTTCTTATCTGCCACGATGTTATCTTGGTAAACCCGCGATAAAGTTATTAAAGTAGTTATCAAGCGGTTTAATATCTTGCACCAATCTCGCGCGGCTGACGGCACCTTCCCAGCCAACCCAGAAGCACTCCGCTAGCTGATAACAGTTAGCATTGTTGTCGATATCGCCGTTCACTTGTGCAGCTATTAAACATTTTGCTACACGTTGTTCCCAAGAAAGAAAAATATCAATTAGAATCTGTCTGAAGCTTTCTGGAAGTAAGTCAACTTCTTGCCCTAAGTTACCTACTAAACACCCGCGTTTAAATTCAAAACGAATCATGCCGCTTTTGGCACCTTCAACATAGTTACCCAGTCTCTCAAGTGGTGCATATGACTCATCTAATAAACAGCCATCTAATCGTTTTGCGAAATACGTGGCATAGCTATCTATTACAGCAAGACCAAATGCCTCTTTACTTGCAAAGTAATGATAAAAAGAGCCTTTCGGTACACCAACTTTTTTTAATATCGGATCAATACCGGAAGAAGCAAAGCCGTTTTCGGTTAGTTGCTCAAGCCCACTGCGAATTAATTCCGCTTTAGTATCATGATTATCACGTGCTACTTTGGGGGGTCTTCCACGTCTAGGTTTAGTATCTGTTAAATTCATGCTTTTATTATAGACCGACCGTCTATTTAATTGCAATGGTTTTTTTATCGTTGTGCTTCCAGGATTATTTGTTTATTCCTCCCATCGAAAGGTACTTAATTTCTAGGTAATCATCTAAACCATATTTTGATCCTTCTCGGCCGTTACCCGATTGTTTTACTCCACCAAATGGCGCGGCTGCATTAGAGATAATAGCGTCATTAATACCAACCATACCAAAGGCCAATGCCTCAGAAACTCGCCAAATTCGCCCAATATCTCGTGCGTAAAAGTAGGCTGCTAATCCATACTCAGTATCATTTGCCATGCTGATTACTTGTTGTTCGTTCTCAAAGGCAATGATAGCTGCGACTGGACCAAATATCTCATTGCTTGCAATTGGCATTTGATTGCTAACGTTAGTTAAAATCGTAGGCGGATAGAAATTGCTTTGCATTGGGTCACAGTTGCCCCCTAATAATAGGTGTGCTCCAGCTTCGATAGAGTCTGATACTAGTTTATTTACGCGGCTAACGGCTCTGCTAGAAATTAACGGGCCTATGGTTACATTCTCAGCCAAGCCATCACCACTGACTAATACATTAACTGCTGCTTTAAATTTTTCAGTAAACTCTGCTAATACCGCTTTCTGAACAAAAATGCGGTTGCTACAAACACAGGTTTGTCCGGCATTACGAAATTTAGAGGTGATTGCTCCCTCAACTGCGGCATCAATATCTGCATCATCAAAAACGATAAATGGGGCATTTCCACCAAGTTCCATTGATACTTTTTTAATCGAGGTTGCACATTGAGTAAGTAAAATTTTCCCGACAGCGGTTGAGCCAGTGAAAGTAAATTTCGCAATATCAGGGTGTTGGGTTAATATTTTTCCAATAGCTGGTGCATTTTCTGCGATCACCACATTAAATACTCCAGCAGGAATACCTGCACGATCAGCCAATTCTGCCATCGCGAGTGCAGAAAGTGGCGTTTGTATTGCAGGTCGGACAACAAAAGTACATCCTGCTGCTAATGCGGCTGCTGCTTTACGTGCAATCATCGCATTGGGGAAATTCCATGGCGTGATAGACGCGACCACACCTACGGGTTGTTTAACTACAATAATACGTTTGTCAGCAGAAAGTGCTGGAATCGTATCCCCATAAATACGTTTTCCCTCTTCTGCAAACCATTCAATAAATGCGGCGCCATAAGCTATTTCTGCCCGTGCTTCTGCTAGGGGTTTTCCTTGCTCTAGCGTGAGGATACGCGCCAGATCTTCTTGATGTTGCATCATTAGGTTAAACCAATGGCGTAATAGCATAGCGCGTTCATGCGCAGATTTAGCCGACCACATTTTTAATGCATTTTTAGCCGCTTTAACCGCTAATTCAGTTTCAGAAATTCCTGCGTTACTAACCTCTATCATCTGCTGACTATTTGCAGGGTTTATTACCGCTACTGTCGTTTCACTGCTACACCAACGACCATTAATATATGAATCTGTTTTAATTAACTGCTCATCTTGTAACGCTAACAACTCATTAATTTGCATGTTTCTCTCCGCTATAAAGGGAAAATTAAGTTCTTTTTTATATTGAGGATAAGTCATTAAACTAAGTGTTAAACAACAGACTTTCAAGTTTATATTCTATCTCTTTTTAAAATGGTCAATGTTGACTCATCAGCTCTTTTTCAATGGGTCAATTCCCCCCCATTTATTACTTGGTGATCTTGTTGGCCATTATCGTCATCAGCTACAAACCGCTTAATTGTTACATTTGCAACATTTTTTTAACATTGGCGTAGTAGTTGCTATAGGAGTAATAGACCTAACAATTATTTATCCATAATCAGCACAGATAGTAAGCGTTATAGGTTTAGTGAACGATCAAATATACGCAACCGATGCGTACTAATACGGATATAGGAGCTCAACATGTTAAAAAAACTAACCATGATTTCTTTATGTAGCGCGGCACTGTTTAGCAGTGTAAATGCTTATGCGAATTGTGATGCTGGTGAGATTGTCATCAAATTTAGCCATGTAACCAATACCGACAAACATCCTAAAGGCATTGCCGCTTCACTGTTGGAGCAACGTGTAAATACAGAAATGAACGGTACCGCGTGTATGGAAGTTTTTCCTAACTCGACACTTTATGATGACAACCAAGTGTTAGAAGCATTGTTAAATGGTGATGTTCAGCTAGCCGCTCCCTCTTTATCTAAGTTTGAAAAAATAACTAAAAAATACCGTATTTTTGATCTGCCATTTTTATTTACGGACGTAGATGCCGTCGACAGATTCCAAAATTCAGCGTCTGGCGACAAGTTAAAAAATGCAATGAAACGTCGAGGATTACTTGGTTTAGAGTTCTGGCATAACGGCATGAAACAGATGTCTGCTAATAAACCATTAATACTACCAAGTGATGTAAAAGGGCTTAAGTTCCGTGTGCAAGCGTCGGATGTATTAGTTGCACAATTTGAACAGCTTGGAGCAAATCCACAAAAAATGTCCTTTAAAGAGGTTTACGGTGGTTTACAAACCAAGGTTATCGATGGTCAAGAAAATACCTGGTCGAATACCTACGGTAAAAAATTCTTCGAAGTACAAGATGGGGTAACAGAAACCAACCACGGTATTTTAGATTACTTAGTAGTGACTTCTGGTGATTGGTGGAATGGCTTACCAAGTGATGTCCGTGATCAACTCGCAACGATTCTAAAAGAGGTAACAGAAACACGTAATTCAGAATCGAGTCTGGTTAATGAAACTAATAAACAAAACATTATTAAAGCGGGTGGTGTCGTGCGTCAACTAACACCAGAGCAGCGTGAAGAGTGGGTAACGGCACTTAAACCTGTTTGGAAAAAGTTTGAAAAAGATATTGGTAGCGATCTGATTGAAGCGGCAGAAAAATCAAATATGAAATAACGCTTAGTCATTAGTGATTAGTCGTTAGTTTTTAACTAATGACTAATCAGTGAGAGCTAATTACTCGAAAAAGGGAGTAAGGGAAATGAAAACTGGAATTTGGACCCGTATTGGGGAAATAACTGATTATATGGAAGAGACCCTGATTGCGTTGTTTATGGGCTTGATGACACTGCTTACCTTTGCCAATGTGTTATTTCGTTATGTACTCAACAGTAATATTTTATGGGCACTCGAGCTGACCGTATTTATGTTTGCGTGGATGGTGTTAGTTGGGGCTTCTTATGGGGTAAAAAAACACTTCCATATTGGTGTTGATGTGCTTATCAATATCGCACCTGATGGCCTAAAAAAGACCTTTGCATTGATATCAGTTACCTGCTGTTTGGCTTTCTCTATCTCCCTCTTTATTGGCTCTTGGAATTATTGGCTACCGTTTATTACCGACAGAGCTTGGTATGAGACGGAAGATATTCCGATGCCAGAAATTTTGCAGTTCCTTTCTGATTGGTTTAACGAAGGCGAACGCTATGAAAGATTACCACGATTTATTCCCTATGCAGCCTTACCTATTGGGATGGCGATGATGACCTTTCGTTTCCTACAAATTGCATGGGAAGTCTTGACTAATCAGACGGATCGTATGATTGCTAGCCATGAAGCGGAAGAAAAACTAGAAGAGTTACATGAGTCACAGAAGGGGAACAACTAATGGCGATGTTAATGTTGTTTTTAATGGTAATTGTATTGATGATGATAGGTGTGCCGATTGCGGTTTCACTGGGGTTATCAAGCATTGTATTCCTGCTTGTGCATTCAGATGCTTCACTTGCTTCTGTGGCACAAACGTTATTTAACGCCTTTGCTGGGCACTATACGTTATTAGCGATTCCTTTCTTTATTCTTGCCTCTAGCTTTATGGCGACGGGTGGGGTGGCGAAACGTATTATCCGTTTTGCGATTGCCTTGGTTGGCTCACTGCGTGGTGGTTTAGCGATGGCCTCGGTAGTGGCATGTATGATGTTTGCCGCGCTGTCTGGTTCATCACCGGCAACGGTAGTGGCGATTGGTGGTATCGTTATCGCCGGTATGGTTAAGAACGGTTACAGCAAAGATTTTGCTGCGGGTGTTATCTGTAACGCGGGTACCTTAGGTATTTTGATTCCTCCCTCAATCGTGATGGTTGTTTATGCTGCGGCGACCGATGTATCGGTCGGGCGTATGTTTCTCGGTGGTGTTATTCCTGGACTGTTAGCGGGTCTGATGTTGATGATTGCTATCTATATTTATGCACGTTATAAAAACATTCCACCACAACCCTTTGTAGGTTGGGGTGAAGTATTAAACTCAGCAAAAGATGCAGGTTGGGGTTTATTACTGATTGTGATTATTCTTGGTGGTATCTATGGCGGTATCTTTACGCCAACAGAAGCGGCAGCAGTAGCAGCGGTATACGCCTTCTTTATCTCCAATTTTATCTATAAAGATATGGGGCCGCTTTCTGAGAACGAACCGGAAGAGAAGCGCAATAAAGCGTGGTGGAGAAAAGCTTCACATGTTTTCTGCCATGAAGATACACGTCGCACCCTGTATGAAGCGGGTAAACTAACCATCATGCTGATGCTAATTGTTGCTAACGCACTGATCCTCAAACATGTATTAACGGAAGAACGTATTCCGCAGATGATTACTGAGTCGATGTTATCAGCGGGACTTGGGCCAATTGAGTTTTTGATTGTGGTTAATTTACTGTTACTCATTGGTGGTCAATTCATGGAACCCTCTGGTCTGTTGATCATTGTTGCGCCATTAGTCTTCCCAATTGCCATTGCATTAGGTATCGACCCGATTCACCTCGGTATTATGATGGTGGTAAATATGGAGATCGGCATGATAACGCCACCGGTGGGGTTAAACCTATTTGTCACCGCCGGGGTCGCCAAACTGTCGATGATGAAAGTAGTAAAAGCATCATTACCGTTAGTAGGTGTGATGTTCCTGTTCCTGATTATCGTGACTTACGTGCCATGGGTTTCAACCTGGTTACCAACCATGATGATGGGGCCGGAGATAATTACCAAATAGATAAAAGCAGCTTTCAGCCATTAGCTGTCAGCTGTTAGATTTTACTGATAGCTGACAGCTAAAAACTGACAGCTATTATTTATTCCCCCTTAAAGTTTTGTTTCTCCAAACCATGTTTTTGCATTTTATCGTAGAGGGTTTTACGCGGTAAATTGAGCGCTGACATGGTATTTTTAATACTGCCACTGGTCATGCTCAAGGCTTGCTCTATCAAGGTTTTTTCAAAGGCTTCGACTTGCTCCGCTAAACTTAACCCAGCACTGACATCATTATTTGATTCGTTCAAATCAGATAACGAACCTAATAAAATAAAACGTTCTGCGGCATTTCTCAGCTCCCGTACATTACCCGGCCAATCATGGCTTAGCAGTGCTTGTAAGGCATTGGCGGGCAGGGCGGGAGCGGCTTTTCCGTAACGTGCTGCTGCGACTAATAAGAAGTGATGGAACAGTCTAGGGATATCATCTTTGCGTTGTCGCAATGGCGGCAGATCGAGCGTGACCATATTAAGACGGTAGTAGAGGTCTTGCCTGAAATCGGGCGCCTCTTTGAGATCTATTTTGGTCGCTGCGATGATACGAATATCTAAGTCTATTGCCTTGTTAGAGCCGATCCGTTCAACACTGCGCTCTTGTAATACACGTAATAAACGCACCTGTGCTTGCATCGGCATCGACTCTATTTCATCAAGGAAAAGGGTACCGCCCTGTGCATATTCAAACTTACCAATACGACGAGAGTCAGCACCGGTAAAAGCACCTTTTTCATGACCATACAGCTCACTCTCAATCAGGTTTTCAGGAACAGCACCACAATTAACCGCAACAAAATTGTTGGCACTACGTTGGCTTTGTTCATGCAATGAACGTGCAACTAACTCTTTGCCGGTGCCCGTTTCACCATATAACAGAATATCTGCGTGGCTATCGGCAACGCGGTAGATCATCTGCTTTAATAGCTCGATGCTAGGGGTATTACCAATGATCCTTGGACCAAGTGTTTCTTTGCTTTGTAAGGCTTTTTTTAGTTCGCGATTTTCGAGTGTTAATTGACGTTTTTCGATCGCTTTGCGGGTAATTTCAATCAGCCTATCCGATGAAAAAGGTTTCTCTATAAAGTCATAAGCACCGTTTCTAATCGCCTGTACCGCCATCGAGATATCTCCGTGCCCTGTGATTAATATGATCGGTAAATCGCCATCACGTTGCTGTAACTTTGTTAAGAGTTGCTCTCCTGAAATACCAGGTAAACGAATATCACAAATAACCACAAGTGGTAATGCTTGATGCATCGCTAAAAGTGCCGATTCTGCATCCTCAAAAAATAACGTATCAATATCCGCTAAAGCAAAGGTTTGCTGATTAGCCAAACGCATATCAACTTCATCGTCAATAAAAAATACTGCGCTCATAGGGTTTCCTTGTTGGTGTTTTTCTGTTTTGCAATGGGTAACGAAATACTAAATACAGCGCCCTGTGAGTGACGGTTGCGTGCGGATAATTTACCCTGCATGTTGGTGATAATTTGCTGTGAAATAGATAAACCTAATCCTAATCCCGTTTCTTTGGTGGTAAAAAAGGGTTCAAAAAGATGTGGTAAATCTGTTTTGTTAATCCCGGTTCCTCTATCAAGTACCTTGATGATGGCAATATTAGCTTCGATAGTCAGTGTTATTTCAACTTGTTTTTGCTCGCTCTTTTGCATCGCTTGCATCGCGTTTGAAAGCAGATTAACGATAATTTGCTCCAACTGAATAGGCTCAGCTTTTACCTCTATCGGCTGCTCCGGAAGTTGCATTGTTAAGGTGGTTTGACTGGCTTTAAATTGTGGCTTTAACAGTTCATACGCCGCTAATATCACTGGCTGCAAGCTTATAATATGTAATTGTCCATCGGATTTACGTGCAAATGATTTAAGCTGAGCGCTGATTTTTGCCATTCGTTCGGTGAGAAAAATAATACGTGATAGATTGCTTTCAACCATCTCTAAATTATCACGTTGTAAAAATGTGACAGCATTTTCTGCATAGCTACGTATCGCCGCTAAGGGGTTATTTAATTCGTGACTGATGCTGGTGGACAGTTGCCCTAACAAAGCTAATTTGGCGGATTGAATAAGCTCCTTTTGTGTCGATCGTAAAGCGCGTTCCGCTTTATGGCGTTCCTCGATTTCAGCTTGCAGCGCCGATGTACGTTGCATTACGGTAAATTCTAGCTGTTGTTTGGCTTTTACCTCCGCTAATACTTGTTCCTCTTGTCTTGTTTGTTTCTGTTTGATTAGCGTAGTGATTAAATAGAGCAGCATATAGAGTAAAGAGATAAACATGATCAGCATGGATATATTGAATAATATCGGGGTGATAGGGGCAAATACCCTGATATTCCATCCCTCACGGCTGGTTTTATTGATCAGCGAGAGATAGTGTTTTTTTTGTATGCTCAACAGTGTTGAATTTTCAGTGAGATCACCCACTGTTGATAGAGAGTTAATTGGTTGGTCAAGGTAACGACGGCTCTTTAATAGCTCTTCTTTTATGTTATCCGAAAGGGGCGATAAACTTTGAAAAAGCCATTTCTTTTCAGAGGAGATAAACACAATATTATTATTATCGGTGACTAAAAATAGTTGCTCTTTACCTGTCCAATCTTTCTCTATTGATGACAGATCCATCTTGACAACAATCACGCCTATCACCTCTGCTGCATAGATAACAGGAAAAGAGAAATAATAACCGCGTTTTCCTGAGGTTGATCCAAGTGCAAAATAACGTCCCTGTTTTCCCTGTTTGGCATCTTGAAAATAGGGGCGAAAGGCAAAGTTATTACCAATAAAGGTGGTGTCAGTAAACCAATTGCTCGCTGCAATGGTGGTACCTTTCGCGTCAAGTAGGTAGGTATCCGATGCGCCGATAATATCATTCACGGATGCAAGGTGGCGGTTGGTTAGTTCTAGTTGAGCGCTATTATCAGCGAGTTGTAATGCTTTAATCACTATCTCTTGATGAGAAAGAAGTTGTGGTATGTAAGCATAATGACCAAGTTGGCTTTCTAAATGGCGACTGAAGCGATCCAGTTGTTGCTGGTTTTGAGCCTGTAATTGTTGATAGCTAAATTGCCATAGCCAATTGGCGCCGACAATTAAGGTTAGACAATATAAAAATAGCCACAGCAAGGTGATGCGTCGGCTTTGGCTAAATACTTTTAATGGCACTATTTAAACTCCTTATCACTCAATATTTAAGTATTGGATAAATAATGCTTTTTACTATGTTGAGTTGCACTGCATGCTAGGTTGATCACAGCTTTTTACAGGAAATTATCCTGTAACGATAATAATTACCTAAGTAAATTTTTTTAGTACGTTATTGTGTTTTTTTATTGTTGAATCTCTGAAAATAATCGCGTTTCCACCCGGTTTGTATTATCTATCTTGAAACGACTTTTATTTAAACGGTAGGTAACATTTTTAAGCTCTGATGATTGGAATTGAATCAGATAACTGTTCTCTTGAATCGCAATTAAGCGCCAGTATAGCGGTGTTACTTCAGCGTCTTTTTTTAATAACAGGTACTGTTCGACGGTTAATTCGATTACAGGTGTTTTTTCGTTTATCTTTAATAAATCACTGCTAGTGTCGTCAGTTGTGATATTGAAACTTTTGCTTTGTTTTGTCCGTGCTAATGATGGTTTACTCTGTATTGATGCGGCGACCTCTTTTTTAGCTTGAGCCGCGGCATATTGCTTCTCTTTAATTTGGCCGGCCATAAATTGTGCTTCAAGCTCTTGGTTATTTGCCTCAATGCTATCGCTCATCGCTAATTCAGGCATAGAAGGGGTCATCTCAGTTGTTTGTGTGCCATCACTAAAATAGGTAAGGTTTATTTGTTGCTGGACCACGGTTAACATTAATAGCACTGATGCCGCGGTCGCCATAGGAAAAAACCAACTTTTGCGTTTATTGGAAAGCTGATCTTCTTCTAATATGGGGCTAGTCTCAACTGCTTTATGTGCGGCGCTAAGAATGCGCTTGTCGAGTAACTCACTTGGCAATTCATCATCAGTATATAAAGCATTATCATCTGCTAATGACTTATACACTGAGTCAATAAATGCTTGGTCTTCAAGTAATTGTTTATTTTGTTTATTGGTCATAAAAACGTAACCCCTTACGCATTTTTTGTAGCGCATAACGCCAGCAACTTTTTACTTTCTCTTTGTTTTGGAAAGTTATTTTTGCAATATCCTCAAGACTAAAACCCGCTTCTTGTTTTAATAAAAATACTTCTCGTTGCTCAAAGGGCAGGGCTGCTATCTGTTCTTTTAATGCCATGGCGAGTGTTTGATTATCTTTATCATTATTTTGTTGCGCTGGGCTAAGGATCGATTGAGCCGCGTTGTCTGTTTCTTGTTTCTCTAAATTGACACTTTTTTTCTGGGTGTAATCAATGGCAATTCGCCGTGCAATGGTAAAGAGAAATGTTGTAAATAACGCATTAGTTTGATAACCATGGCGATTTTTAATCAGTTTTAACCAAGTATCATGGCATAACTCTTCGGCAATTGAACGGGGTAAATTTTGACGGAGAAAAAAAACAAATAATGGTTGTTTGTGCCTTGCATAGAGTTGATCAAATGCTGTTGCATCCCCTTTTGCGTAGGCAAGCATAAGCATTTGATCCTGTTGCTGCTGCGTTTTATTCAATCAATAACCCTTTGTGCGAATAGTTATACCAATGGAATTTAATAGGTGATCAGAGTTTGCGCAGGAAAAATTATTACTAACAAGGCGTGAGTTGCAGGAGATAGTTGTTCTCACTTCAAAACTCACAACGTAGTTAGGGATAATTTTAACCAGCAAGAATGATCACTTTATTAATTCCTTTGGTATTAACTAAACTTATCTATTTTAATGCTTCAGCTAATTTAACCATATTAATAAATTCGCTACGGTAGCCATACTTATCTTCACCCTTACTGTTTTGCGCTAGGGTGATCACATTACTAATATCCATCGAGGTTAAACTATTTTCATTATTTAACCATTGTGCAAATCCTGCCACGGCTGCAGAAAATTGATAGTTATTACTGGTTAATTGTAGTGAGGTTTTGATCTCTGACGCTTTAATCGCAATTTCAATTAATTGGCTGTCCTTTGCTTGTGGTAATTTATAACGTAACTTTAAATAAGCGAGTTCATCATTAAAGCGTTTATCTGCCTTAGGTGCATTGTTTTTTGTCTGATAGCGAAGTGGATCGATGCTTTGTTGCGCACTATTCGTTAGTGTTATTTCATAGATAGCAGTGACGGTATGTCCTGCACCAATCTCACCTGCATCCACTTTGTCATTATTAAAATCTTCACGTTTTAAGGCGCGTGACTCATAACCAATTAAACGGTATTCACTTACTAAATTTGCATTAAACTCTACTTGAATTTTCACATCTTTAGCAATAGTAAAAAGTGTTGATGATAACTCCTCCACTAACACTTTACGCGCTTCGTTTAAGGTATCGATATAAAAGGCATTACCATTACCGTTTTGTGCCAGTTCTTGCATTAGCGCATCATTATAATTGCCACGACCAAAACCGAGAACCGTTAAACTAATTCCTGATTTTCTTTCATGCTCAATTTTAGTTTTAAGTGCTTGTTGATCACTGATCCCCACATTAAAATCACTATCGGTCGCTAAAATAATGCGGTTTATCCCTTCATTTTTAAAGGACTGTCGCGCGAGTTGATAAGCGAGTTCAATACCTGCAGAGCCGTTAGTAGAGCCTCCCGCTGATAAGCGCTGTAATGCATCATTAATTGCAGCACTATTATCACCCTTTGTTGGTTCAAGCACTGTGCCTGCTGCGCCGGCATAAACAACAATAGCGACTCTGTCATTTTCAGAAAGTTGTTTACTAAGCATCTTTAATGCACTCTTTAATAGCCCTAATTTATTGGCACTATTCATTGAGCCAGATACATCAAGCAAGAACACTAAGTTGGCTGCGGGGCGCTCGCTATTAGCTATTTTCTCGCCTTGTATTCCAATATGAATGAGGTGTTTATTCGCATTAAAAGGGCTTGGACCGACCTCTTTATAGACTGAAAATGGTGTATTACTCGGTTGTGGGTATTGATAAGAAAAATAGTTAACCATCTCTTCTACACGGACGGCATTAGAGGGGGGAAGGCTACCTTGATTGAGTATTCTGCGTATGTTGCTATACGAGGCATTATCAACGTCAATTGAAAAGGTAGAAACGGGATGCTCAGCGGTTAAGTTAATAGGATTATTAGTATATGTTGTGTAGTTTTCATGGGAGGCATCAACAAGGGCTGTTGTTGGATGATTCATCTCATGGAGCGCAATAGGCATGGCGTCTAATGTACTCATTTTTGCAGCTATTTTACGTTGCTTTATCGCTGATTGTGCGACGGCTTGTTCGGCTTTAATGTTATCTATCTGCTGTAAATTGAGTGCTTGTTGTTGCGCTTCACGATGAGTTTGTTGAGTGCTTTGGTTTTCCTTATCTTGTATGTGTTGACCGCATGCACTTAATAATAATGCGCAGGATAAAATAGCTGATTTTATTGAGTATCGAGTAATTTTTTTCATTTTATGCTCCATTAATAGTCTCTGATAACAGGTATTAACGGAGCAGTTTAAAAAAGGGGTTAAAAAAATGAATTTTATTTACAATTAATGCTTTTAACCCGTAAGCACTCATTTTTTATAGCGGATTAAACGCATTCTCTATTTCGGTTAAGCTGGTTGGATCATCAATGGTCGATGGAATGACATATTGATCGCCATCGGCAACTTGCTTGATGGTGCGACGTAATACTTTGCCCGAGCGCGTCTTAGGTAAACGATTCACAATCATCACGTTTCTAAAACTCGCCACTGCGCCTATCTCATCACGTACTTTTTGCAGTAACTCTTTCTCGATATTGCCATCAACACTGTAATGACCATCTTTGAGTACCACAAAGCCAAAGGGAATCTGACCTTTCAGGTCATCATGAGCACCAATCACTGCACACTCTGCGACATCGTCATGAGCGCCTAATATCTCCTCCATCTCACCGGTTGATAAACGGTGACCGGCGACATTAATGACATCATCGATACGTCCCATTACAAAGAGATAACCATCTTCATCGATATAACCGCCATCACCGGAAACATAATAACCGGGGAACTGGGTTAAATAACCACTCTGGAAGCGGTCGTGGTTACGCCATACCGTTGCTAAACAACCCGGTGGAAGCGGGCGTTTAATCACAATAAAGCCCTGTTTATTCGCTTCTACCGGTTCGCCTATTTCATCTAAAATTTGCACGTCGAAACCTGGTGTGGGTTTCGCTGAAGAGCCCGGTTTTTGTGGAAACTGCTGCAAGCCTAGTGGATTACCAGAAATCGCCCAACCCGTTTCGGTTTGCCACCAGTGATCGACCACAGGGCGTTGTGTTTTCTCTTCAACCCATGCCAATGTCGGTGGGTCTAAGCGCTCACCCGCCATGAAAATAGTGCGCAATTCAGGCATTGGGTATTGTTTGATTAACTCACCTTCAGGATCCTCTTTTTTGATCGCCCTAAACGCAGTGGGTGCTGAAAATAGAATATTCACGCCATACTCTTGGCAAACACGCCAGAAAGCAGCGGGATCGGGTGTTCGCACTGGTTTTCCTTCATATAATACCGTGGTGCAGCCATGAATAAGTGGCGCATAAACGATGTATGAATGGCCAACAACCCAACCCACATCCGATGCTGCCCAGTATACTTCGCCCGGTTTTGCATCGTAGATGGTCGACATGCTGTATTTCATTGCCACCGCATGACCGCCATTTTCACGTACTACGCCTTTGGGTTTGCCCGTGGTGCCTGAGGTATATAATACATACAGCGGATCAGTTGCTTTAACGGGCACACAGTCATGGGGTTTAGAAAGCGCTAATTGTGCCGACCAATCGACATCACGATCATCAACTAATGGGCTCGCATTAAGCTCTGCAGGGCACTGCGAACGTTGATAAACGATCACTTTTTCAGGTTTCCAGCGACTATCCATAATCGCTTGATTGACCATCGGCATATAAGGGATTATTTTTTGTACTTCGACACCACAAGAAGCCGCCATGATCACCTTGGGCTCTGCATCTTCAATGCGAATCGCTAATTCATTTGCGGCAAAGCCACCAAATACCACCGAGTGAACCGCCCCTAATCGTGCACAGGCAAGCATCGCGATTGCCGCTTCAGGGATCATCGGCATATAAATAATCACCCGATCACCTTTAACAACGCCCATCTCGGCCAACATGCCTGCAGTGCGCGAGACCTCATTGGTCAGTTGTTTGTAGGTATATTGCTGTTTTTGATCCGTTACCGGTGAGTCATAAATTAGGGCAACCTGATCAGCTCGCCCATTTAACACATGGTAATCTAAAGCAAGAAAACAGGTATTTAGTTCACCATCTGCATACCAACGGTCGATGCCGTTTTCATCTTTATGTAAGATAGTTTTTGGAAATTTATACCACTCAATCGCTTTTGCTTGGGTTTCCCAGAACCCTTGTGGATCATTTTTAGCTTGCTCAAACTCATTTTGATATGCTGACATGATTATTTTCCTTCTCTTAATCTCGAACTCGTTAACCTAGATTGTTGAAGCTGGAACATGCACCCAGCCTTGCATCAATATACGTGCGCTGCGGCTCATGATCGCTTTTTCAACAACCCATTGCCCATCCTGTTGACTCGCTTGTGCACCCACCTTTAACGTCCCAGAGGGGTGACCAAAAGTAACCGAGGGATGTTCTCCGCCACCTGCGGCTAAATTGACTAATGTACCGGGTATTGCGGCTGCGGTACCTATAGCAACGGCTGCTGTGCCCATCATTGCATGGTGTAGTTTACCCATCGACAATGCGCGTACATTGAGGTCTATCTGCTCGCTTTTAATGCTTTTTCCGCTCGATGAAACATAATTTTTAGCTGGGCTGACAAAGGCAATTTTAGGCGTATGTTGGCGTGTCGCGGCTTCTGCGAGGTTGTCGATCAAACCCATTTTTAATGCCGCATGAGCACGAATCGTTTCAAAGCGTTGCAGTGCTTTTTCATCTGAATTGATCGCCTCTTGACCTTCTGTACCTAGGTAACCAAGTGCGTCGGCCTGTAAAAATACCGTGGCAATTCCCGCATTAATCATGGTTGCCTGAAAGTTGCCAATCTCTGGTACTGCCAAGGTTTCGATTAACTTTCCGGTAGGAAACATCGCATTTGTTGCATCGGATGGGCTGATAAATTCCACGCTGATTTCAGCCGCAGGAAAAGTCACACCATCGAGTTCAAAGTCACCGCTCTCTTGAACTTCGCCATTGCAGATAGGGATATGGGCAATAATCGTTTTGCTAATGTTGACCTGCCAAATACGCACCACGGCAACCCCATTTTCAGGGATACGTGATGAGTCTACCAGCCCTGAATTAATTGCAAAGGCACCAACGGCGGCGGATAAATTACCGCAGTTACCACTCCAATCAACAAAGGCTTTATCGATAGCTACCTGTCCAAATAGGTAATCAACATCGTGTTCAGCTTTATCACTTTTTGAAACAATCACGGTTTTACTGGTGCTTGAGGTTGCGCCGCCCATACCATCGGTTTGTTTGCCATAGGGATCAGGGCTACCAATCACACGCAGTAACAGCGCATCGCGTTTTTCTCCGGCAACTTGTGCAACTTCAGGCAGATCTAATAAACTGAAAAACATACCTTTGCTGGTGCCGCCACGCATATAGGTCGCAGGGACTTTAAGCTGTGGTTTGAATGTTGTTTGTGACTCACTCATACCTCAATCCTTGCTTTAGATGATTCCAGAAAATCCTGTGCAAAGCGTTGTAAAATACCGCCTGCATCGTAAATAGAGACCTCTTCAGCGGTATCAAGGCGGCATTTAACTGCAATATTAATACTTTCACCATTAGTACGATTGATGACCAATGTTAGTCGGGCGCCGGGGCTGCGGTCGCCGATTACATCAAAGCTTTCACTGCCGTCAATCGCATAGGTATGGCGGTTTTCACCATTGATAAACTCAACGGGAAGCACACCCATGCCCACTAAATTAGTACGATGAATACGTTCAAACCCTTCGGCAACAATCACTTCAACACCTGCCAAACGTACGCCTTTTGCCGCCCAATCGCGTGATGAACCTTGGCCATAATCAGCACCTGCGACAATAATTAACGGCTGTTTACGCTGCATGTAGGTTTCAATCGCTTCCCACATCCGTTTAACTTCACCCTCAGGTTCGACACGTGCGAGTGATCCCTGTTTTACTTCGCCATTTTCTAATACCATCTCATTAAACAGTTTAGGGTTCGCAAAAGTAGCGCGTTGTGCGGTTAAGTGATCACCACGATGCGTTGCATAGGAGTTAAAATCAACTTCCGGCAATCCCATTTTATCGAGGTAAGCGCCTGCTGCGCTGTCGAGCATAATCGCATTAGAAGGGGACAGATGATCGGTAGTGATATTGTCACCCAGTACCGCTAACGGACGCATCCCTTTCAGTGCTCGTTCACCGGCTAATGCACCTTCCCAATAGGGAGGGCGACGGATATAGGTACTTTGTGGGCGCCAATCATAAAGCGGGTCAATACTTGAAACTTCTTCGCCATAATCTACTTTGATATCAAACATCGGTTCATAGACCGCTCTGAATTGTTCAGGTTTGACGCTTTGCTGAATTACCTCATCAATTTCTGCATCGCTTGGCCAGATATCTTTTAAGAGAATATCTTTACCCTGTGCATCAATGCCTAACGCATCTTTTTCAATATCAAAACGTATCGTCCCCGCAATGGCATAGGCTACAACCAATGGTGGAGAAGCGATAAACGCTTGTTTTGCATAGGGATGGATACGACCATCAAAGTTACGGTTGCCAGAAAGTACCGCCGTACTATAAAGGTCACGCTCAATGACTTCCTGCTGAATCTTCGGATCTAACGCGCCACTCATGCCGTTACAGGTAGTACATGCAAAGCCCACAATACCAAAGCCAAGTTGTTCCAGTTCAGTTAATAAGTTAGCTTCTTCAAGATACAGTTGCACCGCTTTTGAGCCGGGTGCGAGAGAGGTTTTTACCCAAGGTTTACGCGTCAAACCAAGCTTATTCGCATTTCTGGCTAATAACGCCGCAGCAATCACGTTGCGTGGGTTAGAGGTATTTGTACAACTGGTTATTGCCGCTATAATACACGCGCCATCGGGCATTTTACCCGCTTCATTCTCGACAATACCCGAGATCCCTTTACTGGCTAAGTCTGCGGTTGCCACACGACGGTGCGGATTAGAAGGGCCTGCGATATTACGTCCAACCGAGGATAGGTCAAAACTTAATACGCGCTCATATTGCGCCTCTTTTAAGGAGTCTGCCCAAAGGCCGGTTTGTTTAGCGTAATTTTCTACTAATTGAACCTGTTTCTCCTCACGACCGGTTAAGCGCAGATAATCGATGGTCTTTTGGTCGATATAAAACATGCCAGCAGAAGCACCAAATTCGGGGGTCATATTAGAGATAGTTGCACGGTCGCCGAGGGTAAGATCTGCAGCGCCCTCGCCAAAAAACTCCAGATAACAGGAAACCACTTTTTGGTTACGTAAAAACTCAGTAATCGATAATACAATATCGGTGGCAGTGATTCCCTCTTGGCGTTTGCCAAATAGGTTAACTCCAACAATATCGGGTAAACGCATATAGGAAGCACGGCCGAGCATCACACTTTCTGCCTCTAAACCACCGACGCCAACGGCGATAACACCCAAAGCATCAACATGTGGCGTATGGCTATCGGTACCCACTAAAGTATCGGGGAAGGCAACGCCATCACGGCTCTGGATAACGGGTGACATTTTCTCTAAATTGATTTGATGCATAATGCCGTTGCCGGGCTGAATCACATCAATATTTTCAAAGGCGTTTTTAGTCCAGTTGATGAAATGAAAACGGTCTTCATTACGTCTGTCTTCAATGGCACGATTTTTATCAAAGGCATCTTTCTCAAACCCTGCATGCTCTACCGCGAGTGAGTGATCCACGATCAGCTGTGTGGGAACAACCGGATTTACTTTCGCCGGATCGCCACCTTTTTCTGCAATAGCATCACGTAGGCCAGCTAAATCAACTAATGCGGTCTGCCCTAAAATATCATGACAAACGACACGCGCCGGATACCAGGGAAAGTCTAAATCTTGTTTGCGCTCAATCAACTGACTTAGCGCATCAAATAGATCGTCGGGGGCACAGCGTCGAACTAAATTTTCAGCTAATACGCGTGATGTATAAGGTAGCTTTTGATAAGCATCGGGTTTAATTGTATTCACCGCTTCCTGCGTATCAAAGTAGTCTAGGTTGCTACCCGGTAAAGGTTTACGGTAATTGCTATTCATAGTCGTACTCATAAATTACCCCTGCATCGCTAGCTGTTGTAAGTGCTGTTCGCGTTGCTCAATAGGCACCACGATACGTGGCTCACTGCCGGTATAATCTGCGCTTGGACGAATAATGCGGTTATTTTCACGTTGCTCCATCACATGTGCCGCCCAACCCGTAAGGCGAGAACAGACAAAAATAGGCGTGAACAGCTTGGTTGGAATACCGAGGTAGTTATAGGTCGATGCATGGAAAAAATCGGCATTACAGAATAGCTTTTTGGTGTCCCACATAAACTCTTCACAGGCGACAGAGATATCATACAAACTGGTGTTACCATTTTCCTGTGCCAGTTTTTGCGACCACGCTTTAATAATGACATTACGCGGATCCGAGGTGCGATAAACGGCATGGCCAAAGCCCATGATTTTCTCTTTGCGCTCTAACATACCCGCCATTTTCACTTTAGCATCTTCAGGAGAGCTGAACTTTTCAATCATATCCATCGCCGCTTCATTCGCGCCACCATGCAGTGGGCCTCGCAGGGTACCAATCGCACCAGTGATACAAGAGAATAGATCTGAAAGGGTAGAAGCACAGACACGCGCCGCAAAAGTAGACGCGTTAAACTCATGTTCTGCGTATAAAATCAGTGATACATCCATCACGCGTTGATGTTGCTCAGAGGCCGTTTTGCCATTAAGCAGTTTAAGGAAGTGACCACCGAGTGAGGCTTGATCTGTTTGGCAATTTATCTCTACGCCTTCATGGGAGAATTTGTACCAGTAACACATGATCGCAGGGAAGGCCGCTAATAAACGATTAGTTGCACGCACTTGTTGTGAAAAATCTAGCTCTGGCTCTAGGTTACCTAAAAATGAACAACCGGTACGCATCACATCCATCGGATGGGCATCAGCAGGAATAAGGCGTAATACCGCTTTTAGTGCATCGGGTAGATCACGCAGTGCCATTAACTCAGTTTTGTAATTATCAAGCTGTATTTGTGTTGGTAATTCACCATTAAAGAGTAGATAAGCAACCTCTTCAAAGGTGGCGTTTGCGGCAAGATCAGCAACATCATATCCACAATAAGTTAAACCACTTCCAGATTGTCCGACCGTACATAATTTTGTTTCGCCAGCACTTTGTCCACGTAGTCCTGCACCACCAATATTCTTATCACCCATCATATTTTCCTTAATAGTTGTTAGTAACTTATTGTGTTAAAAAATCGTCGGGCTAAAGCCACGACCTACAAAACATTTAGCTGCTCCTGCTGTAGGGCTAAAGCCGCGACCTACAAAACATTTAGCTGCTCCTGCTGTAGGG